>ULXG01048276.1_pt1 | contig 24999 bp, 12 predicted proteins | sample 1961141 | NCBI WGS metagenome assembly ULXG01 (sample SAMEA4835834, study PRJEB28245) | human gut metagenome | biome: gut microbiome; material: fecal sample | place: Denmark | collected 2008 | reverse complement strand
GGCCCGTCGCATCCACGCACTCAAAGCGCAGGTACGTCTCGGGAGTTATTGGGGTCGGGTTCGTTTGACTCAGTGAGTCATTTGAACCCGACCCCAATGACCATTGACTCCGTGATATATTCCGTCCTGGACTCAGATTCTCACCGGGCCTCGAAGCGGCGCAGATCCCAGCCGCGGCGCTCTGCCTCGCGGACGAGCTCCTTCGGGCTGGCATCCTCGAGCGCCGCCACGTCCACGATCGCCCACGGCGAGCCCGAAAACACTGCCGGCCCCGTCTCGTCGATGAGCGCCGCGCGCAGGCGGTCAACGTCTATGAGAATACGCTCGTCCATGGGTACCTCCCCCTACCGCGCCAAGCCAACCAAAGAATCTAATGAAGCTCACAGCTCTCCCACCAACACCGCCGCATAGAGCGGGACGCTGAACACGGTTCCGTCGAAGCCGAAATCCTTGGCAGACACACGCACGATCAGTGGGCAACCGTACTTCTCGGCAAAGCGCACGGCGCTGGTCGAACGAACCCTCCTACCAGACTTCACCTCGATCGGCACCACCGTGCCTCCCAAGCTCGCAACGAACTCGACTTCGTATGTGCTCTGCATACCCCAGTAATACGGTTGAACTCCCGCCGAAACGAGTTGTTGCATCACGTAGTTCTCCGCCATGCCCCCGCGAAAATGACCCGTCGCACGATCGGTGGTTTCGAAGTCTGCGGGCGTGGCATCGTACGCGCAGGATAGAAGCCCCGTATCGGCCACGTACAGCTTGAACGACGCAGGGTTCTCGAACGACTTGAGCGGCGATCTCCCATCGCTCACCTGGGTACATTGAGACGCGATGCCCGCAGCCACCAACCAATCCACTGCAGTTTGATAGCGGTCCGCCTTGGCGCCGCTTGCGACATAGCGCCACATGAACTTTGTCGACCCGCTCTCTTTTGCCAGCTGAGCAGGCAGGCTGCCCCACGTCGCGACGATCTTCGCCGCATCGGCAGCGGTGGCGTATTTAGTCATATCGGCAACGTAGGCGGTCGAGATATCACGCTGCGCCCGCCGCACGCGTTCTAGTGACGCACCCTCGGACCACAGCGACACGACCTCGGGCATACCGCCCACCAGCAAATAATCGCGATACAGCTCCATCATATGATCGTGGAGCGGACAACTCACCCGGGATGCAAGGCTCGCGCGCACCACGTCAAACGCGCGTTCTTCACCCATCGCCCAGCAGAATTCCTCGAAATCCATAGGATGCATGGTGAGCATGTCCACGTATCCAACGGGAAATGAGCCTTGGCGCGCCACGTGCACACCCAGCAAGCTGCCCGCTGCAATCACATCGTATTCCGGAGCGTCTTGGCGAAAGTACTTGAGCGACGCGATAGCCTGGTCGCATTCCTGAACCTCATCGAAGAACAGCAGCGTTCCCTCAGGTTCGATGCTGCGCCTGAGTAAGGCCGCAAGAAGTTGGATGATGTCTTTGGGGTCAAGGCTACGCTCGAAAGCCGCCTTAAGTGAAGGCTGGCGAACGAAGTCGACATGCACGACGCTTTGGTAGCGCGTCGCGCCAAAGTCGAGCACCGACGTTGTCTTCCCTGTTTGACGTGCGCCGAACAGAACGAGCGGCTTTTTGTTCCGCTCTGCCGCCCATGCCTCAAGTGCGGCTGTTACCTTGCGCTTCATGGGGCATCCGCCTCCCGTGGGAATCTGTGCGCCGTGAGTTCTTATATCGAAATAATAGGCATATCTGCCATTTTTTTCTAGAAATAATCGGCACTTTCGAAGATTATTCGCAGATGACTTAGCCACGAGCTGAAAACACGCGCCATATTGGATAGACAACGCAAGTTCTTGCCAACACGCTGATTCTTGGAAACGATCGCCATCTCGAACACCAACGGATCGAAATAGTCTAGAGAGGCTAATCATGGGCAATCGTAGTGTGTCTAGGCTAATCCAAGCCCTGATTAACCTGCAATCTGCCCCAAAACCTCTCCAACAGATGGCGATGTAGCATCATGAACGCCCAAGAAGACAATTCGCTTCTGAGATTCTCTGTCGCCTTCAATGCGCAACGCTCGATAAACGATATCTTTATGCTCAGCAATTGTCTTATCGTCATATCCAAAATAGAACATGCGTTTTCCATTACAAACAATGTAATCCCGAACCATAGCGGCAATGTGCGCATCGTCGTCGCAAAAGGAGTATCCAAGAACAACTAAGGTATCAGACACACCAAGAGCCTGAATCGCACGGGCATATGTTCGTAATTGGCCTGCATCGATAATCGGCTTGACGGGCGAACGAGTCATTAAATAGGGAAACGGGCACGTCATTGATACTATACTTGTCGATTCACAGTTGACATGCTCCAAAGTCGCAGCAGATTCAAATTCTACGAGGCTTCCCGCGAGATAGCATAGGTCATTCCCAACGCTTTCCTGATTCTTTAAAAACACTCGACTATAAGGCGTGTAGTTCGTTGTCAACACGTAATCGAACCGGCCACCCATTCTGCTCTGGTAGGAAGTTGGCTTAATTGCCTTGTCAACAAAGCTATCAGACCAAATCGTCTGAATAATCGAGGTAAGATTATCCAGAACTGTGCGGTAATCCCATTCAATGTCCATCATTTGCTTAGCCGCATCCGATGTGACAATGGGTTCCAGTATGGAGAAAAAGGCGCCCCAATAATAATTCAGCAACTTCCAGAATTTTATCGGATGATCAGACGGAGAAATCAACGCGGAATATAGCGATTCAACCGTTCCGTAGAAACTCGAATCGAGGTTTTCGATAGCCTCTATGATTTCTTTTCTATTGGAAGAGTCTTCAGAATCCTCCCCAAACATCAACTCGAACAAAACCTTGTAATGCTCATTCTGGAAATCTTCAATTTTCTCCGGAATGTTTTTCGTTTTTCCGCGCATCCACCCGACAACTGCATCTGAATCAATCTCCCAAATTGATTCGATTAGCGACCGAAAAATGGCTGATTGCGCAGAGAACAAGGTTCTTGCCTCGTATTTTGGGATACGTTCTCCCAGCAGATCGTTAGAGACATAAAACTCTTTAAGGGCGGAGTAAAGCTCCTGTTTCTTTGAAAAATATGTTGCAGAGAGATACTCTGCACCGGACGGAAGATGCTGGTCAATCTCAGCCCCGGCACCCACTAAAAGGCAGCACTTACCCACGTCATCTCACCAACTCCAACAGCTTCTCGTAACTATCAACCGCATCATAGCGCACGTCGGTGTCGCTCATCTCGTTGAAGAGCTTGCGGGCACAGGCAATCTTTGCCTGTTCTACGCCCCTCAGCTGCATCGACTCCATAGAACCTTTAGTCTCCGCGATGAAGAACACGTGCTTCACGGCATCACGCCTGAATGCGATCGCCCAGTCAGGGGCATAGCCGCCCACGGGAGTCGGAATCTGGAACGAACGCGGCAACTTGGCGTAGACCACGACCTCGTCTGCAGCGTCCAATTCCTCCGCAAAGCGCCGCTCCACCGAACGCTCAGCAGCGCCGTCTGGGAAAACATAATCCTGCACGTTTTTCCTCGAATGGTAAGCACGCGACATGTTCTCGGGCATTGACTCGGTAAAAATCGCGGCGTCATAGCGTTCCTCGAGCCGGTTATAGCTGATGTGCTCCACAATCATCGTAGCCTTCTCATCCACAATGGCATCTGCCACCTTGACGATGAACTCTTCCGGATTGTCTTGGAACATGCGGAACTTGTACGCGCTTATGCCGGCAAGAATCTCCGCCGCGCTGCGCCTCGTGATACGTGCGCGACGTGCCACCTCACCTATAAGGTCATACTTCACATGCACAGCGCCGTTTGCCGCAAGCTCCCTTATCTCGGTGTGTTGCACGGCAAAATGCGTGCCCGCCTCAAGCTCTTTCTCGCTTGCGGTCGCCTGTTGCTCGCCCGTCACCACGCGGTAGCTCACCTTTGATACTCTCAAGTTCCTATCGATGTTGGCGATGGCCTTGCGCCTCAACTCGCCATCATCGAAATGGACGGTATATGCCTGCTTGAAGTTGATGCGATTCCACAGCTCCTGGAACTCATGCTTGTTGAAGTTATCATTCAGCGGGTTGGTAAGTACCTTCTGCTCAAGGCCGTTGCCGATCATGTCATCCAAAGCAGACGGGTCGTACACGCTCTGGACGAGCTTCTCGATCTCCGGCAAAAAGTCATACAGGTGCTCGCTCACATCGTCGGCAGAAATCGAACTTACGCCCTCATCGCGGAACTTCTGCGTCGGGGTTCCCGTCTTATCGACAAGGCGATTCGCCGCAAGCGCATACATGATCTCGTCCGCATCGGCATTACTCAACGTAAGCGTCGCGCCCGCGCCGTTTGAGACGGAAGCACCTTGGAAGAGCTCCGCATCCACCCGCTTGGGGCGGCGCCGCAGCTCCGCCCGGATATCCTTCTGCAGGTCGCCCACAAAGCTTGCATAGCTCTCAGAAGCAATAACGGTGAGCAGGTTCACGCCCTGCACCATGCTCTCACCAAGCGTCGCCGCATCCTGGCGGTTGCCGTCGCGGTCAACGCACAGGCGCATACCGCGACCCACCTCTTGGCGTTTACTAGTTTCGGAGCTGGATTCTTTGAGCGTGCAGATCTGGAACACATTGGGGTTGTCCCAGCCCTCGCGCAGCGCCGAGTGCGAGAAGATGAAGCGCGTGGGCTCATCAAAGGAGAGCAGGCGCTCCTTGTTCTTGAGAATAAGGTCGTAGGCACTTTCGTCGTTCACGCCTTCTTCAAGGTCGCGACGTGACAACTTCGCCTCAGAGCCCGAGTTTGAAATCTTATCGACCGCACGCCCCTTCTTATCGATTGAGAAATACCCTTTGTGCACCATGTGGGGACGAAAACGGGAAAGATAGGCGACGTACGAAGCGGGCAGGTCGTCGCCAAAACGCGGGTTATGCAGGCGCTCACCCACCGCGGCGTCGTACTCCTCCTCAAAGATTCTGCCGTATTCGCCCAGGAGCTCCTCGCCGTCTGCGCCGTAGAGACGGTACTTGGCCACCTCATCGATAAAGAACAGCGAGAGACACTTGATGCCGCGCTCGTAAAGCCGTTCCTCCTTTTCCAGGTGGCTCTTAATGGTCTCGCGAATCTGCACGCGACGAATATCCGCTCCCGTAGAATCGCCAACCACCTCTCCGCAGCGGATCTCCTCGCCGTTGCGGAAACGCACGCAACCAAGTACGCCGGGCTGGTCGGGTACGATCTCGGAGATGACATAGTCGTCCTGGTACGCCTCGAGCTCGCCAGACTCCGTGTAGATGCTGTCATTCACATCAAAGAGTTTGGAAACGTGCTTCACCGACCCGCTTGCCAGCTGGCGCGAGAACTCGATGCGTGCTTGCGGCGCCCGGTCGCGGCTTACTCGAATCTCCTGCAAGCACAGGTAGCCGTCCGTGCCGCGCAGCCCACGTACCTCAAAGCCCTTCACTTCGATGCGCTTCACCAAGCGCATGTTGTAAGCATCGAGTGCGTCGAGAGCATAAACCTCGTTGTGGTGTTCCGCGTGCGTCGCAGAATAGTTAAGTGAGAACAGCGGATGGAACTGCTGCATGGCTTTGCGCGTAGCGCTGCCTTTCTTTCCCATCTTCTGCGGTTCGTCCAGGATGAGGATAGGATTCGTCGCGGCAAGCACGTCGATAGGGCGGCGACTGCCGAAATCATCGCGTTCGGAGAACATGATGCGCGCCGTCTTGTCACCACCGCGCCCCTCGCCCTTGCTCTTCGCCTCATTGAACGCGTTAAACGCCTGCATATTGATGACCATGACAGAGATGTCGTTTCTGCCGGCAAAGCTGTCGAGCTCGTTCAGGCGGCTGCTGTTGTAGACGAACCACCAGATGCGCTTGCCATAACGCTCCGCGAAATGCCGTTCGGTGATGGCAAGCGACTTCGCCACACCTTCGCGGATAGCCACACTTGGCACCACGATGATGAACTTCGACCAGCCGTACCGCTTGTTGAGCTCAAAGATCGTCTCGGTATAGACGTAAGTCTTACCGGTACCCGTCTCCATCTCTACGTCGAGCTCGCACGCACCAAGCGCGTGATGCAGCGCATCGGATCGCTCGATACCGTTGCGTCCTTGAACCTTGTTGATGTTCTCGAGCAGCTGCGCGCCGGTGAGCACGATGGACGCATTCTTGTAGCCATCCGCACTCTCGTAGCTCAAAAGCAGCTGGCCGCGGGCATCGCGGGCGTCGGCACCCAGGTCGCGCACGAACTGCTGACCCTCGATGCGGGGTTGGCCTTCGAACACATCTGCCACGGCGTAGGCAGCCTGCGTTTGATACTCCTGAACGGTAAACTTGAATTCCATGATACTGCCTATCTAGATTCGAACACGCAATACGGCTCAGACCTCTTACACCACTCTGGTAATGGTGGCGGAGCTGTAGGTCTTGAAGAGCTCGCCGAAGTTCGAGACAGCATCGTCGCCCGTGAACGAGGCATCGCGCATGACAGCGTAGTCTGGCTGCGACTTTGCCATAGCAACGATAGTCTCTGTCGCAACATTACGGTCAAAGCATGCTACAAGACGACCATCATCGACGGAAAAGACGGTAGAACCGTTAACGTTACGCTTCTCGATCTTTGCCGAAAGTGGGATCTGGAACTGCGGCATCACTTGGAAAAGTAGGTCTTCCGCCTTGCGTCCGGGCTTGAGGTTGTCCGCAAGGCCGGCAAGCGTCTGCTGGGTGTATTCCGCGGGTTCTGCGGAAACGTCCTCGAAGTTCGAAGAGTCAATCTTGAGAACACGGAAGCCGATGTCGGGAACCTTCTTGGGCTCTTTGCCAAGCTTGGGCTGCTTGTTCTCCTCCGCTATCTCATCGGCGATCTTCTTGCCCGCACGACGGATTCGCTCCTTGCCGATCTCGCAGATGTTCTTGTAGCCAGCCTTCGCTGCCTCCGACTTCTCGTCGCAGACTTCCGGCAGCTGCACCATGATGAATTTGCGGTTTCCACCGTCCTCGGCGTTAAGCTGCATGACGGCGTGAGCGGTCGTGGCGGAACCGGAGAAGAAGTCGAGGATTACCGACGCTGGTGATGATCCAACTTTTATGAGGTCTTCAATTAAAGCAATTGGCTTTGGATTATCAAACACTCTTCCGCCGAATAGTGCTTTCATGGCTGCTGTTCCGTTGCCACTGCTGTATTCAGCTTTATAGAAAAGGCTTTTCGGCTTCTTTCCTCTTACCAAATCATCGTCAAGTCGCTGCTTTTTATAAAACGAGACACCATTCGCTCCTCGTTTAATTACAAACTCGTTCCTCGTTTCGTGCAGATTATCAGGGGATCTTCGCCAGGACATATCAACGCCATCTTTTGTTCTCGGATAAACCTCAATGTCCGATTCCGAGTGTCGAATTGTGTCGAATGAGCCGTAGTCGCTTGCAACAAAGATTGGATAGAAGCCTTTGGGCCGTTTTTCACGAGAGCCAGCCTCGCCCGTTCTCATAAGCGTGGCGCCAATCTTATACTTTCCAGACTCATCTTCAAATTCATAACTTGCAATATCTTCTGCAGATAATGAAATGCCGTTCAAATCATCAACCGACAAAGCGTTCTTTATATAAACGAGGGTATATTCATGAGTTCCGGAAAAGCCGAATTGGTCATTATTACCCTTTAGATTCATAACAGTCACGAGTTCAGCGACAAAATTTGAACTACCAAAAACCTCATCGCACAGTCGTTTTAAGTTATGCTGCTCATAGTCATCAATACTGATGAAAATCACTCCGTCCTCGCTTAGCAGGTCCCTTGCGAGCAGCAGGCGCGGGTACATCATGCTGCACCAATCGGAGTGGAAGCGGCCGTTGGACTCGAGGTTGGCGACGAGGCGTCCGCCCTCTTCGTCGTAGTCGCCGCTCTCCGCGTCGTAGTCCGCCTTCGAGCGCGCGAAGTCGTCGTCGTAGATGAAGTCGCGACCCGTGTTGTACGGCGGGTCGATGTAAATCATTTTGACCTTGCCGGCGTAGGTGTTGCGCAGGAGCTTGAGCGCATCGAGGTTGTCGCCTTCGATGTAGAGGTTCTGAGTCGTGTCCCAGTTCACACTCTCCTCAGGGCACGGACGCAGGCACTTGTCAATCCGGCGGTACGCCTCCTGCTTGGCCTCGCGCTTGCCCGGCCAAGTGAACTGGTAACGCTCTCGCTGACCCTCGGCGACATCACCCACGCGCACTTTGAGCGCCTCGACATCGATGGTGTGGCGCAACGTTCCGTCGGGCTCACGCACCTCGGTCACAACCTCAGGAAAGAGCTCGGCAAGTTTCTCGACATTCTCGTCAATGATATTCTCGGTAGTAAGTTCTACGTGCTCCATCACTGCGCCTCCAGTTTTGCTATACGGTTTTCAATCTTCTTGATTTCATCCCATAGTGCGTTACGTTTTGCGATCTGCTTCTCGCCAGCGCGCTTCTTCCGTAGCTTCTCTAGCTGTACGCAAAGCGATGCCAGTTCATTGCGTCGACTCAACCTTCCTGCGAAATCACAAGGGTCGGCATCGCCGAATACCACCTGCGAACACAGGCTCGCCCACACTTCGTCGAGCGTGGCGCCGCGCAGCTCGAGCGACGTCTCGCCTACTGGCAGCCAGGCAGTTTCATATATCTTGTCGCTCTTTGCCAGCAGCTTGCATGATTCGCCTTCAAGGCAGGCAAACAGCAGCTTATTGGGAACCGTTTTTGCAATTTGGTCAATTGCGTCATACGGCACGTCTGCGCCCGATAGCTGTATGCCCAGTACGTCGATCTCGGCAACCGTTTCACCCGCAGGGATATGAATGCTCTTCTCTTTAATCGCTGCGAGCATCTCGATGCGCTCGATCTTATGAACAAACTCGTCTTTGATAGCAGTAGTCGTTTTCAAGTGCTCATAGAACACCTTCTTGGGCATGGCGCGCCCCACAAGCGCGGTGCTCGGAAGCCCGAGGGTTACGCTCGCGCTACTCACGTGGCCTCACCACCAAGAAACAGATGAGTTCGAAATCATCGAGGCCCGCCACGTCGTTTTCGAGGAAGCTCGTGGTACCGCCGGAGAAGAAACTGTCGAGGTCGGCCTCGGCCTTCTCCTCCACGATCGACTCGATGGCACTGCGCAGCAGGCTCGAGGCGCCGCGCATGTCTCGCCCGTTCTTCGTGGCCTTGTTGTAAGCGCGACAGAGCACTGCGTCGGGTTCGGACTTGCCTTTGCACAGGCGCCTCATGGCGTCGAGGGACTCTTTGGGATCGAGGTAGCCGTGCACGACCTCGCCTTCGTCGCTCACGTACACCAGGTAGAACGGGTGAATCTGGTTGCGTGTCTTGGCGTCGAGCTCCTGGTTCACGTTGCGGAGCACGAAGATGATGCCCGGAGCGTCGCCCTCCACCACGGCATCGATGCCCGTGGGAACACTGTCGATGTTCGGGTTCTCCTGGTAGTAGGAGACCAGATCCATACGGAAGTCGTTGAGACCGAGGTCGGTGATGGAGACACCACCCGAAACGTCCTCGAGATCCACGACCTCGTGCTTCATCTGCTCGAGCTGCTGCTTGCGGTACTCAAGGTCGCCCTTCTCGTCCTCGTTGATGTAGTCGTCGTCGCCAGTCGAGGTCATAACGACGGCGTGCATGCGGTTCTCGACGCGCGCCTTGAGGTTGATGTAGTTGTCCAGATCCTCGTCCGGCCAGAAGTTAACGAGCTGGATGACGTCGTTCTTGGAACCGATGCGGTCCACGCGACCAAAGCGCTGGACGATGCGCACCGGGTTCCAGTGGATGTCATAGTTCACCAGGAAATCGCAGTCCTGAAGGTTTTGACCTTCAGAGATGCAATCCGTGGCAATGAGGATGTCGATATCCTTGCCGCGCAGACGCGGATAGACCTTATCGCGGTCCTTGGAGACGGGCGAGAAGCAGGTGAGGATCTCGGAAAGGTCACCGCGAACGCCTTCGACGTTGGTCTTTCCGCCGCCCGATCCCGTGACCTCAGCAACGCCCAACCCCAGCTCGCGTGATGCGAACTCGGAGACGTTCTCATAGAGGTAGTTCGCGGTGTCAGCGAAGGCGGTGAAGACAATGATCTTCTTGTTGCCCGGGTTGATGGGGTTCTCGACCTTCTCGGCAATGAGCTGCTCGAGGCGCAGGAGCTTGTCATCGTGCTCGGCATCGATGCCGCGAATCATCTCGAGCAGGCCCTCGATGGTCTGAGCATCGTCTCGGACGTCCTTCTCCCAGCTCTTCCAGTCAAGATCACGGAGGTCGAACTGCGTTTTGCCACCCACGGAGAAGTCCATGAAGTCGGCATCCTCGTAGTCGAGGTCAAAACCGTCGCCAAAAGAAGATGCGTCCACCTTCGCCGTAGCCATACCCTCGGCCTTGAACACCTCAATGGTGTTGAGGCACTGGTTCATGACCGAAAAGACGCGCTCGAGCGTGAGCCTGAACGACGAGACAGAGCTCTCGAGGCGCTTGAGCAGGTTGGCTGCCATGAGCTTGCGGACACCCGTCTCGCGACCGCTCGTGGTGAGGTTGCCGTTCTTGTCCTCATACTTGCCTCGCGCCGACGGCAGCAGATAATGTGAGGGGATGTAAACCGCAAGCTTGAGCAGGTCAAGCGAGCTGGCAATCTCACTGTATGTGGTGCTGTTGGGCAGCGTTGACAACTTGGGATAAATCGAAACAGGGTCATTGCGACGCGGGAACGGACCAATAGCGCTCACGTCGTAGTAGCGTTGAATGTGCTTGCGCGAGCGAGCAACCGTCACCTGGTCGAGGACCTTGAAGAAGTCAAAGTCGAGCGAGTCGGTGAGTGCCTCGGTGCTGCGCTCCTCGGCGGGAAGCTTGGACCAGACCGTGAAGGCGCCCTGAGCGCTCTTGAACACGTCCTCAATGTTGGAAGAGAGCCCCAGCTTCTCCGACCACCCAGCCGGATCTCCTTGATAGGCAAGCCTCAGCTGGTTGCGAAGATCACGGAAGCGGTTGTTGACGGGGGTCGCGGAGAGCATGAGAACCTTGGTGGGGACCCCACCGCGAATGACGTGGTTGATCAGACGCTGATAGCGGTTCTCGGTACCACCCGTCCCGTCATCCTTTGCCGCGGTTGCTGTGTCTTCGCCGTTACGGAAGTTGTGAGACTCGTCGATGACAACGAGGTCATATCCGCCCCAGTTGATCGTCTCCAAGTCCATGCCCGTGACGGTCTTGCCCCGCTTGCGCGAGAGGTCGGTGTGATAGAGCACGTCGTAGCGGAGACGATCGCTGGCTATGGGATTGTTGATCTGGTTGTTGCGGTACATCGTCCAGTTGTCCGAAAGTTTTTTGGGACAAAGGACGAGCACATTGCGGTTCAGCGACTCATAGTACTTGATGACAGCGAGCGCCGTGAACGTCTTGCCAAGGCCTACGCTGTCGGCGAGGATGCAGCCATCGTAGGTCTGGAGCTTGTTGATGATGGCAAGAACCGCGTCCCTCTGAAAGTCATAGAGGAGGTTCCAGATGGCGCTTTCACGGAATCCCGCTCCCTCCTTGGGAAGGTTGTCCGCTGATACGTCGTCGAGAAACTCGTGGAAGATTCGATAGAGCGCCGCATAATAGATAAGCTCGGGTGCGTTCTCCCGATACATTGCCTGGATGTTATCCACGACTGTATCCGTGACGTCTTCCAGCCCTCCGTTTTCCCATGCTTGATCGAACATGGAAAGGAACTGTCGAGACGTCGAGGTGTCGAGACGTGAGACGCCCGTCACGGTGGGATGATCGCCCACCCCAAGCTCTCCCACCGTAAAGCGCTGGAAGGGCATATAGGTTGATGCGTCTTCCTTTCCGCTCACAGTCAGAGCGGGCGCCACTGGTGCCTGACCGGCTATTGCGGACCTGAAACGAGCTTTCTCTCTAATCCAGCGCGCACATTCAGACGCAACGGCCTTCTGCGTAAGCTCGTTCCGCAGCTTGATTTCAAACTCCGTGCCGTAGAGCCCCTGCTCACGCGAGAGGCGCGGGATGTAGAACTCGCGCTGCTCCTTCTTGGCGCGTTCTTTGGCAAAGGTCGGCTCGGTGTATATGAACCGGAACTCGTCGAGCGACTCAAGCTGCTCGCGAAGCTCGTTGAAGGCGTACATGGAGAACACCGATGCCGCCACGGAAACGGTATCTCCCTCTTTAATGACCCTGACGAGATCGTCCTTGAGAATACTGGTTTTATTGTCGAAGAAGGCGGCGTCCATTTACGACACCCGCCTGATGGAACGATCCGCTACTTTGCTAACGCTAATCGAGAGAGGGCGCTCAGCATGAGGCACCCCCCCCCCCGAAGCATTTTCATGGGTTCAAACATGAGATACTCCGGGCAATGTGTTTAACACAATTCAATTAGATTATTATACGTATAGGTTGACAGTTCGCCCCTGTCAGCCATTCACAGCTGCAAGATCAACGTCTTATTAGGTCGCTCAGCTTTGTTGTTCAACAAAGCTGCTTATACACTGATAGAGAATAATAACAGCAGGCTCGTTTAGACGTGGGGATATCAGCAATGGGGGTTTCTTCGAATCAATATGAGGCAAATTACCAAGATGCCTCCAACAGCCAAAAACCTATCAGCTCTGCTCGAGAGCTTGCTCAGAGCCTGAGCATTGATTCACTCCCCTTTCCAAAACCGACTCTTCGAGCCCTAAAGCGCTGCGGATGCGAAACGCTTCTTGACGTCGTCCAACTTGAGCCCACAAGGATCAATTCCGTTTTACCGGCACAGGGAACTAATGAAATCTTTGCCCTCTACGACGCGTTCGAAGAGGATTCCGCGAGATTCATTCATCTCGCCAAAAAGTTAACCGTAAGAAAGACGGAAACGAGCAAGCAACCACGAGAGCAAGCGACCGCTCAAGCGGTTTTTCGGGAGCGTCCACCTCAGCCTCAGCTTTCATATGGGGAAGTAACTCAAAAAGTCCCCATTAATAGGAGGCCATACGCTGACCCTGTGGTCGGATCTTTCGCAACACGGACTAGCTCATTTGAGAACCGTCGGCCTTCTAGTTCCGCCACATCATTTCACCGGCTCCCACACGATGAATGCGGGACGCAACTGGGCAGATTCGAAGTTAAGGCAAAAAAAGCGCTCGACCTGCTCGACGATCATCAACAAGAAGCCCTAGTAATGGAATCATTTCCTATCCTAGGCATAGAACTTGCACAAGCAGTCACGGATTTAGAAACCATTTGGTCCCGCTATAAGGAAAAGTCCTCGGAAGCTTTTTCCATAATGCGAGACTGTCTGCCCAACGCCTTTTTGGTCGTCTGTATCCAAATTGCCCAAAAGTCTTATACCGGAGAAAACCTTTGGAGCCCATTCTTCAAAAGGTTGTGCTGCAATAACATCAACGTACAAACTTCAATTCGACATTTTCTCATCCAGTCTATCGAGGATCGCGGATTTCCGGTCTACAAAAAGGAAGAGGAATCCCAGTGCTATATCAACACCGTCCTTTTGCATGCTGGACTCAATGCACCCATATGGGAGGGTTTCTGGCGCGATCTCCTGCTCCCAAAAGCAGAAGAATTGGAGAACTCTATAGACGGGCTTAAACCAAGGGGCATCGATCTGCTTAATCTTGCTCGCGAGGAAAGCGGTAAGTATCAGGTCAAGGGCAAGCGCATCCAAAAACTGCTCAAACACACGCCTCCTTCGATGCTTTGCCCTTTTCTCGAATCAGCTTTATCTGTCGCCCGCCAGCTCAAGCAAAGTGAAGACAGCCCCACCGAAGCATCTAATGGAAAGCAGTTCACTCTTCTTTCGGGGAATACCCTGCCAGAAACTGCAATTGAGGGTTTATCCAACATCCTCAACGAAAGCGGAAAGCCAAAGGAACACACCAAGGATGGCGTACAGCGCCAGAGGCGCGAATTGCTATATCTTCCCGAACCAGAACTGCGCCTTAACACCTCGTGTCCAGATAAGCCATTTGAGCTATATTGGTATGATAAGCAATTCCCTGCAAATCTTATAGGCTGCCACGTTCTTTATTATCTCAACAACCAACAGCTACGCGACGAAGAGATCCTTAGCGGCATTAATCGCGGACTGCTGAACAGCGTATGTATTCCGATAGAACCACAATCAACCATTGAAATTGAAATCCAACTCGTTCGCCAAAACGGTGAGGATGGAGACTGTGTTTCGCGTGAAATCTTGGCAACGCATTCCACGTCATTTATCCATTCTCATCCCAAAACATTCGAGTTCTTACTTGCCAGCGACGAGGTCTGGCGCCTTCGCAAACCGGGACGACGAATTCGTCGATCAGAGCAGATTGCCTATGTCCTTCCCTACGGATATTCGATTTCTCCCCAAGGAGGCATGAGAAAGCAGAATGAAGAACGTATCGACCTGGCAAGTGGCGGTCGTCTTCACGTTGAGTACTTTCAGGCTAGCCCTGGATTTAACGGTCAAATCCTATCACCTGAAGGAAATCCTATCTGTTCATGGCACGACTCGTTCTCCATCGAAATCGCTCGCACCCACCGTATCGGATATAACGCAAGCGGAGCAGACGTCTTTCCCGTTGAAGCGGGTGAAGAGACATTCAACAAAATGCTCCCAAGCATTGTTGTTGGATCACCAAGCTCTGACATGGATTTAAGCAGTGTCTCGGTACATTGCCAATGTGATGGAAATGCAGTTGCGATCCGTAGACAGCCATATTCTCAATTTGACGATGATGGCGAAGGCATGTCGAGCATTTTGCTCTCTTTAGAGAAATCGAGCGTCCCTCATTATGTGCATCATGGCAACATCCAGATAGTCTATCAACCGGAAAACAAAGTACTTTTAGACTATTTCTTTTCTGTCATTCCTGTTAGGTCGCCGCATATCGTATCCCTTGATTGGCAATTTGGTAAGATTCGAGCACGGTATGAACTAATTCCTAATTCGAATGTCACCATAACAAGAGATGGCATCTCTGAAGCCATCCGTGCTCATCTTCCCTATACGTTCTATGCACCTCTTGCGGACTCAAATACCCACCTCGTCATTTGCGATGATTCTCACGCGCCTCTGGAAGTCTCCCTACAGCTGGCAGGCATACACCTTGCTTTGAACAACATCGACCTCTTGCCCTCATGCCACACGATGAACCTGGGAGACATCCTCTCGCCTGCAAATAGAAATGCCCAGATATGCATACAGACCGCTAAAACGCACCGCAGCCGGGGTATTCTTCTCATGCTAGGCAATTCGCCAGTTTATTACACTACAGAGAAGCTATCTTCCAGCCGTACAATTCGACTTTACGAACTTGCCGAACAATTAATCCCCTCACCGAATCATCTCGGCAAGCTAGAGACGCACAGCCTACAAGCTAGAATCATGTTCGGTCATGATGAAGAAGGATCATCTGCAGCGGAGTTATCCCTCATCGACCTTGAAGAAGGTTTTGGGACGGGCTCCGCATTCATCATGAAAGGCGAAGGGGAACCCTATGTTCATTTCGAACATGCACCGACCCATCCCATGAGTTATGCATTCCTCTCGCAAAGCGGCGAAGTGCTTGGCAAAAAATACACCATGGACACGCTTCAGCAGAACATACCAATCCCACGAACCATATGGAGAAATCTAGAGCGTAAAGCATACTTTCTGAGATTAAGCCCAAAGGGACGCCTTGGAAACATTGACACTAAACACTCGCACTGCATCAACCTGGCAGTAATGGCACAACGGGAGAAAGGCGCGGTAAAGCATGGCTCAGACATTTGACCCCATCAAGACAGCTCGTAAGCTCGAGAGCTCTTACCGAGAATATATTGCAGCAACAATTCACTTTGATAATAAGGATCTTCAAAACCAGCTGGAAGCGCTTCTCGCCAAGCCAGGATATCTTGCAAAAGGCCCCTTCCTAGAATCCGCTGCTCCATACAAAGCAGGCAAAACTCCTCGCCAACTTATGGAAGAAGGCGTCTTGTGCAGAAGCTTCGCTCTACTTGGCGGCGGCGATCCTTCGGTCTTTGACCTTGATCGCCCTCTTTATACCCATCAAGAACGAGCTATTCGCATGGCTCACAACCACAAGAACTACGCAGTGGTAACCGGTACGGGAAGCGGTAAAACGGAATGCTTCCTCCTGCCAATTCTCAATGACATTCTTTCCGAGTTTGAAAAAACCCGCCATCAACCAGGTGTGCGTGCGCTCATTCTTTATCCCATGAACGCTCTTGCCAATGATCAGCTCAAGAGATTAAGGGAGCTGCTGGCTGGTACCGGAATCACCTTTGGCAGATACACCGGCGAAACTCCTGAATCGCGGGGTGCGGGGGAAGCGGCATGGAAGGAAGGGGATCCCGATACAGAACGTCTCCCCGAGGAACTCATATCACGCGAAGAGATCCGACGGACACCACCTAATATATTGCTCACCAATTATTCAATGCTTGAGTATCTGCTCATTAGACCAAAAGACTCGGGATTGTTCTCTGGTTTGTTCGCACAAACATGGCGCCACCTCGCAATCGATGAGGCACACGTTTACTCCGGTTCGCTCGGAACTGAAGTTGCCTATCTTATCCGTCGACTTAAGGCACGTATCGACTCGGAAGCGCCAAATCGAAAGCCGCTCCAATGCTACGCTACGAGCGCTACGATTGGCTCAAAGGAAGACATGCCCAAGGTAGCGCAATTTGCAGAAGACTTATTTGGGGAACCATTCGATAAGAGCACAGATTCACTTGCTGTCATCACCAGCGAAAGAAAATACTCTGCAAACGACCTTGCCAAAACACCATGGGGAACCCTTCCACTCGATATCTGGCCGAAGTTGCAAGATGCCCTTTCCGACCACGATGTCATTTCCTCAGAACAGCTCTTGGCCATTCTCGATGGCTTCGTTCCCGATGCGTTGCTCCAAAATCTCGAAGGCACCAATCGACCGCTCCTCGCATTGGGAAAGATATTACTAGGCGAAACAAGCACGGCATGTATAGTTAATTACCTTGAGCCAAGCGACGGTGGCTCGCCACTCCTTGACCTAACAAACGAGAATACTATCACCGAGCTCGCAATAAACGGCTTGCCTGCAGACTCCAATGGAACGCAAATACTATCTGCAATGGTAGAAGTGCTTGCAGCTGCAGAACGGACAAATGGGGTTCCCATCCTCTCGAGCCGTTATCACTCGTTCTTGCGAGCACCAGAAGGCCTCTATATCAATCTTGCAAGCAGGCAGCTTATTGCTGAAAAGAAGTTCTCGGAGCCCATACCGGGCGCAACGGGCGAAGTAACGGACGAGTGGACGCCAGTCTACGAAGTCTCTGTTTGTCGCCACTGCGGAGAAGCTTATATTCTGGGACAGGAGGAGCAGTCCGATCAGAGAGGCGTAGTATGGCTCACTCCACATGTTAAGGGAGTGCATTACGATGAAGACTATCAGCCCCGCCAATACTATCGATTAGCTTCAGAAAACGAGAATCCCGAAAAGGGTCATCGTTTCATTTGGATATGCCCCATCTGTGGCGCTCTGAGCGATTGCCGGGATGGCGAGCAGCATCGTTTTCAGCATGACCCATGCAAACGCATTCCACTCGACTGCACCGAAAACGGAAAGAACGCAAATGAGGAAAAGGCGACCTGCAGCCATTGCCATTATCAAAACGCATATGCTATTCAGCCGATGAGAGTTTCTCCCGAAGCCGCTGGAAGCGTAGTTTGCTATGACTTAGTTCGTGAAGTGCCGCCATTTGATACGAAGGAGAATACGCCCAAGCGTCGATTCGGCGTTAAGAAAGCAAATGAGTTTTCAACGGCAGGGAGTGTCATTTGCTTTTCCGACCGTAGGCAAGATGCGGCCTACTTTGCACCCGAGCTGGCTCGAACATATGGCAAATTCACCATTCGCCAACTCATAGCACGTGCTGTTCGTGAGCTTTGCGAACAGAATGACGGAGCATGCCAACCAACTGATGTTGCAAGGTGGATAGTCGATCGAAAGGATGAGCTGAACAGAAAAGACTCCGATTGGAAAGGAACCGAAATTGAGTGGAGCCATCGAGCTAATGCCTGGATACTCGATGAGCTCATGGCAGATGATTCTCGTAATAGCCTTGAAGACCTAGGGGTCATTCGCATATTTCCCAAAGGCTTCTTGGATGTCATAGAATCCCCCGAGGGGGCGGACGCTATCCGTAAGGATGTTAACTCATTGCATGAGAGCGGACTTCCATGGCTAACCGAGAACGATTACCGCATATTGCTTCTCACAAATCTAGAATATCTCCGTTCTGCAAAAGTCTTGCAATGGCCTGAAGGCGCGCAAAAACTCAGCAACCTCCTAGGAGCAAAGCCCAAAACAATCATTGCCGGCGAGGACGATAATTTCGATAGCGGCCTGCAATATCGCTATGTTGGCAGTAAAGGCGTTCGCAATTCCCGATCCCTGTTTGCCCGACGCTACGTCAAAGAACACTATGATGTGGATTTGCATTCAGAGAACTGCTCCAAGCTACTCAATAGCCTATATGACCTGACTAAAGATATTATTGCCTATACAGACGAGAATCTCGACAAGGGAAGCGGATTCAACCTCGTTGCAAACCTCTGGACGCTCACGCCCAATTCATCCGACTCAGCAATATGGTATTGCGATAAATGCGGCATCACCAGCCAATTCGATACAGGAGGTGTTTGCCGAACTCGTAATTGCAACGGACACATGATTAAAGCAACTGTCGGGAAGCGTTACGATGTCGATCGCTTCTATAAGGATATGTTTTTTAGGGATGATCCCCTTCCGCTCAACATCGAAGAGCATACTGCCCAGCTGTCCAGCGACATGGCGCGAGATGTTCAAAATCGATTCTTAAAAGGTCAAGTCAACATTCTTAGCTGCACCACTACATTTGAGCTTGGTGTGGACGTAGGCGACTTGAGAACAGTTTTCATGCGCAACGTTCCACCTTCCCCGGCCAATTATGCACAACGTGCCGGTCGTACAGGCCGACGCGCCGGAATGCCTGGCTACGCCGTCACCTTTGCGCGTTTACGCCCGCATGATACCGAGTTTTATAACCATCCCGAAGAAATTATTCATGGCGCAACAAGACCACCTGCCTGTTATTTGACCAACTCGAACATTGCAAAACGTCATGTATTTGCTATCGCGCTTTCGAGCTACTTCCGTAGTTCCCCCGAGCGAGAATGTGCCTCAGTCATATTTAAAGACTTCCTCTCCTGCGCAGAGAAGAATCCTCATGGGCTTGATGACCTTCGATCGTACCTGCAATCACATCCGTCCGATCTACTCCATCAACTCGAAGCCGTTTTGCCTTCAGACCTTGCTAATAGCGATGATTTTGACATTGCGCATTGGGGGTGGGCAGACGATCTTATAGGAGAAGACGGGCGCCTTCGTATTGCGCATGCGATGCTTTACGAAGCATGGGCGCAGCTTGACAAACGCGCAAACGAATACCGCCAGGAGGGAGAGTACGAGAAGGCAAGTAAAGTTGCGATAAGTCAGGCTGAAATATCCAAGCGAATGACCATATCGGTTCTCGCGGAATCCGGCGTCCTTCCAAAATATGGATTCCCCACCGATGTGGTCAACCTCAATCTACCCGATCAAGATGCTCTTCCAGAAAACAAACGCCTTGATCTTTCACGAGGACTAAGGCAAGCGGTTCGCGAATACGCACCTGGTTCCACCGTTATTGCAAATAAAAAGACTTGGAAATCGACCGGAAACCGTAAAATCAGGGGAAGGGGCGTCGAGAAATACCGTTATGGGGTCTGCCCGAGCTGCCAGACCTTTATCAAAGCACCTGACGATCAGAGCGGAACCATTACATGTGCGGTCTGTGGAAGAGAGTACAGCGCTAATAAAATTATGCTTATCCCTCGTTTTGGATTTATGGGTAAAGAAGTTTCATCCAAAAACGGAACGAAGAGATCCCGAAATACCAGCCGCACGGCAATTCATTTTGCGCAAAACTGGGGGGGATGTACAGCCCAAGAAAGACGAGCTCACCTTCCCTGGCGGAGCTATTGGACTAACGTATGGCAGCAATATCGAACTATGTATAGAAAACTCTGGACCTATGGGCAGGGGATTCAAATACTGTTCTTATTGCGGCGCTGCGGCACCAGCTACAGAAAAGTCATTTAAGCATGAAAAGTGGTGTCTCAATAAACATACGGAAACTTATAACTCCCTGGGCGCTGTTTTTCGGAGCGACGTATTAGAACTTGCATTCAGGTTTTCGTCACCGCAAGATTTCCCAGATGCCTCATGGCGATCCGCGATGTGGGCTATCCTCTCTGCCGCCGTAATCATGCTCCAAATACCCGAAACCGAACTGGGTGCTACCACCTATTTATCGATAGAGGGAGGCTACCACGCTATCCTCATCTACGATGATGTCCCAGGAGGAGCCGGACGCGCTCAGCAGCTAAGCTCCCAAGTACCTGAACTACTACGGCAGGCATACAATCGAGTCGCATCTTGCACGGGTTGCGATTTAGATTCTTGTTGTTATGGCTGCTTAGCAAACTACCACAACCAATTCGAACAAAACGAATTAACAAGAAGAGGAGCTCTCGAGATATTCGATGCAATTGGCGTTAATCAGAGTGAAGTGACCTCATCTAACCAATAGCTTTGCATAATGGGGGGTCTCGGGTTCAAATGACTCATTGAGCCAATTGAACCCGACCCCAATGTCTCACTCCATGACCACAAAGGTCGTTGAGGTGCCGAGGGTAATCTCGTCGCCAGGGTAGAGCTCCGCCGCCTCTCTTGGATCGAGCAGCTTTTCCTCGCCGCTGGCACCGCTAACCAGCCTCGTGCCGTTCGTCGAACCCAGGTCTCGCAGCAACCAGCAGCTACGCTCCGCGTCCCAGCTCACGCGCGCATGTTCGGCAGACACGTCCTCCTCTACGTCCGAGATATCCGCCGCACCGGTAGCCATCGCACCGATCACGACGCCCTCGCCCATGGGGTCGATCCAGTGGATGTCGCCCGTAAGGTAGCCTTCGCTTACGCGCACAATCCCGATGGCGTGCGGTGCATCACCGGCAGCCGAGCTCGCACCCGCTTCCGCACCGTTCACCGGCGCAGATTCCGGCGTTCCCATACGTTCGCCCAAATTCTTCTCGACATACGCGCACGCATAGTCAATCGCCGTCTGCACCTGGGCAGAGCAACCAACCGCCACGAAGAGCACAAGCAGCGCCTCCGCGCGTTCGCCCGTGGTATGCCCCTGACCCTTGGAGAAGCGCGCCAGGGCATTACGGTACAGCTGCACGTTCTGGTAGCACGCCGCAAGCGCCGCGCACATGGGTTCGCAGCCTTCGCCGCACACCAGGTCGATGATCTTCTCGAACGTCATGCTGCGCGGTCCGTGCTGCCTAAGCCTGCTCATGATCCGCTGGGCAGCGAGCCCCCAATCGCGGAAATATCCGGGCTGGAGCGAACCTACCGGCGCGTGAACAATGAAATGCGAGAGCCATGTACGATCGGAAGCACGGCTCGACGCGCTTCTGCCATCGGAAAGCGGGCGATCGGACAAAATGAGCCCGGCAAGCTCCTTGTGGTTAATGCCGCCCTTGCGCTTGAACACATCGAAGAGCACGCCGCAGGGCGTGAGGTCGGCCTGTCGAAACACCATCATTCCCCCTCGGTAAGTTTATGGACTTCGCGTTCGTGCAGGGCGGGATGCGCGTCCACCGCCTGAAGCATGCGGCGGCGCTCGGCAAGCAACGCCGGCACGACCGCCATGGCGTAGTCGAGCACAATGGGGCACCATCCGGCTGCCACCACTGCAAACAAAGCAGCGTACAAGCCAAGCGCACGACGAACAGATTCAAAATCCAACAGCCCTATGCCAATCAGAAGAATCGTCGTCGCCACCAGCAAGGCGCATGTTCCCCGCAGGAAGCCAGAGCGCGTGGTGCGCGATGTGCGACTCGCAATACGGGCGCACAGCGCGGGAACCAAGAGTGCTATCGCCACGACAATCCCGTTAAGCGTTACAGGTAGCAAAGTCGCCCCCATGGTGACCTGAACAGGTGCGCCGTCGAGCAAGAGGCCGGTCGCCAGAGAGACAACCACCAAGATGCCCAGTGCGGCCGCCTTGCCCACGGACCGCACGATACGGCGAAGCGCGAACGGGGACGTCGCGTCGAGCCACGAGGCCGTTCCCCAACAAGGCATAAGCGGGGTACCACGCAGTGCCCGTGCGACGTTTTGGCCGTAATGCTCGCAAAACGCAGCGAGGCCGTCGCGCATCGCTTCCGCAGACGGCCGATCGCTCTGCTTGGGCGAGAGACAGGCTTTCAGCATATCTGCAAGCTGGCCGTCAACCATCACGAGCGCATCGCGCAGCGTCTGCTCTTCGGGCTCCATCCCATAATCGAGCAGCGCCTTTCCGGCGGTGATGGCAACGTCCTGCTCGCGTGCCAGAACGTCGACGATCGCCGGCGCTACCTCGTGCGCACCCAAGAAGGCGCGGGGCGAGGAATTGCTCTTGATGAGGTACGGGGAGGCCGTGCCACTCTGCCCCTCCCCTTCCTGGGATGTGTGTTCATCGTTGCCGGTGCGGTCGCGCGAAGGTTCTTCGGCATGCTCCGCAGACCCATCGAGGTCGAACGGAACGCTGCCCGTCGCCAACTCGAAGAGCACGCTTGCCGCTGCATACATGTCGACCGACGCAGACTGGCGAAGCGACGCGATACCCGAGATATCGTTCGTGAGCATCTCGGGCGGCGCGTAGTTGGGCGTGGCGAAGCGCACGGCGCCCACGGAATCTGTGAACGACCCCCGTTTGCCTTGCTGCAGTGCCGTCGCAGAACCGAAGTCCACAAGGCACAGGTCGAACGCACCCTCCTCTTCCTGCTGTTCCACAGAAAGATGAGCGGTTCTAACCATCACGTTCGAAGGAGAGATGTCGCGATGGACGAAGCCTTCGTCCAAAGCATCGAAGCGCGCGAGCACGTCGAAGAGGTCGCGCCCCAGCCGCGCCACGGTAAGCGAGGACATGCGGTGCGCATCGTCGACAGCAAGCTGGCGCGCCGCTTGAGCAAGGGTAATGCCGTCGATCCATTCCATGACGATCGCCGGTGCCCCATCGACACTTCCACAGCCATACAGCCGAGGGACTCCCTTGATGCCGCCAAGCGCCCGGTGCTCCTCGTATTCCCTGCGGAACGCGCGGCCGCGAAGCTGCTCGCGCCGCTTTGCAGCGTCTTCAGGCTTGATTTCTTCGGTAGCCGCATCACTTGTGCCTGCATCGTTTGCGACGGGCAGCATAGTCTTCAGCGCCAACGCCTCCCCCATGGCGTTCTGGGCGAACATCACGCGTCCAAGGCCGCCTGTGCGCGTGCGCTCATCGTCGACGAACAGGGTGCAGAACCGGCGCCGATACGCCGACTGCTCGTAATCTGCAAGCGGAACCGCTGCTTCGAAGTGGTCGACATGCACCACGCGAAGGTGTTTCACCCGTGCGCCTCTTAGCGAGCGTGACGCTGCGTCCTGGATCTCCTCGCTAGCCCGCTCTTCAGATGCCTTTGAAAGGACGTTTTCGTTCGAATTCATAGCACGAGCTCACTGTAGTACTCATTGAACTCAGCCAGGTGCTTGTTCTCGCCATTTACCTCGTCATTCCAGATGGGCTGCATGAACTCGTCCACGTGGTCGGAAGGGTCTTCGAACGAGAGGTTCACTATCCACGCCTCGCTCAATGTATCCAAATATCCGCTCAGGCAGCGATACATCCCGATCAGCTTGCCCGCGGCAGCGGAGTTATGCGACGACATGCCGCCCACTCTGTTCACAAGGGCGACGTAGTGACTGTAGAGCTCCGCATTGATTGCTTCGCAGCGATACAGATGTGTAGTGCGCACTTCTGTAGGCGCGAACTTGTCCTGATCGAATGAAGTGCTGCACGCATTGATCTGGTCGATGTAGCCGCCCTCGCCGTCGATTGCTTGGAACTCAGCGAGGAGAAACTCATAATCCTGCTGGTCTTTCTCGGTGTCATCGGGCTTATCATCGCCAGGCCCGTCTTCATCTGGCGGAGTGCTTGGCTCGTTGTCGTCCGCTCCCGAGCCAGATTCTCCCCCGCCATCTTGGGGAGGCGTGGCGTTCGAATCCTTATCGGAATCGCCCTCATGATCGGAATCTTCAGTTGAATCGTCGGTGGAAGTTATCGGCGTGGAAACGCCGCCCGTAACCCCGCCCACGCCACTCACAACGCGCCCTGAAGACGTTACACCACCTTGGTGAGAACTGCTGGTGCCCGCATTGCCCTGTGAAGAATCGTCTCCGGGCGTTTCCGTCAATGCTTCAAGCAAAGCCCCGCTTGCAATCTGGGCATACGCGCCGTCGCTCTGTTCGGCGTTGGCCACGAGGGACGGAAGGGCTGCGGTGTAGACCGCGGCGCCAAAGAAGAGGAGCGTGAACGAGAAAACGACGAGCCCCATAAGAACCGAGGGCAACGCCAACCGTCTACTGAGCCGCTTGAACAGCGCGCATACGCGATTGTGAACTCATCAGCTTCTCCTTCTTCCCGCTCGCCCACCATTGTACCTGAGCCATTTGGGCCAGTCATTGGGGACGGGTTCAAATGGCTCATGGCGTAAGCAGCGAGTGAGTAAGTGCGCTCGATGTCTACAGGCAACCTACCATTGCATTCGGTCAAAATGTTGTTCGTCAAACGCCATCACGCATTGCCTATGTCCGAAAATGAAGGCTCCGGCACACTGATTCTTCTAACAGCCAGCATGAAAGGACGTTGCATACGCGTCGTATTCGCTCTACATGAGCGCTATTGGCTTCAGCACATCTAACGGCACACTCAAGGGCATATGGCGCGACGATAGCGGTCGACGAAGAAACAAATTCGCACTCTGATTGCTCCAGCCATATCCGATCCCAGGAGCCCTGCCATCGCCTCAGAAGAGTTCATCCATCCCAACGTCCTCCTCGG
>ULXG01045267.1_pt1 | contig 25140 bp, 26 predicted proteins | sample 1961141 | NCBI WGS metagenome assembly ULXG01 (sample SAMEA4835834, study PRJEB28245) | human gut metagenome | biome: gut microbiome; material: fecal sample | place: Denmark | collected 2008 | reverse complement strand
TCCTGCCTCTCCCGCCAAAAGTACGGCTCCTTCCTCTATCTTAACGATTGATTCCGCCAGTGAAATTGAAACACCAGAATCCATCGAGGATACCATCTGGCATGATCTGCAGAATGCCTACCGGACCCGAAAAATCCTGACTGGTCAATTAGGCGGCATTGAGCGAATGGAAGGCGGCGGCACCATTGCCGTTGTCTACTATAAAAGCTTTCGGGTGGCAATCCCTCTGGCAGAAATGATGATTCATCTGGCGGAGGATGAAAACCACAACTATGGAGAACTGGCTCAGAGACAAAACAAGATTCTGGGAAATATGCTGGGCTGTGAAATTGACTTTATCATCAAGGGGCTGGACAACGCCAGCCGTAGTATTGTCGCCAGCCGAAAGGATGCCATGATGAAAAAACGGCAGATTTTCTATCAGCCAGACGCAGCCGGAAACCGCCGGGTCTGTGAGGACCGCATTGTCCAGGCCAGAGTCATCGCCGTTGCCGAAAAGGTGGTGCGGGTGGAAATCTTTGGCGCAGAAACCTCGATTCTGGCCAGAGACCTTTCCTGGGACTGGCTTGGCAACGCCAATGACTCCTTCCGCGTAGGCGACCTGATCCTGGTCCGTATCCTGAGTGTGAAAGCCGATGACCTGGAACAGATTGTGGTACGTGCAGACGTAAAAAGTGTCAAAGGAAATACCAGCAAAGCCAATCTGCGTAAATGCCGAATCCAGGGAAAATACGCCGGCACCATCACTGACATCCATAAAGGCACCGTGTTTGTACGTCTGTCCATCGGCGTCAATGCCATCGCCCACAGCTGTTATGACAGCCGGACACCTGGTAAGAAGGATGAGGTAAGTTTTGTGGTCACACGAATTGACGAGGAGCGGAACGTGGCGGTAGGCTTAATCTCCCGGATCATCCGGCAGCACATTTAATTTCATCAATCAAAAAAACTCAGCATGGTTAAAAGAGGCCTATGCAAACTTGATACCATATTCTATTATGGCATCAAGTTTGCTCAAACGGCCTGATGTTAATTTAACAATAACCTTAATCGATCATAAATTCTTCCGGCAATATCACCCGTCTTATCACCATCTTTCATATCTTTAGCGAGTATACTAATTTCTTCTTTACGCTCGCTTGATATATCTAAGTCCTTTACTACATTAACAAAATCTATAATTAAATTATCTGCAATTCCTTTATATTCGATTCCCCACCGAAAAAATTTCCCTAAATAAATACCCGCCAAATAAATAGTTTTATCGTATGAATCTAAATCGTCCAAAAGTCCTTCTACTATTTTTTCAATACATTTTCCCCAACTATATGCGTCAGTCCCTTCGTACCGTTCAATATCTTCAAGTGACAGGTCACCTAACGCGAAATTTTCAACTCCATTAACATAATTCGAGAATCTATATCTCGTTTTTATATCATTAATCCACAACATACCATTTCTTAATTTCTCACAATACATCGCAGATTCACTTCGATCTCCCAAAGTTAATCCTATTAATTCTGCAATTTGAACGCCAAAATAAGCCAGCGAGAATAGTTGATTTCTAGTTTTATTTACTCGAAAACTAGAATAATATTTTTTATACAGATCTTTATTCTCTACAATAATTCCAGAAATGTCCTCCCAAAACATTACTTCAACATCCAACCTGTTTTTATTTAAAGAAATAAAATTTTGAACATCAACATCTCTGTCCAATGCCGTGGCCACCACAAATTTCTTAATATTCTGTGGCAATTCTGCAATTTTTTCATAATCCGTCCGAATACTCTTTATTAAATCGTTTTTTTCGTTTCGCAAATAATTTTTACATTGAATTCCTATTTCATTATCTTCCGATATGATATCTATTCCATTTTGTTTTTGTCCTGATCTTCCATAACAGAAAAAAGTCCTGTTCCACTTTTTTGACGCACAATCGCGAACCATTTCTTCAAATTCTTTCCAATCCTTTGTTTTTGGCAATAAACAGCTACTATTTGTTGGCATAATCTTATCCCTTCCATTTTTTTACTAAAGCTTTATTAACCTGTTCCCATCTTCAAGTATACTAAAACAAAATATTTTATCAAGAACTCTTCACTAATCTTTATTCTAAAACTGTACCCTGTAGTTAATTTATCCAATTTTTAGGTGATCTCTACAAATAGAATGAGAATATATTGGGTTTAGAACCAGACCAGCGGTAAATCACGATCATCGGTCTAAAACCGCATCCAGAGGACAAAAAATGGGGTATATAACCAGGTTTCCTTATCGGATCTGCCATAAATGCCCCTTATCAACAACCTTATAACGTATATATTATGACCGGGAACGTAAATCAGGTTCCCGGCCATGGTTCATTCTTTATGCAATTAATCTCTCTTAGGTTTCTTCACATCTTCAAAAAGACAACAAACAAATTGAATGATTGCTCAACATTCACATTGGAGGTTTCTTCTTTTTCCTTTTTAACATTACTATAGCTGAGGATAACCAAATTCTTGGTTAAGACGATCTGCCTGTTCCTGTGTATCGGCAGGGACAAGGGCAAAAAGGTGAGCCCTTTTGTTAATGATTATTATTCTGACTTCACAGTCACTATTTTTGAAAAAATTAATAGATTCGCTATCATCTTCATCAATGGGATAATATACCATAGGACAATGTTTTGAGCTGATAGCTATATTAGTGCTAGCCTTAATTTTTTTCTTCATACATTTACCTCCATTAAGCAGGCATGGTAAGGAGGTGAAAATGACATAATGTCAAATTTATGGTGTGCTTAACCATTCCGAGCGGAAACCTCCTTCTTGTTAAACCAGTGTTCCAAAAACTGGTAGTTTTAGTCCCATCGTCATTCTCTTGGAACACGCTGATCAGGCGGGATTGTCGATGGAGAAGCGTAGTTTATTGTCATACCCTAGGACATATTTTTCATTTAAGATTTTACAGGATGTACCCATGAATAATCCAACGACAAATTTATATATCCTTATTCCGTTTATATTTAAATAAAAGCACTGTACACCAAGAAATATTCGTGATAGAATACTTTTATCTGCATTGAAATAAAATAATCATAATTGGAATGAGGAATATGCCATGAGTGATAACTCAGAAAGAAATATAACACTGGAACGTATCAAAGAACTGAAAGGGAATGACTCACAAGAGGTTTTTGCTCAAAAAATACATACTACGCAGAGCAATGTCAGCAAAATGCTGAAGGGCATAACCCCACCCTCGGCAGCTACATTAACAGAACTAGCCAAATCATATCATGTTTCGGTTGACTGGTTGCTAGGACTGTCAGACCAAAAAGAAACCGCCCCACAAATTCAGTCCCACAAGTTAACTGCGGAAACACTAACATACGCAGACGCAATGGCAGTATTAGAAATCCTTTACCAAAAAGGTTCTATAGATATTGGCTATTATAATGAACCGGATCCAAGTATGATTTTGGTAAAGGATAAAGTACTTGAATACTTTTTAGACAATCGTTTTAGATACAGCGGTGGCAGCCGGAATATTTATGATATTTGGTTGAATCAGGCAATGGCCGTTTATGACAAACATTTGTTGCTGCAATGGAACGATTCGGTAAATACTATTTATCAACAAAATGTACCAAATCCGCTATCGGATGAAGCTATTGCTTCATTAATTGATGACATCAAAAATGGCCGATTGGAAATTGTTGAAAATCAATCAGATGTATTTATGAATATCCCAGACGGTATTTTTCCGTTCCAATAACTAACATCGGTGCTCTAATAATTGACAAAACAAATATATTCCTATACTTTCGTTACAGTTCACGCTAGGCACGAACTGTAACGGAATCCAGCCCATTCCAAATCGCCTGTGGCGATGGGGCTGGATTCTTTGGCTACTTTTCATGTACTGATCTGGCATTTTCAGCAAGTGAAAATGCCAGCCATGAACAGTAACATACTTTCATCATATTGTGCTTTCAAATTTTTTAAGGATTGACATATTTCCAAGTTTCGCATACAATAATAGCATAAGGCAGGCAACGGCGTGTGTCTGTCAAAGTGTTGATATAAGAGAGTGTGCCGGTACGCATTGTCTTATGGAGCTTGCAAGAGGGGTTGTGCAGTGAAACCTCAAACCGGCGTAGGCCGCAGGGCTGAAAGAAAATGCTCCAGAAGGCTCCGCTGAAAGGCGGGGCCTTTTGTCATATACAAGGAGAACATTATGGACTTATTACAACAATGTGCTACGGCCTTTGAACGGCTGACCGGTTATCAGTACCGCTTTACTTTAGGACGCAAAGGAAAATTAACCGAAATTCTATTGGGTTTCAATCAAACGGATTTCCACCACCTGGCCGGTCTTCATAAACTAAAAGACATCAGCATCGCCAGAGATAATCGGCAAATAGTTTTTCGGAATATTTTAGCTGGTAAGATTACATATGAAACCATAGCCAAAAGTGCCTTTGTCACCGAAAGTCGCTTAAGATTAGAGTCTTTTCAATATATCGAAGATTTACTGGATGGGGATCAACTCATCTTCCGCTTTAATAAAAAGCTACTGCCCTATTCCGCAATCGACGGAGATTTTCTCTTGAAAATGGGGGATGGTATTGCTCTAAATATATCATTTCTTTTTATCGACAAAGAAGATTGCGGCGTATATTTTTGCAGAAGCTTTTTCCCGATGGAAAAAAGGGATTACACGAAAGAACAAATGCAATACACTTTGCTGAAAAAAGAGAAAATCCATCTTCAAACCGGAGAAACCATTATTCAATATGACCGCCTTACTCCAAAGTCATCAAAATAATGTTCTATTCCACTGTTTCCTTTGTCCTAATCTATCAGTTCAACCTTTATGAAATGAATTGAAGGATAATCCTGGCACCTCTCTGGCACAAATCCCAGAAAATCTGGCACCCTTTTGCGATTTACATCGGCACTCCCCCATGATAAGATAGGTACTGTAAAAATTTATAAGCAGAGCCACAAAGCAGCGAAAGAATTCCTTTCCTGCTTTTTTTCTGTCTGAAGGAGGTATGCGATGCTCAAAAATGAAAAGGGGGAGGCATCCTACATCAGTGTGTTCGTTTATATCCTGGTTGTCACCATCTTGATTGCGTTTATTCTGAATGTATTCCAAATCATCAGCGCCAAGCAGCAGATGGATCATGCGGTGGATCAGATGGTAAAACAGATCCAGCTGGGAGGATGTGTCAACAGTGAGACGGACGCACTGTTCCAGTTCCTGTCCAATGAAATCACTGGAGCCGATCACCTGACGTATGAAGTTGAATGCACAGATTCCACCAGCCGGATCCAAATTGGCAGCCCGTTCTACGTTACGGTAACCGGCCGCTGCAGTCTGGGCGGTTTCTGGAAATTCCGCCTGGTAACCATCACTATACGGTCCGTTGGTGCCGGTGTCAGTGAACATTACTGGAAATAGGAGGCGGCTATGAAAACACGAATTTATCAAAATGAACGTGGAGATCTATCCTTCTTTACGGTCTTTATCATTCTTGCCGTCAACATGATCATGGCTTTCGTACTCCTCTTTGCCAGCATCCGGATCGAATGTATCAATATCCGCAACGCTGCCAAAATGGAGTTAAACAATGTGAGTGCCCGGATCTATGCGGATACCTTCCACTCCCAGCGGGAGGCCAACCTAAACTCCTATATGGATGACCTAAACTTCAGCGCCGCCTACCAGGCAGATCTTCGCGTGGACTTCATCCGGGGATTAAACGAGCGGATTGACCTGGAAAATGAAGACTACGCTTTGTCGGATATCCGGCTTGATTTCCGCCAGCAGGGAAATGACAGTGGGAAAATCGAGTATCTCTTTTCCTGTCAGGCAAAATTCCAGATTCGGATGTTTGGGGAGGTGTTTCCGCCCATTTCCTTTCCGATTACGCTGACCGGCTCTCACAATACCAAATACTGACCGCTGTTGTATTTTTACCCGGTCCGTCGTATAAAGGAAAAAACGAACACGAAAGGAGTTGCCCTTATGAAACATAAAAAAATTCTCGCCGCTGTGTTAGGCACCGCCTGCGTCGCTCTGTTAGCCGGATCCATCTTTTTCGGCCGTTCCCCAGAGCCGACTTTCACTCCGCAGGCCCCCGAAGAAACCACCTCACAGACCAGCTGGGAGGAGACATCTTCCTCTACGCCAGTAGAAACGGCCTCTTTGCCGATCCAAGAGGAAGACGGCCTGCAGCTGAACGGATCTAAAGAGGATCTCACCCAGACTACCATTGCAGACACTCCAGAGGAAGTGATTGCCGAACTGACCCCTTCTGTTTCAAAGGAACAGATCCAGCAGGACACCCGTCCCACTGCTCCGCCGGCAGCGTCCGAACGGCAGGATAAGTTTCCGGATTGCACCGCCGACGAAAACGATCTGATTCCCGTTACTCCAGAACCAGACGAGCCAGAAACTGCTCCTGTCTCCTCTGAACCCCTGCTGCCCGCCCCTGCTCCAGAGTCCACCGCCGCACCCGTACAGACAGCGCCTGCGGCCAATACGCAAAGCGGTCAGGTTTACGATCCGGTCTTCGGCTGGATGTCGCCAGCTCCCGCCCAGGGGCAGGCCATCGATAACGATGGTGATGTAAATAAACAGATTGGATCCATGAATTGATCTTCATTCCCTTTCAGGACAGGTTACTTACCCTGTCCTTTTTTGATGCCTGAAACCATCTTTCCCTTACGAAAGGAGTTTTTCAAAACCCATGCTGCGAAAATTCCTCATCACTCTCGCACTTTTGTTTTCCCTTCCCCTTCATGCTTTCGCCGCCGGCAGCGGAAACATGGACGGCGGCGGTTCTGGATTGGGTCAGGGAACTGCCGCCAATTACTGGACTCCCGGAAATGACGGTGTCCGGATTACGGTGGTGGACGCAGAATCCGGTAGTATTGCCAGTCCGTCGGTGGATTTCTCCAATAAAACCTTCAGCAAACCGATTATCCATTTCGTAAAGAAATGCAAGCTGGAATATTTATCCGGAGCTGCCCTGGAACCAGACGGAAACACCTACCTTTATCAGATTCCGGCCACTGCCATGCCCTATATTATGACCAGCAATTCCAAACCGGCCAATATTGAAAATACCCGGCGGTATTTCTGCTCAGAATACGCCGCGCAAATGGTCTCTGATGCCACCGGCATTGCCTATGAAGACTTAATCAGCGGAGAGTACAAGCTGGTCATTGAGCCGATCTGCTATTTTACCTTTAACAGTGCCTTCTACGCCATGACCGCTACGGAGGCGGCCCTTTACAACCTGGCATCCGGCGGTGCACTGGTAGCCAATCTCCCCAATGTCATTCACCGGAACCTCCCGCTGGCTCTGTTCTTGGAAACAGCGGACCTGGGCATTCCGGCCTGGACCGGGAGCACCAATGCCCAGGCCAGCGATGAACAGATCCTAGCAGCTTTGGGAATAGGTATTGTAAGCTATGAAAATGCTCCGGAAATCGACATTGAAGCCCCGGATGTTACCTATCGGGTAGATACCGATGTAATCACCAGCATAACCCTCACTACCAATCGGGAAATCAACCCGGACCGTCCAGCCAGTGTCACCTTCCGCATCAACGGCCGTTCCTATACCGTCAATAACATCGTGATCCCCCGCAGCGGGTCCCAGGTGGTATGGGTAAAATGGCACACCCCCTCTGCCCCAACCAGGCTGACGATTACCGCATCCGTCCGCAGGGCCTCTGCAGCAAAAACTTCCTTTATCGCAGAGATTGTAGATCTGGGGGAAAATCCTCCGCCAGACCCACTGGCCACTGATACAAATCCCCGGTTCCACGTTCCCGGCCTTCCCTCCCATGCGCAAAACACCGCCGCTTCCTGGAGTGTCTGGTATGCCTACTGGGTTCCTGACTGGGACTGGTGCGATCATGGCGATGACGGCGGCCACTGGGTGGATCGTGGATGGTGGGAATTCGATACGAACAATTACAGCGCCTCCCTAAGCGGAGCCATGGAAATCTCCCCGGATGATCTGGTTCCCACCGCAGACGGAGACTCCATGAAAAGCGGCTACGGGATTAAGGAAACCGCTACTGCCAGGCTGACAACCAATGCACCGGCAAGCCACTATACTTCTGCCCAAACCGCTGTTTCCTATTTCCCAGAATTTGACTACCAAAATTATTGGAGGCTCCTTTCTCGCAGCGGCGGCTTAAACGCTGCATTCCAGTTTAAGCCCAATGAATACTCCACCTACAACCGGCCGGTCCATTTCACCCCAGTCTGGTTTCCGGATCAGACCGACTATCGGGTCTACACGCAGGTGATCGATGCCTGGACACCGGTGGGAATGCTTTCCCTGAACCTTAATGACACAGTACACATTTATGGGAGTTTGTTCGATGACTGGTTTACCAAACGAGAATAGCCTGTTCCTTTGTTACTGGACTGCAACCCTGGGAATCCTGGCTGTATTTGCTGTCTATGATTGGAAGTATCACAAAATCCGAAACCGGGCCCTGCTCCTGTTTCTGCCCTGGTGCCTGCTTTCCATCCCGCTGGCTTTCCGTTCCAGCAATACTCCATTTCCCACGCTTCTTTTGCAGTCCGGGCTGGGATTTTTAAGCGGAGGGCTGGTTCTTTTCTTTGCCGCATGGATGACACAAGGCGGCATCGGCGGCGGAGATATCAAGTTGTCCGCCTTACTGGGCATCCCCTTTCACACAGAGGGAGTCTGCCGGATCCTCCTTTTTTCCGCCCTGACTGCCCTGCTGTTTTTCCTCTGCCGGCCGGCAAAGGACCGCCCCCACTCCCTTCCCTTTGCACCCTTTCTGCTTTGGGGAGTATTTCTTACCATCATTTTATAAAGGAGTTTTCAACATGAGAGTAAACAACCGTTTTATCTACGGCATCATCAGCATCCTTCTGGCCGCTGTTATTGCCTTCATCTCCATCCCGGTCGTTACCCGCCGGACAAGCAGCACCATCGAAATCGTCCGGGTAGCGTCTCCACTGGAACGGGGCCAGCAAATTACCGAAAAAGACTTGGAGCTAATTAAGGTAGGAAGCTACAATCTTCCCAGTTCCATCGCCACCCGTTTCGAGGATGTGACCGGCACCTATGCGGCGACCGCACTGATGCCCGGCGACTATATTTTGCCGGGGAAGGTCAGCCCCTCCCCGCTTTCTTCTGACCCAGCACTCTATGCAATCCCTGACGGCATGGTAGCGATCTCCGTTACTACCCAAACCCTTGCCTCCGCACTGGCAGATAAGCTTCAGGCAAATGACATCATCCGGTTTTATCACTATGATGACAGCGGAGAACAATTTACGCCGGTTTCTGACATTCCGGAGCTGCGGTACGTAAAGGTGCTGGCAGTCACTGACTCCCAGGGCCTGGACATTGATTACACACAGCCCCTTGAGGAGGATGAAGAAAAGCTCCAGACTGCCGTCATCACCGTCCTTGCGACGCCGGAACAGGCGATGCTTCTCACCAGATACGAAAACGAGGGCATCCTTCATGTTGCTTTGATCAGCCGCGGCAATGAAAAACTGGCGGAAGAGCTGCTGGCACGTCAGAGCGAAACCCTTTCCTCCTTATATGGCACAGAGCAGGAGACCACTCCGTTGGAAGATGTTCCGGAAGAGCCTTCCGTAGAAACTTCAGAAAGCACAGAGGAGGGCTGACCGCTTATGTCTAAGATCATTACCATCTGGGGCAATCCCGGCTGCGGAAAATCCATGTTCTGCTGTATCCTGGCCAAGGTTTTGACGGCCAATAAGCAAAAAGCCATTATCATCAACGCCGATCCGGCCACCCCCATGCTTCCGGTCTGGATGCCGGGGCGGCTCCTGGAGCAAAATGCCTCCATAGGCGGTGTCCTCTCCTCTCTGGAAATCAATTCTGCTGTAGTGGCAGAGCGGGTAGCGGTTTTAAAGGATTATCCTTTTATCGGGGTCATGGGCTATGCTGCCGGAGAAACACCTTTTTCCTATCCAGAATTAAAGTATGACCGGATTAAGCTCCTGATCTCTGAGGCAGCCCGGTTGGTTGACTACATCATTCTGGACTGCAGCTCCAATGTGGTCAACTTTTTTACACCCACGGCCATTGAAAGTGCCGATGTGACCGTCCGGATCCTTACGCCGGATCTGCGGGGGATCCACTATCTTAATGCTCATAAGCCGTTACTGACTGACGCCAAATTCCGCTACCAGGAACATCTTACCTTTGCCGGACTGGCGCGGCCGTTTCATGCCATTGACGAAATGGGCCATTTGATCGGGGGATTTGACGGGATTCTTCCCTATGCGAAAGAAATGGAACGCTGCGGCACCTCCGGCGATATGTTCCGGGCCTTGGCTTACTGCAACCAGCGCTATGTCCAGGCACTAAAACTGGTGAAACGCCGCCTGGAGGCCCTGTCCGCACCGGAGCCGGAACTTAGCGGGGATGGAGAGGAGGAATGAACCGATGAACAGTCTGAATGAGCTGTTCTTTAACCGGGCTGCTGCAGAAGGCCTGTCCTACGATGAAATACTGGAGGATGTCCAAAAATACTGCACGGCCAACCATGCCGACACCCTTTCTGGAGAAACGGATACCGAACGAGCCAAGGCGCTTTTAAAAGAATTTATTCTTCAGTATCTCATCAAATGCAGCTACCGGGTGGACGGCCTGTCTACCGATGAGCTTTGTGAAAACCTTTATGAGGATATGGCCGGTTTTTCCTTTTTGAAAAAATGGATTTACAAAAAAGGCGTCGAAGAAGTCAATATCAATGCCTACAACGACATCGAGGTCATCATGAGCGGCGGCCGCTCCATGAAGATCCCGGACCGGTTTCAGTCGCCGCAGCACGCCATTGATGTTGTCCGCCGCCTTCTCAGCACCTGCGGTATGGTCATTGATGACACCATGCCCTCGGTCATCGGCTACCTGGATAAAAACATCCGCATTTCCGTAGACAAGACTCCGATTGTGGATGCCGATGTAGGCATCAATGCCTCCATCCGAATCGTCAACCAGCAGTCCATCTCCAGGGAAAAGCTGATTGATTCCGGCTCTGCCACCGAAGAAATGCTGGATCTTTTGGTCTGCTGCATTCGCTACGGGGTCTCTGTATGTATCGCCGGTTCCACCGGATCCGGAAAAACAACAATCATGAGCTGGCTTTTGTCCATGGTCCCCAATAACCGCCGTCTCATCACCATTGAGGAAGGCAGCCGGGAGTTCGATCTGGTCAAACGGGACGAACAGGGCAATATCCTGAATTCCGTCGTTCACCTGCTTACCCGGCCCCATGAAAATCCTGCTCTGGATATTGACCAGGATCTCCTTTTGGAACGGGTACTGCGGAAACATCCGGATGTCATCGGCGTCGGGGAAATGCGCTCCGCCAAGGAAGCCTTGTCCGTGGCAGAAAGCTCCCGAACCGGACATACTGTCGTAACCACCATCCATTCCAACTCTGCAGAAGCCACCTACCGCCGGATGATGACCCTGGCCAAACGAAAATACAACATGGCCGATGAGATTCTGATGCAGATCATGGTAGAAGCCTACCCCATCGTTGTCTTCACCAAGCAGTTAGAAGACGGCTCCCGAAAGATCATGCAGATTATCGAGGGCGAGGACTTTGAAAACGGGAAGCTGATCTACCGCACCCTGTATCAGTACAACGTATCGGATAACCGAATCATCCACGGAACAATGACCGTCATTGGGAAACATCAGAAACTGGGGCAGTTCTCAGACTCTCTGAAAAAACGGCTGCTAGATAATGGCATCTCGCAGACAGAGTTAAACCGTCTTCTTTCTCAGGAAGGAGGTACTTGAATCTATGCGCTGGATCCAACTGATTGTATTTACCTTGCTAGTAAACGGCTTTTTTACCCTGTTTGGACTACGCTTTATGGATCTCATCCAGGTGTTAGCCGTGGGAAAACAGAGTACCCTGCAGGATGATGTGGATGTCCTTCTGGGCAAGCCGGCCAAAGGCTTTTTCAACCGGGAGAGCGTGGAGATTGAGCAGCTATTAAAAACCACCGGCCGTGAAGGACGTTTCACCGTGATCAAACGAATCTCTGTCTTGCTCTTTGCCGTTGGGGCGGTCATCTCCCTGCTGTTAAATAACCCTTTTTTAATCCCGGTCCTGGGCGCAGGCTTTGCCTTTGCTCCCATCTGGTATCTGCGTTCCACCGCTGCCGTCTACCGGAAACATTTAAACGAAGAACTGGAAACGGCCATTTCCGTAGTGACCACCTCCTATCTTCGCAGTGGGGACCTGCTGAAAGCCGTTAAGGAAAACATTCCTTACCTAAACCCACCAGTGAAAGGGAACTTTGAAGCATTCATCACCGAAGCAGAAATGATCAACGCCAACATGATCTCCGCCATCAACTCCCTGAAAATGAAGATTCCCAACCAGATCTTCCACGAGTGGTGCAACACCTTGATCCAATGCCAGTCTGACCGTGACATGAAACACACGCTCACATTTACTGTGCAGAAATTTTCGGATATGCGCATTGTCCAGGCAGAGCTGGAGGCTATCATCAACGAACCAAAGCGGGAGGCCTTTGCCATGATGTTCCTTGTCCTGTGCAACATCCCGCTCCTCTACCTGTTAAATCATGACTGGTTTGAAACATTGCTGTTTACGCTCCCAGGAAAGATTACCCTGGCTGTCTGCTCTGCCGTGATTCTCTATTCCTTTACCAGGATCATGCAGCTAAGCCGGCCCATTGAATACAAAGGATAGGAGGCCCATACCATGATTGGATTATTACTTCTCATCGCCTCTGTCTGCACCGGCTTTGCCTGCTACTATCTCTCCTGCGCATTTACGGATATCCCCACACTCCGGACATCCAAAGCCATGATGGCAGCAAAAAAGCAGACCGGCACTGGCAGAGAAAACTTATATGATGTTTATCTGACCCGCATCGCCCGGATCCTGTCCCGCTTTCTTCATCTGGATCCGGTTAGACGTGGAAAGCTTGAGACTACATTGGCAATCGCCGGGATTCCATTGACCCCAGAGGCATACACCATCAAAGCATTCTTAAATGCGCTGGCCGTAGCCCTTTTATCCCTGCCCTTATTCCTCATCCTGCCCCTTTTCGGTTTTCTGATTTTGGGTCTTTCTGTGCTGATGTGGTTTTCTACCTACTATGCCGCCTTTGACTATGTAAAGAAACGCAAGCTTATCATTGAAGCAGAACTGCCCCGTATGGCCGTCAGCGTCCAGCAGGGGCTGGCCAATGACCGGGATGTATTAAAACTCCTGGTCTCCTACCGCCGGATTGCCGGGCCGGGCCTGGGAAAGGAACTGGATACCACCATCGCTGACATGAAAACCGGCAACTATGAAAATGCCCTCCTGCGGTTTCAGAACCGGATCGGCAGCACCATGCTGTCGGACATTATCCGCGGCCTCATTGGAACTTTGCGCGGAGATGACCAGCAGATGTATTTCCGGATGCTAGTCTTTGATATGCGCCAGCTGGAACAGAGCAACCTGAAAAAAGAGGCCGTCAAACGTCCAAAGCAGATGCAGAAATATTCCATGATGATGCTGTTCTGCATTCTGTTAATCTACGTTGTGGTTCTCTCCGTGGAGGTCATCCATTCCCTGGGCGCTTTCTTTTAAAGCCCCAGCTTTTATCTGAAGGAGGTGTGTATGAACCACTATTCCCGCTATCCATCCAGCTTTCCCTAAAAGCTGACTGTATGGAACACGCAATACAAACAAAATGAAAAGGAGAACACCATTATGAGACGAATGATTTCCCGTTTACCGCAGACTGCCAGCTCTGCCCAGTCAAAGCTGAGACGCTGCCTGTCCAATGAAAGAGGCGACTTTTATATCTCCGACGGCGTCAAGATCATCATTGCCGTCGTGCTGGGCGCACTGCTCTTAGCAGCCCTTACGCTCATCTTTAATGATACCGTCATCCCCCGAATCACCCAGGAGATCGAAGGATTATTCGGCTAAGCCGCGGCCCCGGACCGTTATCCACAAAGTGCGACGGTTCGGGGCCAGCTTTCCCCATCACAATCAGAAAGAAGGTGAATTCTTGGACTCTCGGCCAGAAATCAGCATCCGCTATAAAACCTTAGTCCACTTTTTAGAGGCAGCGGAGGGCAATTACCGCCACAGCCTTTACATCCGCTGCGGCCCCTGCAACTACTGCCGGGAGGAGGGCTGTGGAGATTTTCTCTTTATCCCCGGGCCGGACTGTGTGCCCATCCTGCTACCCTTAGCAGACGCTGTCTCTATCTTCGGCTCAATCGACCCATCCGACTGCGCCGGCATCCTCTACCGTTTCCCATTCCTCCATCTGTACCATTCCTGGCTTATGCAGCAGACAAGCTCTGACCAAACCTGCCCATTCCATCAGATCCTAGAACTTAACAACCGCAAAATTGGTAAATGATGGCAATTTGTTCTGAATAGGAACGCTTTTCGATTCCGCCCTACTGTGAAAATCAGGAGGGCTTTTTTACAATAAAATCAAGCAATGCGCAAACGTGAGTAATCGAACGCAGAAAGGAAGTGACCCGCCCATGACAGCATCTACCGCAGCTCCCATTCATCCGGAAGACTACCTGGATCTGGTATCCAAAATCATATCCATTTACATAACCCCTCATACAGAAATCACCGGAATGGAATATGCCGATCTTTACCAGACCGGCTGCCTGGCCCTCTGTGAGGCGGCCACTTCCTACCAGCCAGATCGTAACACCAGTTTCTCCACCTATGCGTCCATCGTAATCCGCAGCCGGCTCTATGACGCCTGCCGCCGCGCGAACCGGATCTATTCCCGGCAGCTGTATCTGGATGCCACACTCACAGAGGATGGAGAGACGGCCTTTGCAGACCAACTGGCAAAAACGCCGCCGTCCTCTCCAAAAGGCCTTATCCCGCTGCTGCAGGAGATCCAAAAAGAGTACGGAGGAATCGCCGCCAAAGGAATCCAGGCACTGCTCTTAAGAGAAGCCGGTTACTCCAGCAATGACATTGCTGAAATGTATCATGTTAAACCCAATCACATCTCTGCCTGGGTATCACGAGCCAGCAGCCGATTGAGAAAAGATCCGCGCATCCTGGCTATGGCGGAATCGTAAAGGAGGTATCCGTTATGTTGACTTTATACACTGCCGTTGGCGTCTGCAGGCTTGTACCATCCCCGGAAGGGCATTTCCAGCCCAAAGTCTTTCTTGGCGGCCGGGAGCTGAGTCTGGATCCGTATGAAATGCTTCTCTGGTCCTCTCTTTCCTGGAATATCTTAACCCACCAGGAGGCCCGCGCTCTGTTTTATGAGCAGGAAAAAGAGCTCCATATGCTAAGTGATCTGGACTTTGAACATTACTTAAACCGCCTGATCTTCCGCGGCCTGGTCGCTGCAGGAAGTGACTGCACCGGCATCCATGCCCTGTACAATCTGGTAACACCTTTATATGTCCGGTCTTCTAAAGTAAACATCTTCTCCAGAGTGCTGGGCCTTGCCAAAATGGTGCTTTTTCACCGCTGTCCAGTCCAGGCAGCTGTCCGAATTTTTCGCAACGAGAAACTAAGTCCGGAGGAACAGCAAATGCTTAAGAAATGCCAGGGAAAACAAACTGCGATTTCTGATCTTCTGCGGAGCACTGCAGAAAGCCGGACGGATCATGGGGCGGTTGCTGCTCTGACAAATTTATATCTGAAACGGCAGGTAGTGTTCGATTCTCTTTAAAGCACGCGAAAGCCGCCATCTCTTTATGAAGATTACCTCCCAAGGAATGACGGCTTTTCCTCTTTTTATTTTCCCAAACATCCTCATTGTGTCTCTTACAATCATTGTATTTTAATTCTCGTTGATTCCTATGCCATGATAAAAACAAATAATTTTAAATCCAATCTTTCAAATATTAAAACTATTTGGTGGCGATTAAATTTGGTCAGCAATGATATTAACAAAGGTGGAATGCCCTATTTTCAGCATTCCACCTTTATCTTTCAACTAAAGACTCTCATTTACAGAAGAATTTCCGAACACACTTTTTTGTTTTTATCCTCGATAAGCATTCTCCGTCATAAAATTCTCTACTACTCTGTATTTGCTGCGATCAGGATTAGGCGTATTCTCAGCTTCGATCCATACTCCATCATCATCTACCCAGTAATAAAGATCCTTTCCCGCAGCTTTAATATAACAGTACACAAATAAGTAACCATCTTTACCGAAACAATAATCAGCCCCATTAATGGTTTCCCATGTACTTACAGGATACTGGTAATTCTTTTTAACATACCACCACCTATTGTTATCATTGTAGTCTTTTACCCATCCCTCTACATAGTCTCCATGAATCCAGCCTTTTCCCTGAAGGTAAAACCATGGTTCACCGTTAATAATAATACGGTTAATAGCGGTAGCCTTATCACCTGTATTTAACTTTCCTAAAATGTCACCATCAGCAGCATCACAAAAATCTCTCACCGATACATTGGAACCCTGGATCGTTAACTGTGCAGTCACGCTAATCTGCGTTGTTATTTTGTCACTCTCACTCATAGTGATGTAAATCTTTACCGTTTCCTCGTAATTATTAAAAAACATATTCAGCTCTGCATTGCGTCGTTTCACTAACCCCTTATTTCTTCCCATTGTATAAGTAAAACCTATTACAACTTCGGCCTCAACAAACGTATTTTTATTAAGTGCCTTATATAAGTCATTATTTTTATCCGTTACAGGGCCAGAGCCAACGTTAAACACTAAAGAAACAATTGCATCAAATTCACACTGTTTAAGCTGTGAAATCCTCGGCAGCGTATTAACATACTTTTCCGCCGTCGCAACATCTGTATTAAACAATTCCTCTGCACGGCTTTTATCGATAACATCTCCCTCTTTTAGATTGTCTGAAGATACTACTTTATGTCCATAACCCACAGTAAGATTACCATAACCATCGTCATAGACCTGTTCAATATACTTCTCAAATCTTTTAATTAACGCCTTACCTTTACTACTTGTTTTCATCTTTTTATCTCCTTTTCACTTAATTTATAAGCGCTTACATCTATGTAATAAGGAGACTTTTTTCTTTTTGTAAACTAATCTGTACTATTTCGAAAATTTATTGTTTGAATTTCATTACCATCAAACCAAATAATCCCATATTCCACACAAACACCCATATAATTTTTAAACAGGTACTTAGTAAACATATGTTCAATCTTTTCACGAAAACTATCTTCTGCAATTAATTTGTCATATTGAATCCCCATTTCTTCTTCGTTTTGTACAGCAATTGATTCACCGTTTATGTGTATTACCGTCGGATAATGAAATAATTTCAGAAATTCTTCTTTATTATTTACTGAGCTTTTTATCTTCTTTGCAAATGCCTCTATGTCTTCTGGCCATCCTCCAAGTCCACCTCCGCTATAATAATTGTCAAAATCATCTCCAATCGGGATATACGTTTCCATCCTCAGGAAAAACTCTATTGGTTTTCCTGAAATCTCTCCAGTTCCAATCAACGGTAAATATTTGTTTTCTTGTTCGATCATTCCTCTCATAAATTCTCCATTTGCATTTCGTAATTCAAATTCTCCAGTATTCCGTAATTCCCCCTCAAAATTCCATTCCTCGTCCGCTCTCGTAATAAAGGCGGCTGACAAATATTGATCCTGACGACTGATTTTCATCCTGATTTCTGTATCATCAATATAGCCGGTATAAATATTATGAACACCATTCATAATAGCCAGGTCTATCTTAGACGTATTTTCCGTTTGATTGCTATCAGAAAGATCAGTGGCCTCCGTCGTCTCATCGCTTCCTTGCAGTATCATTTCCTCTGTAACTGGCGGCTCGCTCTCCTCCTTTTCTTCATCCACACCATTCACAATCATCGTTTCATTCTCCACATCAGCCGAATCATTCCCGGCCTGTGTACAACCTGAAATTGACATAGCAAATAAGATTCCATACAAACATAATTTCTTTTTCATAAAAGTCTCCTCCTTCTAGTAGCGCAAACAATTATACAAATTTACTTTTCTTTAGCGCATTTCATAAGATAAAACCTGCTTTGAAAGCATTCTTTCATAATATAGTTTACCTAATAAATTTTGATATTTATAGTGACATTTATGTGACATTTATATAATACCAACTACTCCTACTTGATGATTTACATATTTATTGACTCAACATATATCTAATTCCGTTTTGTATCTTGATATTATATATAATACTTTCAGTTATATATTATCATATTACATTTATTGTCGCAAGCACTGAAACTGCAGGAAAATCATCACCTCTGATGGTTAAGTCCCATCTATGACATATAAAAGTACTAAATGTAACCTCTTGGAAAGTACTAATAAAAATTAAAATAATATATATACAACCAGTATATTATATTTAAGAATATTGATATTTATCAAATATCCAACTCATAGATTAGCTTTATTTACATTCAGCATTATTCCAAATATAGATTTTACAATTTGACAACCACTATATCTTGTGGTAACATAAACTTGTAATTGATTTTTGTGACTGGCTGCCCGCCATCACACGTTGTTTAAGTTGGAAAGAAGTGTCAAGAAATACCATCGAATTCGATGGCATTTTTTTGGCACTTTTTTTATTTCACGAATCTAAGGAAGGAGAAATGAACATGAACACACCTGTCACCATTCTCACCACAGGGAGAGTCACCGCCGATCTGGAACTGAAAACCAGCCAGAACGGAAAAAACACCAAATTCGTGCAGTTTAACCTGGCTGTCAACAGAGGCTACGGAGAAAATGCTCACACCAACTTTTACAAGTGCATCATCTTCGGCGAAGGCGCCCAGAAAATGATTGATGCCAAGGTAAAGAAAGGAAGCCTAATCCAGATCATCGGAGACCAGGAGCTGGAGGAATACCAGAAACGGGACGGCACCACAGGCTGGAATGCCAAGCTGACCCTTGTGCACTGGGCCTATGCTCCTACGATCCGTGTCAGAGGAGACGATAGCTCTGATGACGCCAACACCGATCAGAATCCATCTGCGCCGGTACAGGACTGCGGAGATGAAGGACTGCCCCTTAACTAAATCATCACCCGAAAAAGGAATTGCTGCCCATGGACCTGATTCCCGCTGCAATTCCTTTTTTCTATCAATCAGGAGGATACTATGAAACCATCCATTTTCTCAACAAGTTTTAAAGTGCTGATTACTGTACTTCTGCTGCTTTCCGTGCTGTTTAACCGCAGATTATCACAAAACCTGATGTTAGCTGCAATCGTAATCTGGTGTGCCGTTTCTTTTTGGATTTTCTTCGGCAAAAGGCTCTGGTCTTTTATCCGTTCCCAAAGGAGACTGCGCCGCAGCCCAACCATCATGGAAGGTCTACCGGAGTTTCCATCATCTGCAGAACCCTTTGAAAATCCTGATCCTGTATCGGAGATCATTTTTACTCCCAGCCAGGAACCGGATGCTGGAGAAGAAAGGCAGCGGATGCTACAGCACATCAGTATGCGGATTACCGAAAAGCTAAAATCAGCCTATCCGGATGCCACCTGGCGCTGGGAAATCCCGCCCAGTCTCACAGACATCCTGGATGGAAAAACCGTCCGGATTGCCGTGGATGACATGGAACGCTACACCCATGCAGATATCCATTTTGACCGATATGCCAGAATACGGATCACCCCTTTAATCGTAGGGGACTTTGGGCAGGTGCCCGCCGGTCACGGAACCGCTGCAGGTACAGAGTCAAAAGAACCCGCTGTAGTGGATGTGGCATCCTGGTATGAGTTGATTGGACGTCCGGCGCTGGAACCGGTTATCACAGAATTAAATGTGAACGGACACAGCCGGCTGGCCATCAAAGAAAACGGGGATATTGTCATCACCCGAAATAAGAAGGAAGCTTTAAAAGGAACGCTGACACAATTCCCTCCAAAGAACTACTGGAACGAACTGCTGCGTCTCTTAGAAGATTATGAGCTTCATGGAAAAATCGAAAAAGACCGGATGATCATATCCTGGATCTAATCACTATTATTTAAGAAAGGATGGAACACACAAATGGCAAAAACTCCTTTATTTCAGGCCTGGAGCTGGAGACGGACCCTTCCGGCTCCTTTCGATGGAGAAGACGCGGTCAGCACTACCGTATACAGCAAATACTGTATGGCTGCTGTCAAAAAAGCAACCCTTCACCCAGCTGCCCTCAGCGCAATTCTCGCCTACATGGAAATGGACACGACAGTTACTCCGTCCGGATCCTCCGAGTGCGCCCTTGGCACCCAGGGAGAGAAACTGGTTGCCGAATACAAAAGCCGCACTGGCGAGCTTCACGCAGTTGTCTTTAACAAGACCAACCGGAAATTTGTGGCCGGACGTTTTGACATTGTGGATCCCTCTGCCAATACGAAAATTTACAGCATCAAAGACAGCGGAAATACCGGCACTGCACTATTCTTTGCCCTGATCCCTTTGGCTATGGAGGATCAGGAATTCGATGAACAGTACCGGCGGCTGGCTGACTGCAAAAAAGCTGGATTTCCAGATATGAAGGAAGCTGACGAAGCGGCTTACATCCTGTGCGATAACCTTTACCGGAGGATCGAAAATGCCGAAAATCTGGGAAATGACGGTCTGAAGATTATTATTCCCAGCACCGGGAATGTTCAGCAGATCTCGCCATTAAACCTGGCCCGCGGGACATATTCTCCTACCAGTGTTCTGTTTGGCACCTTCCGTATTTTTCGCCCAGGCACGAGTCTCAGCAGTGCTTCCCCCATTGATAAAAACAGCTTTGCCGGAAAGTATTCTCTTTCCAAACGCATATTTTCCCCAAAAGAACAGCTGCTCATCCCCTCCCTGGCAGACTGGTACATTATCCCGCCAGAGGTGGACAGCATCTGCAAGCACGCGCAAATGACTACCACAGGAACACAGCCCATGCGCAATTTTCTTCTGCGCGGACCTGCCGGAACGGGTAAAACCGAAGCGGCAAAGGCAATCGCCGCTGGCCTGGGACTTCCCTATCTGTTCTACACCTGCTCTGCCAACACCGAGATCTTTGATCTCCTGGGGCAGATGCTGCCGGATACAGAGACGGCCGTTTCCCCGCCAGATGAATTCCCTACCCTGACGGATATTCAGATGGATCCCTCCAGCGCTTATTATAAGCTGACCGGACAGTATGAAGAAACCATCACTGAGGGAGAGGTCTATGATAAGCTCTTAGAGCTCATTGCCGTAAAAGCCAGGCAGGAGAACTCCCGCGAGCATTCCGGCGGTCAGCATTTCCGCTATGTGGATACTCCGCTGATCCAGGCAATCCGAAACGGGTATGTAATTGAAATACAGGAGCCTACCGTCATTGCCAATCCTGGTGTTTTGGTCGGATTAAACGGCCTTTTGGACCGGTGCGCCAGCGTGGTTCTACCCACAGGAGAGATTGTCAAACGGCATCCGGATACCGTGGTAATCATCACCACGAACATCAACTATGCCGGCTGCAGGGACTTAAACCAGTCCGTCATCTCCAGAATGAACCTGGTCATTGACCTGGCCGAACCGGACACAGACACCTTAATCGGCAGAGTGGTCAATATCACCGGCTGTAAGGACACCAGTGTGATTGCAGAAATGGCAAAGACCGTGACGGAAATTTCTGAACACTGCAGAGAGACTATGATTACCGACGGAAGCTGCGGTGTCCGGGAGCTGATCTCCTGGGTTCAGTCCTACATGATCAGCGGCAATATCCTGGAGTCTGCACATTATACGGTACTGTCTTCTGCCTCCAGCGATCCGGAAAACCGCGCAGAGATCTACTCTACTTGTCTGGAAGGCAAATTTGCTGCATAGGAGGTCATCCATGAAATTCATTACAGAACAAGAATTAACTCATCATTTTTCCAGGAATTTAAAGCGGCTCCGCCGCCTGCAGGCACCGCCAGTCTCGCAAAGACAGCTGGCCGGACGCCTTCATGTGGACCGTGCAACCATTGCCAAATACGAGAGCGGGCGGCTTTTGCCCTCTCTCTGCCTGGCCTGCAACATTGCCCGCTATTTTGATATCTCCCTGGAAACTCTGCTGTCTGACAATGTCAGCTGCACCCGAAAGGAGGAATCCGCTTGAGAACATCTCACCGAACCATACGCAGAATGATCCAAGAAGAAACGTCTAAGATTACCGATGAGCAGTTTTTTACCTCCAGCCAGTTTTCCGCATACATGACGGATATTGCGGAGGCCGCTGCCAGACGGTATCGCAGACGGAGTAAAGTTCAACTGTTCTGGGATTGTTCCCCAGACGCAGAAATGGCTTTTACCAATAACCGCACCATCACTATCAACGCCGGCAACTCTGTCACACGCAGCTTTCCTACTCGTAGTCTTCGGGTAGACAGCTTAATTGGACTGGTCGGCCATGAGATTGGCCACTTGCTTTTTACCGATTTCACTATGCTGCAGATTTATATGAAGGCGCTGGCCTCCGGCTCCTTCTATCCAGAAGAACCAACCGGACTTACCCCCTTGCAGAATCTCAGCTTAGAGAAATTAAAAAGTGCCTTTGAGGACAAGGATGAAGGCGTTATCCAGGCGGTTGGCCTGGTTGCTCATACTCTGGTCAATACCATGGAGGATCTCTACATCGAGGCCAGAATGATGGATGCGTTTCCCGGCTCCTTCCGAACCGGTATTCTGTTAAATAACCTTCGTTTCGCGGAGGATATCCCTCCCATCTCCGAACAAATCGCAAAAGGCCATCACGATGTATTCATCATCGCAAATCTTCTGATTCAATATGCCATATCCGGCGACATCAATAACACCGACAATTACAAGGGAAAATACCTGGATGCGCTTTATGAGTGCATTCCACTGCTGGATGAAGCAGCTTATGACGAGGATGCCCGGCTGCGCTACACCGCCGCCAATAAAATGCTCATCATCCTCTATCCCTTTATGGAATCGCTCATTGAGCAGGCAAGGGAGGATGCAGCCAACAAGACGGATCTTGCTTCCTCTGCTGCCGCCAGCCAAATCGCGGTTCCCAAAGCCCTCCCGGCGGGAAAGGGGAAACCCGCTCCATCCAAAGGCAAATGGACCCACGATCCGACCAAAACAGAAGAAGAAAAAGAAGTGATCCAACAGGCTCTGGATTATGAAACCGGCCGGATTGCCTTGGAAAAAACCGAGGAATTATCCGAGGGAGACAGCGGAGGAACCTCCTATGACCAGGATTTTTCCGGTTCCGGCTATGTCTCTCAGGCTGCCGAGGATATGCAGCGGATCCTTACCCAGATGGCGCAGGAGGCTGCCCATGCCCGCTACGAAGAAGAACTTTCTGAGGAGCTGCAGGAGGAGGCAGATCGGATCTCCTTCGGCAACATTCATCGGGGCTTTCATGTCCACATCAACCGCATGGGATATGTGCCCGAAGAATACCGTAGCAGCTACCAGAGAGTCTTCCCGGCTCTGCAGCCCGTATCCAAACGGCTGCAAAAACAGGTGGCTCAGCTCCTGATTGATGCCAAAGCCGGCGGCAAGCTGGACGGCCTTCCCTTTGGCCGGCGGATCAACCCACGCAGCGTAGTCCGAAATGACGGAAAGATTTTCTATAAAATGAAACTTCCCAATGACCAGGGCGATTTGGCCGTCTGCCTTTTGATTGATGAAAGCGGCTCTATGAGCAGCTGTGACCGCATCACAAAAGCACGGGCAGCCGCACTCATTATCCATGACTTCTGCCGGAATCTGAGCATCCCTATTGCCGTTTATGGCCACACGGAAGAAGATGATGTGGAGGTTTTTTCCTATGCCGAATATGATTCGGAGGATGGGAAAGATGCCTACCGCATCATGGATATGTCTTCCCGATGCGGCAACCGCGATGGGGCAGCTCTCCGTTTTTCCGCAGAACGTCTGCTGCAGCGCCCGGAAGAAATCAAACTGCTGATTATCATTTCCGATGGCCAGCCTGCAGGAACTGGATACTACGGTACAGCTGCGGAAGCAGACCTGCGCGGGATCAAACAGGAGTATTCCCGAAAAGGGATCCTTTTGTTTGCCGCCGCCATAGGCGATGACAAGCCCAATATCAAACGGATCTACGGAGACGGTTTCTTAGATATTTCCGACTTAAACCGCCTTCCCGTGAACCTTGGATCCCTGATCATCCAGTACATCAAAAACCGTCACGCCGCCTGATTGGATTCGGCGGCCATACAGAATGGAGAACATTATGAACGAATATATTTCAAAACAAATTGCCGTTGTGAAGAACGACCGGGCTCTCATCGAATTCCGGGACAAATTAAAGGTTGCCTCACTGTCCAATTACGCCCACATCCATGCCGATGGGGAAGAAACCGACAGCGAGATTAAACGTACCTCTCTCATCGGAATCCTGATGACAGACTATTCAAAAGGTACCGGTAAGAATGCCCAGACCGTCCAGGCAAATATTTCACCGGATGAGGTCCGGTTCCTTTTCAGCCGGTTAAAGGCTGGTTTTCCCTCTGTCAATTTCCGGCAGGAGAAAATCTTTGGAACTCCTGACGCAAAAGGCTACTCTCAGGTAACCATGCTGCAGATCGTCCGTGCTGAAACGGACCGCAAAGGAAATGAGCGGAAACTCCCCTGGTATGTGGAAATTGTCAATGGACAGGGCATCGCCGTAAAAAACGCAAAGGGCGGAACCTATATGAAGGCCAATTCCTTTAAAGAGGCTAACAGCATCAAGGTCTTCAAAAATTTGAGTGACCTGGAAATGTACAAGCTTCTGGGCCGAACGGATGCCTACATCGATGCCTGGGAAAAGGCTATCGCCCCGTCCCTTATTACCCAAGCCAAAAAAGCCCTTCAGGCAGCGCAGGAAACGCAGCATCCCACAACTGAAATATCGTCAGGTGCCGCCTAAGCTGCGGCAGAAAGGAGACGCAAATGACCTCAGGAATCATACGAAAAGTCGATGAATTGGGGCGAATCGTCATTCCCAAAGAGATTCGGAATATCCTTCACTTAAAAGAAGATACTCCCCTGGAAATCAGTCTTTCCGGACGGCGGATCGTACTGGATGTCTATTCTCCCATTCCAGAATTCAAGCAGCT
>ULXG01021674.1_pt1 | contig 26000 bp, 24 predicted proteins | sample 1961141 | NCBI WGS metagenome assembly ULXG01 (sample SAMEA4835834, study PRJEB28245) | human gut metagenome | biome: gut microbiome; material: fecal sample | place: Denmark | collected 2008 | reverse complement strand
CCGCTACCCCCGCCGCCCTAGCCTTTGCCCCTTTATTCCGCCTCTGTACATCTACCCCAGCGCGGTACAGCATGTTATAGGTGCTTAAGGGTTCGCCCATGAAGGCCGTGGCCGCCTTGACGCCGAAATCCTTTGACCTCATAATCTGGGTGCGATGTAGCACGGAATCTACTACTTGGGTTTTGTCGATAATCTCTGAGAACCGATCTCCTACCTGTCTGTAAAAAGCTTCTGTCCCAGGTTCCAATTCCTTATGTGTATCCTTGATCTCGTTCTCGCATGCCTTCCAGATCCAGCTCCATGTCATTTGATCAGCTTTCTGCGCCCCCATCATTGCTACGTTGTTAATCCGGTTTTTTAAACTGTCTGTATCAAAAAGTATATCCTTTAAAGGTCTACTGGTGTTCATCTGGTAAAATCCCCAGTCTTTCCATTGGGCGATAGGCGCATACTTGCAGATCCGGTTCCAGAGCTGCTTTGTAGGGGCCGTAAAGACTCCCTCCGCTAAATACTTGGGATTGATCTCTGCCGCAGCACGCAGGTAGGCGCTTGGCTGCTGGATCGCCACGCTGAGGCTTCCGGCCACCGCCGCGCCCTTGGCATTGGAGAGCATACTATCTAAGAATGTGCTATCCCGCCGCTCTCCTCCGTTAATGTCCCGGATCAGGCGTTCCAGGTAGTCCTTTCCCTTTGTCCCCATAGCCCGCTCAATCTCCTGCTTTACGCTTACCAAGTTCTCACTGTTCTTGTAGTTGTAAATCTTATTAAAATCGGACAGCGGCGCTAAAAACGTGCTGTACGTGCTCATCTGGTCTACGTGGCGGGAGAACACATCGAAAATATCATCAATGATTACCGCATTATTCGCGAACCGTGTGACCGGCTTGGTCATACCGAAATTACGGACTGTCAGGAAAAGGTTAGACAGATCCCCTTCTGCGGAATAAATATAGTTCTGGTCTGTTAAGATCGGCCAGTAATCCCTGGACATAAACTTTTTGTAACCATACATCAGGAGGGAGGCTTCATTTCCCCAGTCGGCAGCGTTGAGCATAAGGAACTGCTGCATGCGGTCGGCAAAGTCTTTCTGTTTCTGGCTCAGGCTGTTTGTGATCGCCTCTACATCTCCGGGCGTTACCCGCACTGGCCTGTAGGCCCTTTGGACTTTAGACGGGAGCCAGCCGCCTTTCCCGTCCTTCTGCTGCTTGCTGAGGATGGGGGCGTTTTTGATTCCATCGCCATAGATATGTTTCCGTCCCTGTCCTCTCTTATTGGTCACGTAAAGGCTCATCACCATGGCGGGCGTCAGAGAAATTTCCCCTCCGCTTGTCTTGAATGTTCTCGCTTTCGCGTTTTTGCCCGTCCACTCGTTGATCTCTTTCCGCGTCAGACCTAAATCCTCTACGGCTTTCTTGACGTAATCATCCGCCTCCTTTAACTGTGTTGTTTTCCGGTCTGCTGCCTTCCGGAAAGACTGGTAAAGGGAAAGCATATTGTTGCCCATCTTCCAAAATACAGTATAAGGTGTTAAGGAATCGTAATTTAGGAGCTTATCCGCAGTTCCCAGGGGGCCGACAAATTCGCTTCTGCCTTTGATTGCCTCATCCTTCCCTTCCTGCGTTTTCCATCTTTCTTGTGAAATATCGTCCAGATCATGGATTACAGCCCCACCCAGCGCTTCCACCTCCTGGGCCTTCTGGTTAGCTTTCAGCTCATTTACTTCCATGATGGTTTTCTTCATCGAAGAAACCACCCGCCGGAGGTTTGACATATCTGCCGGGGACAGGTCATCCAACTTTTCTATTCCTTTGACCTTTGCCTTTAAATCGGTGAGGCGGTTCGCAATGTCCGGATCGCCGTCATAATATTGCCCGTTCCATTCGTTCCCGTCCTTGACTGCGTTCCAGAAGTTTTGTAGATCGTCCCACGCCTCTGTCCTTGCAGTTTTTTCCCCGTTTTTATTCAGGTAATCGGTACTGTAGTCGATACTGCGAAGAAACTCCATCACAATCCCTTTCAGTTCGTCCGGGACGTGCTTCTGTTTATTTGGCTGTAAGAGCCAGGTCTGCATCGACTTTACATCCCGCAGCACTGTTTCCTTGTCCCGGCTCCTCTGCCTCCGCTCCCGGATCTGCCGCATGTTCTCAACATATTCATCTGGCTGGGCGATGTATTTAACCTGCGCCAGCTGCCGGTTCAGGTCCGTAAGGCGTTCCCTCAGCTCCTTCTCCTCCCGCTTGGCGTCTTTCTTTTCCTCTGGGTTCATCCCTCCATCTGCAATTTGTTCAAGCAGGGCATTTCTGGCCGTTTTTATTTTATCTCGCTCATTGATAATTGCCTGTTTCGCGTTCTTGGCCCCGCTTTCATATTGTTTTCGGAGAAAAGCCTTGTACCTGTCCATGCTTCTTTTATAGGCCACCCGTGCGCCTTCCAGCTCAGCCGCTTTCCGGTCTGCAAAGGTTGGCGGTGCATTGCGCACCGTATAATATGCCTCTTTGATCTCGCTTCCCAGGAGCACGGCCATTTCATCCATATTGGCATGATACGGGTTTACCACACGCTCCTGGATCTGGTCAACCGCGTTGGCTACGGCCATCAGTTGATCCGCCGGATGAGTAAACTCCGCCGGGAAGAGTTCGGGATACTGGCTGTTTAACTCTTGGTAAAAGCTGTCGATGGATATGCCGTCATTTCCAAGCCGCAGTTTCCCGAAATATTTTTTCCGGAACTCAGTGTACCCGCCTACCGCCGCCAAATCGGCTTTATCCTGGGCCTCGATCTTAACTTTAGTATTCCGCAGCTGTTTCCTCAGATCCTTGTACTGTTCGCTCTGCTCCTGGTCGATCTGCTGGGCATTGTTCAGGATACTTTTTGCGATTCCATTAGCCAGCTCATTCACCACATCCGGATCCACATTGTCGGCGCTCCGGATGTAATCGTAAAGCTTCGTTAAATTCCGCTCCAGAGTCTCGCGCTTATACTTGCTACCGTAATCTTTCAGCAGATTCCCCGCCACCTTCTTTATGTCATCCTGGCGCAGGGTATCCCCCTTGGTGAGCTTAAACTGCTTTTTCAGACTCTCGTACGCTTCCCGCAGATGTTTGTTTTCCTTCTGGAGGTTCCGGATCAGTTGCCCTTCATCCTCCACTTCTTCCAGCTGGAATTTAATCCCTTCCAGGGAATTGATTTTCTTCTTCCTGTCCCCTTCTTTGCCGTCACCGTATAAGAGCACCGGGATTCCTTTCTGTTCAAGGGCCGCAACTACTTCATCCTCTGCCGTATCCGGCACAACCGCCGCCGCGATTTCATCATACCCGACTACACGCTGGGGCTTGGCCTCAAACATATCAACCGGCATTTCCTGCACTTCCTTGATGATCTGGGCCAGCTCGCCCGCCTGGGCCTCTGTAACCTTCCACTCATATTTTTCCAGGGTTTTCTTGATGTTTGCTTGGGTTGGGTTGGAGCATGCTTCTAAGATACATTCTCCCACGGAGTCCATCTGCATGAACCGGTTGCTGCTGTTCCCACTGGCCTCTACAATATCGGATATGGTTTGCGTCAGCCTTGTGCTCAGGTTATCTTCCAGGGAACTGTATTGCTCCGTGTCGAGCTGCTGGATTCTTCCGGATGCCTTTTTGATCTGGTCAATACTCTTAAAATCTTCCGTTGCTACCGCCCGGATGGACTTGATCCCGTGGAAGCTGGAGACATTCCGCGCATCGTCTGACTGGGAGAGCATAGACCTTACAATGTTGGCCGCTGTGACCGGCATATGCGTCTGCTTGAAGCTTTTCTTTCTTCCGTCCGCATAAAACGGCTCTTTATTGTTGCTTACGCCGGAATCCCTCACAGTGCCAGAAAACAGGTTCTTGAGCCAAGACCGGTATTCTTTTTCATTGATTTTTAACCGGATTTCCTTGGCCATGCCCGCGTAGTCCGTTTCTGTACGCACCGTCACGCCTCCGTTTTTCATGTACTTTTGGGCAGTTTGGAACTTGCTAGCGACAACAAAACCTTTCTGTTTCTTAACGTATTGTTCAGCTGTCTCCTTCTTCGCCCCATCCCTGACTAATTGCTTAACCCATGTCTCCCTGATCTTATCCCCATAAGAATCATATATTTTCCGTAGTGCCCATCCATTTGTTGCTGTGATTGTGTCTCCAAATTCATCAATCAGAGCTTTGGACAGGGACTTATCCTGTGCGGACATTTCATTGCGCACTTCTTTGATTCTCTCCTGTATAGTTTCCCCTTTGCTTGCCAGGTAGACCGCCTGTAGGTCTGTGTTCTTTATTGCCTGCTCGACTGTGCCTTCCTCCCCGCCGTATTTGCTGATATTGCTTGCAAGTGTCCCAACAAACGTCTGGGCTTGATTTAAGTATCGTTCTGGTATTTTTCCCTGTGCCCAACCATCCATTTCCTTCTTAATTTGACTGATCCTCTTATCGTCAAGCTCGTATTCGATGGTGGGGAATGTGGCCGTCCAGGCGTCCGCACCATATACTTTGTTTTTCCGGTTCTTGGGGTCGATGGTGTCCTTGCGGAAGATCAGGGATATATCACCGAAATCCTCGTGGCCCATGTCCGCCTTGGTAACGGCGATGGAGGGCATGGGGATCCCTTCATATTGCAACATCTTCATGAGCTTGTCCGCGTTCAGGTTGTGGACGGCGATTAAGTCCTTTGTTTCCTCTACCGGTTCTTTGAGCTGAAATTTTACGTTATCTGTCTTGCTCTCGTTGACATTCAGCAGTTTCCCGAATATACTATAGATAGATGGGAGATCGTAAGCGTCGCTCCGTGTATTGCTTCCTTGGAAGTCCGGGGTCTTGATCGGCGTAACGTCTCCCATTTTTGCAGTAAAGACCTCATGAAGATACATTCTGTTATCCTCCATAACTTTTACCACTGCCAGACCATAGTAATCCCCTGCATTGTTTCCCTCTGCAATATGAATCGGCGCTCCTATGATTACCGAATCATATCCTCGATTCTTCCAGTTCTTCGAGTATTTTAATACTTTTCCTTTCCGCAATATATCCGGAACCGCCGCAAAGGTAATCGCTTTTATCCGCCCTATCCCATGCGCAAGATCATCTTTAACAGAATCTTTTGTAAGGAAAATATCCCCCACTGTTTCGTTATGTACTTTTCCGATCTGTTCATAAAATTCAATCACGCGGTCTTTTAAGCTGCGTTCGCTCTTTCCGAACTCGTCCCCTTTTAAATTAGCCACCGGCTCCATCTTCCGGACAGTTTCAAAATTCCGTTCGATCCGCTCTTCCGTCACCTGATCCGGATGCTCAATCCGGTTTTTTTCTTCCCCTGCGACTTCCTGGCCGGATTTATAATTCTCACTGGCCTCTTCCAATATAGCGTACCAGTTATCCCTTGCTCGTTCGTATATTTCCATCTGTTCCTCTAACGCCCGTGCTGAGGCCCTGGTGCTTCCTGTCCGGATCAACTCTTTTAGGGCGTCAATCACATCGGTAAAGAAATCAATGATCTTCTGGCCTAAGCTGCGGTCATCCTTTATCACCTGTTCGATAAATTCCGGATCATTCATAAATCTCTGAGTAGAATCGGCCACCAGTTCCTCCATGGCCTGGGCGCGGTTTAAGTTCTTTCCGGCATCGCGGTAGCGGTTGATCACATCCTGAAGGGAAGATTCCAGATCCATCCCCGTTGCATTTGTCATGGCCTGGACTACGTGTTTCTCAAATACTTCATATCCCGATGGGGCTTGCTCTTTGATGAAATGGGTCAGCTCGTGGGCCATGGAAGCGTTAAAATCCTGGGAATTAATATCGATGGTAATTCTTCCAGGCTGATAAGAAGCAGTTGCCCCTTCCGTTTCCAGGCTATCAACAAGATCAATGGTAAGTCCCGTCAGTTTGCCTACGTGGCTGGCTACTTGCCGCTGGGCCTGTGTGGCACTGTCGGACACACTTCCAATGCCTCCATTTTTAGGCCGGCCCTGCACCGCTCCAAAGGGCCTTCCCGTGGCTACATCATACCCCCGGTTCGCATTAAGATCCTGGTATCCGGCTTTTAAGGCAGCGTCAAAGGCTTCCTGGCTCAATACCACCGCTGCCTCTGCCTGCTGATCCGCAGTCAGATCGAAACCATAGCGCCCCGCATTGTAAACCCGCCCGAAGGCCCTATAGTAGGTAGTCAGGTCTGTTTCCCCGTCATAATTTGACTCAAATGCCTTCTGTCCATTGGATTCAAATTCACGGCTCCACATCCGCACCGCGTCCGGCTCATCCTGGGCCATTTCCCGGGTGTTTTCCTGCTGGATGGTATTCTGCTGCACCTGTACCATTCCGGGCTGATCCTGAGCTGTCTCCGGCTTCCATTCTGAGATTTCTTGAGAAGGATAAGGCTGCGTTGTTCTCTCTGCCTCCTGCCCCACTTCCGTCTGCTGCACCTCTCCTGTTCCTTCTTGCCGGCTCTGCCAGTATGCCTCTACTTCATCCTGGTATCCGGAATCATTCGCCATCATGCTATCCTGGAGGCGGTTTAAGCGAATATCATACGCTGCCTTATCCCGGTTGGGAATAAACTCGCCCCGGCCCTGGCGGTCTGCGTATTCCTCTGCCAGGGAGCGGAGGGACATCGCTTCCTGATAATCGGCCTCTGCCGCATAGTTCTCGCGGTTAGGATCAAGGCTGGAAGCATATTCGCGGTAGTCCTGGTCTATGGTGCTTCCGTACTGATCCAGTGCATAATTCTCCTGTAGCCTTCCTACTGCCTGCCCAGCTCCACCCATCAATCCGCCGGATACCGCGCCGCCCAAGCCGGCAAGCCCTACATTGCCGAGGAAATCTATAAAAGCCTGCTTCTTCGCCTGTTCCTCAGTCATTCCCTGTTGGATATAATTTTGATAGGCCACTTGATAAGTGGACAATTCCCCCATTATGGCCTGATCTGTCATCGTATTCGCAATCTCGGTAGCGATTTCCTCAGATCCTTCTACAGCGGCCTGTTTTCCCAAATTACGAAGGAATGTTTTAACGCCTTTTCCCGGTGATGTCTTTAACGCCTGCAAATTCTCCAAAGAAAATTTTTCAAAAAATGCCTCTGCCGCCGCATTTAATACGCCCAGACTCAGCGCCTGCCCAGCTGTGCCCCCACGTTGGAGTACGTCCCTTGTACCAGATGCACCCGCAGAAGCGGCGGCCATTCCCAGCCCTAACGAGCCAAAGGGGAGACGGGCAATATTCTCTGCAATCGATGTCGCTGTTCCAGTTGCAAAGTTTCTGGCCCCCTCATTGGGTATAATCTTCTTAAGCGTTTCATTCTCATTAATTCCCTCCTGGAGCCCTTCATTCATAATTGTGGTTCCAAAATATCGGGGATCATTTGGATCAATCTCTTTATATCTTCCGGTCAGCGCATTATACGCCTGCCCTGCCAACATTCTGGGATATGCCCCACTTCCGACTATATGAAAAGCCGCGTCAGCCGCCAGTCCCAACGCCGGATTATCCTGTCCGAGTTTTTTAGTCTCTTCCGCCACCTTTCCGGCACTCCTGGCATTTAATTCCTTGTTCATGGACTCCACATAATCAGCCGCCTCACTGGCTCCATACTTTCCGTTCAGGTAGTAGTAAAGTTCCTTTTCCTGTTCTGTCATGTATGTAAAGTTTGTATTCGCGGCCCGCATGATTTCCCTGCGGTTTTTGTTGAAATAATCCAATGGGCCATATGTAACATCGCCGGAAAATAAATTCTCTTTTTCTTTACCCTGCTTAACCATTTCCTTGAAATCTGGCTGTAAGCTTAGAATCCGGGTATTATAGGGCACGTAATCCCCTGATGATGTTGTAAAACCGGACTTGGAAGATTCGCTTTCTCTTTTTGTCTCAATCTTTTTCCCGATCCGGTCTGACATCCGCTTCTGCCTGTCATCTTTCAGGCGGTTAAAGCTTTCGCCTGGGGCGCTGTAGCCATCATCGTAGATTTTCTGGTTTTTCCTGGCTTGGGCAGCGTTGTTTTTGATCTGCTGGGCGTTTCGATTTGCAAGATAGGCATCGATCTGGGCCGTGAAGGGCTCATCATATTCTTTTACGCCTATTTCCTGGCGCTTCTGCTCTTGCCGCTCTGCTTTAACTCCCTGTTTCCGTTCTTCCCAGCGCTTTAGGGCAAGGTTAGTTTCCCCTCCAGTATCCGGGCTTAACGTGCTTTGCTGGTTGCTTTCCTCCAGTTCCTGTTTCCGTTCTTTCCATCTCTGCAATGCGAGATTTGCCATATTCCTACTTTCCTCCTAACCTGCGGTAAAGCTCGTCAAATTCAGAGTCATTGATATTCCCGCCCTCATAAAGGTTCCCGAGATAATCCAGGAGAGAATTTTCATTATCCCCGTTATCGTTCAAATAATCTTTTGCCGAATCATAATAAGTTTCCACGTTCTTACTATTCGAACTGCTTGCCAAGTTCACAACCTCCCTGGCATCCGCCTCTGACAGCCCATAATGATTAACCATATTCCGTACAACCGCCGCACTTGAATACTTATGGCGGTCTGCGCCGTCCGTACCCGTCAGGAGCCTCCTAGCCTTCTCCACGTAATCATCTAAATTGCTGCTACTACTCTTCTTACTGGAGCCGCCTCCCCCGCTGCTCCCCCTGGATCTGGAAGCCGCAAGCTGCTGGAGCTGCAACTGGTACTGTCTTTCATCCATCTCCTTCTGATAGTCAAATTGCGCCTGCCAGTTCTGCTGCGCAAGGGCGTCCTGGGTTTTCTGATAAGCGTATTCCTCCGCCCAGCGCTGGGCGTCCTGGTCATACTGATACTCTCCAAAATCATTAGCATATTCTTGGTTATAGCGCCCACTGTAATAGTTCAGGGCATTATAATAATCCGACACTTCATCCCGGTAGCGCCCATAGTCGATGCTGTCCTGGTTATTGTACATATTCAGCTGGTTATAGAGCTCCTGCCCCTCATTCAGGTACTCGTTATAGAGCCGGTCATAAATATCCAATGTCCTGTCCCCAAGCTGGTTTAGATAGGCATCGTATGCCTGCTGCCCGGCTGCCTGGGCATAGGTGGAGCCATATCCGCCGGTGAGGTTGGCCGCATTGCCCATGGTATCCCTCATAGCCTTGTTTCCGGCCTGTACATACTGATCCCGGTAGTTCTTCCAGAGATCGCTTTCATAGACGGAATCCGCCTCAAACTCAGGGCGGTTCTGGATTGTGTTGATAATATTCTGGATCTGCTCATCATACCGGCTATGGAAGCTTCCCGGTGCATCGTCTTCCAGATCCGCCAACTTGTCCGCATACTCCTGGGTGCGGTCAGAAGGCGTATATTTTTTGTAGCTGTATCCGGTTAGATACTGGCTGGCCGGATTCCCCGGGGAGGATTGATCTACTGGGGTGATGGTTACGTTATTTCCATTGGCGGTATTCTGCTGGTTCTGGGCCGGCTGCACGGTTCCTTGGCTTCCGGATGAAGAGCTTCCGGAAGATTTCAGGGAATTTAACAGGCTGATATTCTGTGAAGCCGTCCCGGAATAATTCTTGATCCCATACTGATCCGCCAGCTTCTTACGGGCCGCATAAGAACTGTCCTGCCCCACACTTTTCAAATAATCAACAATACTTGCCATCAGCTCTCCTCCTCCGTTTTATCTTCTTCCGGTTCATCGAACGGCTTCTTCTGGCCGACAATATTCCCGGCCATTACGAGCATTTTCGCCTGCTCATAGCCTTTGACGCTCATCTGTCCCAGAATCGTTTTTAATGCCATCTGTTCCTCTTCGGTGTATTTATAGTATTTCATTCTGCCTCCTTTAAAATCTGCTCCAAACGTTCGATTTCCTTCTGCTGCGCCTGCACGGCCCCCGCAAGGAGCGCCGTGTAATTGGCGTATGGGATAGACAGGTATTCCCCGTCCTTCACCAGCGGCAAGTCAGTGCCGGCCCTCTGCTGGAGGTCCTGCACCTCCTGGGCGATAAATCCGATCTGCCGCTCCCCGCTGCCGATAAACTCGAACTCTACCGGGTTTAATCCCAATACCACCTTTAACGCCATATCCGGATCAATGTCCTCAATGCCTTCTTTTAAGCGTTCATCTGAGCGCATATATAGGGTTTCGCATGACACATCGCCCTGCACATACAGCTCCCGGCAGTTTAAGGGCCCTTCTATGTTTGCTTCCCCGCTGATCCGCATATAATTGGAATAGAGCAGGCCGTTTGTGGTAATCTGTTTGGAAAATGTTGTTGACTCCACTTGTACGCTTCCAGTAGAAGAAACCACAAATCGGTCGTTGATGTTAATGCTCCCTCCGTTAATGATCCCGGAAAAGGTTGCTGTCCCGTCTTTCAGCAGGTGGAAATTCTGGGTTTCAATGGTGATATACCCAGTCTTTAATTCAATAGTGTCGGCTGTGGCAGAAATCTCGGAACAAAGATCCCCTTTACTGACTTTCAGCTCAATCTCACCATTTAAGACCTTAATGCTGGAGCTGACCTCATTTTCCAGATCCTGAAACTGGGATAAAAAGCCCTGCATAGTAATTTCCAGCTGTGCGATAGACGTTTCTGTCTCCTGGTACTTTAAGAAGGATTCCTCGCTGAAATTGTCCTCCGGCGAAATATCCGTAAAGCAATATTGCAGCTGCTGGTTTAAAAGCCTCAGATAGTTGGTTACCTTCTTCATATCCGGGCTGCTTGTGGATAACGGGCAATTAAAATAGGCCATTTGCGGATAACCTCCTTTTTATCCTGTTGATCCTCCTCTGGTTCTGCTGGACTGCCGCCGCCAGGAGGGCCACATAATTTGCATAAGGCAGCTCTTTCATCCCTTGATTTTCATGTACCAGCGGCAATCCCATCGCCTCTACTTCCTGGGCTACAAAGCCAATCTCCCGTTCTCCTGAAGCCTTCCAGGAAAACACCCTTGGCCGCAGTTTCCAGGCTGCCTCTGCCCCCACCTGGCGGATCACATTTTTCATTCTTCCATCTGACCTCTGGTCTACATCTGCACAGTTTAATTCCTCTGTGATATAGCACTCATCTGCCGTAATCTGGCCGCTGACATAATTAATAATCTCTTCATCATCGTATATCTCTAGCTCCGCCGCATAAATCCCATTTGATGGGTTTAGGGTTTCCGTCTCCAGTTCATCGTCTATATAGCAGTCCCCATTTGGGTATACAATAAACTTGCCATTCCCTATGTTGATAGAACCTCCGTTAATTGTTCCTGAAAAATATGCATCCCCCTGCTGGTTAAGAGTGAAATTCTGGGCCTCAATTACTAAATGCCCGCTGGTCATATTGATGGATTCCCCGTTGATTTCCATGCGGCTTAACATGGTTTCCACCACTTTCCCGCTGTCCACCAAAAGCTCTATGGACTCCTCCGCCTGGGTCAGCGCCGTAATGGCCCCTGTCTTACAATCCTCATACTGGATCTGCAGCTGGTTTGCGTCCCATTTAATCGTCCGGATCATGTCGTTCCTCTGGTCAATCTCATCCAGCATTGCCTTGCTGCAATTATCATCCAGATCCAGGTTCGAGAGGGTAAACTTCAAATCCTCGTTGAACTGGTACAGGCGTTTCATCAGCGCCTTCATATCCATATCCGGCGTGACCTGGATGGGCTTAAAGAGTGCCATGGATCTCACTCCCTTCCCCAATGACCTTTGACAGCGCAATGAGGGCCGCTTCCCCGTAGCCTTCCAGGCGCACCCGGTAGCTCTGGCAGCGGGCCGGAACTACGTTGAGAACATGCGTCCGGTAGCGTTCTGAAACGCATGTGGCCGCCTTATGCCATTCCGGGCTGTTATCATAGCTGATCCAGACATTAGCCTCTGCCTTCGGCCCCATCTGGAGCCGGAACATCAGGCGTTTTACATGCTTATACTGTACGGAACCTTCCAGGAGATCACCGCTTTCAACCATCCAGGGGATTACTTCCTCCCGCTCCCCGGCTATGGTAAACAGCTGCCCTTCCTCATCAATACAGTAAAGTTCCCCATCCCCATAAGCCATAAAGAGGGCGTGTAAATCATCCTCCTTGTGCCACATCTGCTTTGCCAGGTCAAACACATACAGGCCCCATCCCCCGGCTTTGTCCTGGAGGGAAGCATAATATTTCCCGTTATACTGCCCGGCAGCCCCAGCCTTAAATCCCATGCCTTTCAGGTTGTCGGAAATGCTCTCCGGCTGCGCCCCGTCATAGCTGCATATATCGTTCCGGCTTACGTAGATCAGCGTCTCATTGACCACGCACAGGGTCTTTTCACACCCCTCCCGCACGCCGCGCATAGGTGAAGAGGTGTTGACCTGGTAATTGCTTGGCTTGTTCCCGAAAATCTTATGGATGGTGTCACCCTTGAAGAACATCACATATCCAAGATGGGAAATACATCCAGTGAAATCCCCATCTGAACCGACTGTAACCGCATAAGAATCCGTACTGATCCCCTCAAATGCCTGCCAGTTGGCCGGATCTCCCAACTTTGAGGCGTAAATTTCATGGTTCTCGCTTGAACAACCCCACAGACGATTTTCCGACTCGCATACGTAATCCATATCCGGCACGGTCCGGGCGATTTTTAAGCCGCTGTTCTGGCTGAACTCTTCCGTCAGGTCACCGATCACCACAATGTAATCATCCGCAATTTCCTGAATTGTGGCTGATTTATTGAAATTGTCGTTCGTGCAGCCGCTGACCGTAACCCCATCGAACTGGTTGAAATTTGTCCCAATCCCTGTGCTGCTGATCTTGACCATCGTGGAGCCGCTTTGAAGGGGCGCAAAAGTCGCTTTTGCCGTCTGCGTCCATGAGGCTTCCAGATTCGTCAATTTCCCGTCCGATGTGTTATACATGACCTTGTCCGGGAAAATAACCACATACGCGCCCAGGCCCACCATGGTCTTGTCTGTATCCGTCACGGTTGCGATCTCCTGGCCTTTGTAATAAAGCTTTGTTCCATCTGCATACATGAGCCCATTTTTATAGAAAAGTCCATGGGGCTTTGATAACGTCTTGCTGATCTCCCCGCGTGCTGGCCTGGTACAGATTGCGGGAAAACGGTCTGAGGACATATTTTTCATGTCTGAAAATTCATTTTCCTGGATCACCATGTTCTTATTGATCCCCAGGAAGGCCCCGATCTGGCGCGTGTTCTCCCTGGGTGCTGTCTGCAAAAATGGAAGTCTGTTCATTGTCCCCTCCTTAGAATCTGGAAAACATTGCGGATTTTTTGAGTTTGTGGCTGCGGATATACCAAGCCGCATACCTGTCATATACCGCCTGGTACATCACCACATCATTGTTGTAGCGTTCGGATTCCTGGTTGTGGAAGTCAATCTTTGCCATCAGATAATTGGTATACACATCCATAAAGCGGTCTGGGACCATCAACAGATTTTCCCAGTCTGTATTAAAATTGAATGGTTTAAACTCGATCTGTACACCATCCGCCAGGTTGACAATCTCATCTATGATCTGGCCTTCCAGCTCGCTCAGCCATGCCGTCAGCGTCTCCGTATCATACTGCTGTCCCCGCAGCTCCGTTATATGGCCTATCACCTGTCCTACTGTCATAGTGCCTCCTAATAGACATATTCGCGGGCCGTAAAGTCATACTTTCCTACAATCTTGCAGGCCCCGCGCTTATCCGTTACCATACACTGGCCCTCATGGATTCCGAGCTCCGGGCAGAGAAGGAAGGAATCTCCCGCCGGGTCCCGCTGGTAACCGGTCAGCATATATCCCTCAGCGTCAAACAGATACCAGCCGGACGTTCCTCCGGTGGCTTCGGTCAGCCAATACCATCCGTTGGCCGCCCATGTGCCGTCTGCGTACTGATACCACCAGCGTTTTCCATCTGCGGCCCGGATGAATCCTTCCACATAGACCGGCTCCACATCATAATCAATATCGCAGAGCTTCAGGGCTTTCTGCCAGGATGTGGAGGATACCTTGCTTTTAATTGTGCCGTAATCAATCCCCTTGGCCTCAATGCAATAACCATCACCGATGTACACGCCGATATGGCCTGGCTTCCAGAGCGCCCATCCGACCATGGATTCATCCAATGCTCCGATAGCTACTTTCTTCTCAGCTGTATCATGATAGTTGTAACTGCCCCGGATGATTCCTGTGTACCAGCTAATCAGGCCGGAACAGTCCGTGCAGTGCTGACCCAGGTATTTCCGCGCCTTATTAGTGTATGTAGTCGTAAACATCCCGGGGTTTTCCCGTTTCAGCTGCGCCAGCCGCGCTTCCGTCAGGATTTCCCCTTTCGCCCCATATACGTAAGGAGTGCCGATTTTGCTCTTACAAAACTCAATTAGACCATTTACTTTTCTCTTTTCTGCCATCTGTACCTCCATAAAATTCAAGCCCAGGACTTGAACCTGGGCCTATGTATTACTTTTTTCCGCTCTGACTCGAATAAATCGGAGCTCCGCCTTCGTATTTGGGCATATCCTCGCCAGGGCCTGGCCCTGGAACGGTGTGTCCGCAATCATCCGCACCTGGCTCTAAATTGTGATGTTCATTGATATCACAATGTGCCGCGTCATGCGGCGGACAATTCCTGTGTAATGGTTCCTTAATGTTTTTCTTGTTCTCTTCCATGGTCATTCTCCTTTTGTAATTTTATGTTTGGTTGGCTATGCCGCCAGGATACCGCCTGGCCCGGAGATGATGGATCACCTCCTCCTAGGATTGCTTCGGCTCAATATATGTCATTGCCTGATCACTGTCTGCAATCCCCGCTGTGGTCGGGTCAGCCACAATGCCCAGGATCGACAGCACCACAAACAGCGCATTAACCACCGCAAGAAGATCCTCCCCAAGGGCTCCCAGATCAAGCGTAATCCCTGCTACTTTCGCCACTGCCTGGATTAGCAGCAGCACCGCCGGAATTAACGCCAGCCAGAAGTTCTTGTTTCGGATTCTGACCTGCCAGTTAATCATCCTATTCCTCCTCTCTTTCCTCCGGGTCAGTACCCCAATGACGCATTTTTTCGTAGAGGTCATGAGCTACATCATTTCCGCCCAGCCCCTGATATGCCTCGTAAATCTTTTTCAGGCTCTCCCTTGCGTAGATTGGCATATATCCCCGGTCCTTGTACTTGTTATAGGTATTTACAATGGTATCGCGCAGCATGGCCTGGACTCCAATGGCAATAGCCCGGTTTTTCAGCTCTTCGGCCTGCATCTTCTTTTTCAGCCGTTTCAGATTGATCTTTGATAAAGCCCATCCTCCGGCAAATAGCCAGGCCACCCAGTTGTCTGTAATAAAGTCAAGGATCTGCTGCATATGTTTCTCCTTACTGCGGATTCTGTTCCAGCCATTTTTCTGTGACTGCCTTCCAGAGCTTGGGAACTTCGTCAATGGTCAATTTACCCGCCTGGATCTGTAAACCGTAAAACCTTGCCATCACTCTGCTCCTCCCTCAATTTTCTCAGCCAAAACACTTGTAACCGCTCCCAGATCACTCACTGCGCCGTTTAATACTTCCTTTTCCAGTTCCAGCGCCTTTACCCTCTCCAGAAGCTTTTCTTCCATAGTTTTCTCCCTCAATGCATATACGGTCTTTACGCTCCCGTCCTCTGCCACTGTGGAGCTTTCCGAAACAAGAAGCATGTCCGCATAATTGCCAATCACGCTTCCCTCTTCTGTCTTGATCTGTACGGATTTCAGATTTTCCTCGGTCAGCTTCTCCCATACAGCTACCATCGCCCCCCGATCAGTAGAAGAAACCTTCCATTCCCCTTTTGAAGATCCGGCTTCCAGCTCGATTTCTGTGTTGTCAGATAAAATTACTTTCTCTTTCATGCGTTCCTCCTGTTCATTTTAATTGATACCATGCCAGGCTGTTTGAAGAAGGAAGCCTAGCAATTCCCATATCTTATCTTCTATTTTTCTCATGCAGATCTGAGCTCCGAGCTCTTCTGAGTAATTCTTAGGATCCACACAGCTACTGGATTCCACAACTTCAAATCCATTTCGCAAAATGCAACGCACCACTGTAGTCCTATCACCCAATGTCTGAATATCTATGTCAGAAATAAAATCATCTACCATTTTCTGTCCAATACTCACGCCAGACGCTAATTGGGGATTATCATTTACTTCGAGATAAGCACTCTCAAAGATTTCTTTTGGGCTCCAACTGATATAGCCATCTGGATAGCGAAGCATATAGCCCATATCATCCGGGTTTTCATCGGGTGGAATTTGCCATCCTCTTAGCTTATTGTATGCGCCTCTATTCATGGGCTCCGCATTTACCAATTTAGTTCCTATGTATTTTTTCATTTTGATTCCTTTCTTTCTCAACTAAATAGTGATATGTCTAAAATAATAATTGGAACGTATACAGGAAAGCCAGAAGATGGGATAATCGAAATCCAAGCTCCTGGAATCCAGCCCAATACCGCTATTGCTGTTAATGGCGATTTTAGCGCTGCGAATGAAGCATATGTGTTAGGCGTAAGAACTCCCAATGAAGGCGACATTATGCAGGTAATGATTTCAGGGGTTGCCGGAACAATGCGAATTAATTACATTTATAAAAAATCTTAGGCCCATATAATTATCGCCCAATAGCAATCCAAGCTACAGGAACATCTACATCCGGACTATATGTACTATCATACTTTGAGATAAATAATTCAAAACCATTTCCGTCTGCTGGTAAATAAGATAAGTTCTGCTTTATTACCTCCCCGCTAAGTATGATAGCTGCAATTTCGTAGCCATACTGATGTTCATACGGTCTATCAAATGTCACGGTAGCTTTTATTCTATAATCTGTATCATAATGTAGATGTGCAATGCCTCTCTGAATGAAGCCACTCATATCACTATTTAGTTGAGTAACCTCATCCTTCAGCGTCTTTCCTGCCGCCGCGTCTAGCGCCGCTATTCCCGCCTCTGTTGTGGTAAACCCATTGACCAGCGCAGGCATAGGACCGGTGGCTCCCTGCGGCCCAGCAGGACCCTGAGGCCCGGTATCGCCTTTATCTCCCTTGTCCCCTTTTGCGCCCTGGGGGCCTTTGATATTCCCAATCAAAATCCTTGCCACTATTCCACCTCCTCATCTGTCACATAATAAAGGTTCCCGCTGGCTGCATCGTACTCAAACTTAGGCGGTTCTGACCCATCCGGATATTCCGCGTATAGATCCCCGGTCGCTGGGTCAAGATAAAGGGAGAACATCCCTGCCGATGGGGCCATTATACCGGATTCCCCTTGCGGCCCTTGTGGACCCGTATCTCCTTTTTCACCTTTAAACTCCCCGGCGATTAGCCGATCCGTTAATTCCTCGGCTATCGCATTTGCGTTTTCCGCTGCCGCCTGAGCCAATCCGGCAGCCTGCTGGGCATTTGTCACCGCCGTATTTGTGCTTTGCTGCCGTCCAATCTCATTCAGCTGCCTTTCCTCTTCGTTCGATACCCGTTCGGCTTCTGCCGCCTTCCTGGCCGCTTCGCTGGTATCTAAGCTTCCAATCTTTTGATCCAGGCGGGTTTCCAGCTGCTCAAGCTCCGTCAGGCTACCCGCATAACTTCCCGGCGTGTCGATTGTGCTCCCGACATAAAACGCGCCTTTCAGCGTAGCCCATTTGATCGTCCCATTCTCATCATAAGCCCGCAGCGCCGCCCAGACTGTCCCTTCCTGCTGCACGCAGCTGTCCGGGATCAGCCAGGTAAGAAGGATATATTCCTCTTCTACCTCTGCCGTCAGTATGCTGGTATCTTTCTTGCTCCCCTGATATTCCAGATCCAGGCGAAAACTCAGGTGGGAAAGGTCTGTTCCGCCTGTGGTTACCCGGTCGATTTTAAATTGCCGGTTCTCCGAATTGTTATCATAAGTTGTCCCTATGATCCGCTCGCTTTCCGGAATTACCATTTCCCGGCCCTTTATGATTACCATGTCCCACCTCCGTCTTTTTAGCCTATTCGATTACCCCGGCGGCTGCCGTTTCCATCGTTTCGCTTGCCGCAACCATCTGCGCCTGGCTGTTTTTAATGGTTTCATACACGCCTCTGGGGAGTTCCACTTCTACCCCGCGCTTTACCAGGTAGCTTTTCCCGTTGACTCCGACAAACAAATCGCCTTTATATTTGTCATTGTCTTTAAATAGTGTGAAGCGTACCGTATCCTTTTTCTGTCCCGTCTGCTGCACTTCCTGCTGCTGCGCTTCCGCCTGCTTCCCGTTTACTGTATTCTCTGTCTTGGCTGCCATATGTACCTCCTAGTTCGCTACATTGTCGTTAAATGTGGATGCCGTCTCAATCCTTACCATGTACTGCTGGCTCAGGATTTCAGTCACCTTCAGGGCTTTCCAGCCTACAGTTGCCCTCTGGTTCAAGGGGTCTTCCGTCCCGCCGCTTCCCAGCTGCTTGATGATCGTCTCAAGCCCACCGCCTTCTACCTTCGTAGTTGCATATGCGTTCTCGCCAAGGATCAGTGTGGAATAAACGTCAACACTGGAAGCTCCTGCATTGGCCCACTTCTTAGCTTCGGTGGTTTCCACGAAACGGACGCCCTCATAAGTTCCGATCTCTCCCTTATAAATCCGCTCCGGATTCTTGTACTTCACCACATCAATAAAGCGCTCGTCATTGGTCAGATCGTAATCGCAGTCTGGGTGGATAATTCCCACATAATAGCCATTGATCTTTTTGGCGTTCTGCACTTTCAGAGCTCGGACGGCTTTCTTGACTAATTCGCCTGTCAGCTTCATCGCGGATGTGATGGCGGTTCTGGCCTCTACGCTTCCATCCCCGTAGATTACATTCGTACCGGCGTTCATCACCTCACGGCTGATCGTGTCCAGGGTTCGGCCCGCCTGGGAACCGATCAGGGTCGTGGCCTCCACAATATTGTTGTCAATCGCCGTCAGGATCAGCAGGTCGGACAGACGAATATAACCGCCGTACTGCTTTACCTCTGCCGTGATCGTGGTGACTGTCATATCCTGGCCTTCCGGGGTAACGCCCTCGGTTAAAGGCGTCAATGCCTTAGCCAGCTGTTCATATTTGCGGAACTCGATCTTTTTACCACCATTCTTTGGAATATTCCTTGTCTGGGCAAACTGGTCATGTACCAGCTCCGGCCCGGCCTCGCGGATCAGCTGCTTGTCGTAAAACGTTTTCATCTCCGCACTTAACCCGGCGCTCCCCGTTGTGTTAATAACCGGCCCGTCTCCCTCCTCAAATAGCCTCAAATCCAGCACAATCAATTCTTTTCGCATAAATTCCTCCTCTGTTTTACAATTCAATATGTTCCCCGGCTTTCACCCGTTCAATCAGCTCATCCATCTGCTCATCCGTAAGCTTGCTTACATCAATCTTTGTGCCGGAAGCACTGTTGTTCTTGATCCCGTTTTCCGTTGGCCTCCCGGCCCCTGCCCGGATGGTGTCGCTAAGCTTCTTTTTCGCTTCCGTCTGCGCCCCTGTTGCAATGATCCCCACAAGCTCATCATGGTGCAATGCCTGGTATGCGGTGGTGACATCAACGCCCGCTCCCAGCATGCGGCGGAATTCCTCGCTCTGGCACTCCTTATTCATGTCAAAGCCCGGATATTTCTGCTTGCAGCGTTCCGCCTCCGCGTCCCACCTGGCCCAGGTCTGATCCCTCTGGCGGATCTGTTGGGCTTTTAGGGCCGCTTCCTTCATCTGGCGGTTTTCCGTCTGGAGCTTTAACATGCCTTTGTACTGCTCCACCGTAAGGCCTTCTTTTAAGGCCGCAGCCTCAAAAAATTCCTTATCGCTGTTAATTGCGGCAATCATGTCCTCCACATTGCCGTCTTTTACCCCAAACCTGGCCCCCAGCATATCCATCAGGGGGCCGTAGGCTTCCAGCTGTTTCTGGAGCTTGGATGTTTCGGCTTCATACCGTTTCGCCGCCTTCCCCATGTCCTCCGCGTACATATCGCCGTAATCGGCTTTCATTTTCTCGTAGGCGGCTTTCCGCTCTTCTGGGGTTGGCTGGATTTCCTCTGCCGTTTCCCCATTTCCTTCTGTCTCGCCTTCTCCGCCTCCCTGCGCTGCTGTCCCTTCTGCGCCGCCTCCTTCCGCTCCAGGTGCGGCCCCTTCACCTTCAAACAGCTGCAGGTTCAACCACAATCTCCGTTTCATGTTTCTTTTCTCTCCTTTCCCGTGACCCGATATTCATACCATATCACATTTCTCTTCACCATGCCCCCACCCCTTCCGGACATATTCCGGGTATCGGTCTGCCAGCAGGTCAAAGCCTCTTTTTATGACCTCTGCCGCCTGCTTGACCTCCTCTGCCTTTTGATTGTTCACCATTGCCCTTAAGTCAATCTCCCCTGGCTTGATTGCCCTCTGGTAGATTATTGCTGCCTTATCCGCTTCCAGATCCATCAGGTACTGCGCTAATGTCTGTCCAAGGATAGACACAGCCGCACACACAATGTCCTGGCCTTCCGGAAACCCGTTTGCCTTACCATATCCGGCATGCCCTTTGATTTTCACCCTGAAATACCCGTTCACATACGTAATATCAACATCCGTCATGGCTAACTCCTTACTTCTGTGGATTCCGCTACCCTCTGCCTTGCTGCCCCTGACTGGCCCCCATCCGTATTCATTGCCGCGCCAAGGCTGTTTGTTTTGACGTTCTGCGCGTTGACAGATATGGGCGTCTGCGCCATCCCGCCCATACCCGCTACCACATCCATCAGCTGGGTATTGCCCGTAGTCTCCGCGATCAGCTCCGCCATCTGAGCCATTGCGACCTGCATCTGCTGTATCTGCTGATACATCAGCCCGTTTTCCTGGATCCGCTTTAAAACCTCGTCCCGGCGGTCAAAATCCATCATGGTCACGACCGCCAGCGCCTGATCCGCAATCTGCGGGTTAAAGACGCCCATCCCAAACAATTCCTTCGCCAGCTCGTTGTTTGCAATCCGACTGTAAGGGCTTGCTTTCTGGGCGGATACCTTAACATCAAATACAGGCTTTCGGGTGGTCAGCTCCCCATCCAGGAGCTGGCTATCCTGGGGCTGCAATCCCTGGTTATCCAGTACGATATAATCCGCCTCTCCATTTGGCTGGGTGATCCGGTAGCAGCGGGGCATATCGTAAAACTGGCGGATCAATTCGATTGTGATTGTGACGATCTCCGCATAGGCGGTGTACGTGCCTTTAATCATGTCCCTGGATAGTTTGGATCCCGCTTCCTGGAGGGCCGCTATGGCGCTGGCCGCCGTTACTCCGGAAGAGGTGGAGCCCTGGGAAAAATCACGGTTCCCGCTGGTTTCTTTCAGCTCTTCGATCTTATCCGTCCTGGCCTGAAGCACATAATTAGGCAACTGTGGGGTTTCAATCTTCTTTAGGTTCACATCGTCCACTGACCCGCTGCACATCACGAAATCATTTGACAGGTCGGAAAACTGATCCATGTTGATCCCTACGCCCTGGTTTACAAAGTACCTTGGGCGGCTCAATGCCGCATTTTTCAGGATAATCTGGTCGATTTTGTCTATGTATTCCTGGGGATTCACCATCACATCCAGATAACCAAAGCCTGCGGGCGATCCCTTTTCCGGGAATAGGGTATCGAATATAAATGGATATTTCCCATGGGCATACCATCCTTCCTCTGCCCGCTCCGGGTCATTTTCCGAGGCGTAGAGCACATGTCCGGGGATAAATTTACAATAATGCACCACTTCGCGCACCGAACGGATGCCGGATACCTCTGACACCACCTTTTTCTTGTAATACCAATCAATTACCTGGGCCTTGTTGCTGGTGTCCAAGTTGGACTCATAGATATATTCCGGCTTAAACATCACTTCTCCAATCTGGCCCACAAGCTGGGGGTACTGTTCTTCCAGGATGTCACGGTCAACCAACTCTAGGGTGAATAGGTTCCGGGAACGCTGTATATCATCAATACACGGCTCCCAGTAGATATTCATGAGGTCAATCTCCTTGATCTCAATATCCCCCAGGCCATTTTCCTTCTCCGGGTTCCAAAAAACGCCGTAAACTCCTGTCCCGGTCTTTACTTTGTCCCAGCTGCAAGCTGAATAAGTCTTGTCAAAGCCATTCTGCTCCAGGATGGCCGGTACTACCTCAGAAAGGGTTTTGGCAATCGGCTCATCGCTCCGCTCCCTGGGAAGGATTGCCGGGCATGGATAATTGTCCTGGAAATCCGCATGCTTGTTGATTACGCTGTTAAACAGCCATGCACTGACCGGCTTTGGGTCATTTTCGTTGCTGGAATCACTGGCAAAACGCTCCCAATGGTTGTTTTTCCACCATTCCTCAGCGTTTACAATCCGGCTGGTCAGATGGCTGCGCTCATTTTTGTATTTCGTCAGAGTGGTAAATGCTTCTGCAATCTCGTTTTCTCCGATCGGCTGTTTCCTGCTTTCCGCCTCTGGCTGTGCGGCCATATTGTTTGTTTCTTCCATTGTCCCCTCCTAAATCCTGATTACTCGATAGCGTTTCTGCCGTTCCTCCTTGTACAGATCCAAGGGATCTTCCAGGGGAACCGGCTTCGGCTCGTTCTTTCTGATTGGGATTACCCTGGTCATGAGGACATAGCGGCACTCATCATAGATATGATCTTCCTGGGTGGTGTCAATGTCCTCCGGGTTCTTTTCGTCATAGACCAGGTTCGGCACCGTCCGGATAAAATGCTTGCAGGTGTTGAATACGTAGAACATCGACCGCCCGTTTTTATCGAACGCCATCCGGTAGTGGTACTGCATTTTCCCGGCAATCCGGTGGTTATCGCCTGGCGTCCAGTACACCCCCGCTTTTGCCATCACATCCGCAACGGAATCCCCCCGGCTCTTATCAAAGATTGACGGATCTGCCACTCCCATGATCCGGCGGCCTTTTAGATTCGGGTCTGTCTCCTCAATGGCCCTGATCTGCCTGGCCTGCTCTGCTGGCTCAATCTTGATCCCCGTATTGGCAAACCCATCTTTACAGCCGTAAAACTCCCGGATCCGGTAAATACACCCGCTGTAATCCACAGCGTACCAGGCCACCGAGAAGGGCTTAGCATAGCCGAAATCATATCCACGGATAATCTCCCATCCGGATGGGATTTTGAACGGGCTGATCACATGCGTCCACTGCTGCGTCTCGTAGTTTTCCGGATCATTGCGCCATTCCTCGAATACCTGTCCGGAAAATGCGTCCCAGTTCCCATCCAACAGAGCTTCCCGCTCCGCCTGCGGGAGCATGGCCAGGTTCGCCAGGTAGCCGGGATTGTTGCGCATTAAGTCCGGGTTATCGTATACCTTGGAAGGAATGAAGATCCTGTCCCTGGTCATCTTGATTTCTTTCCCGGCTGGATCGCGGATAGTGAACTCCTCCAGGATTGTAGTTTCCGGCGGCGCGGGCGTGATAAAGCGCTCTTTTACCCACAAATGCCCTGGCCCTCCTGGGTTCGCAGTTGAACGGACATATACCCGCAGCCCCGGCCCGTTGGAACGGGCGCGGGAAAACAGGTACATGTATTCCTCCTGGCTGAAATGAGTCAGCTCATCAAACCCAATAAAGTCAAAATGACGGCCCTGGTATTTCAGCTTGTCTTTTGGGTGCTGCATTGCCCCAAAGTATACTTTTGCCCCGCTGGGGAACGTCCACACATGCTTACTACTGTTGTATTTGGCCTTGGGAAATGCCACGCCGTAAAGCTCCATAGAGCGGCTAATTAAGTCCTCCAGTTCCGGGTATGTTTTCCGGAAGATGATTCCCCGGTACTGGCCTTTATTAATTTGCCGCAGCGCTTCCACCACCAAAAAGTCAGACTTTCCTCCGCCTGCTGCCCCGCCGTAAAGGGCTTCAAATTCCATCCGGCGCTCCATGGCCGCCTGCCGTGGGTTTGGGGCCCAGATTACCCGGTGTTTTTGGCAAAACTCCGCTGCGTCAAATTTCTTTACCTGTTGGGCTGATTTCCTCGGAATTTTTCTGTTCCTCCTCCGCTATTTTGTCTTTGACCTGGTTTGATTCCTCTGCGTTCAGGCAGATCATCCCTCCGCCCTCTGCCTCATCCGCAGCCACCTCCGCCTGCTTCATAGCCCAGAACTCCGGCATGCGGTTCGTGAGGAAAAACATGATCGCCCTGGTATCTGGCTCCACGTAATGGGTTTCCTCAATGGTTTCCAGTTCCTCTTTCTCTTCTTTTTTGCGCCCAGTTTCGTCATAGACCACTTTTCGTACCTTAAACGCTTTTTTAACGGGTACAGAGAATCCCAGGGCTTTCCTGTACAGGCTGTTTTCTACCATACGGTTGGCGAACTCTTTCCCGGTGGACAGCGCTTCCCTTATGCTTTCGTGGCTTTTCTTCCACTCACTTAGGGTAGAGCGGCTGATCCCGATAAGCTTTGCGATCTGCTCATCGGTTTTCCCCGCCCTGGCCCAGGCTGCCAGTACGGTCAAATTGTCGGGGTTTTCTGCCCACTCCTTCCATTTCTGCCGTTTTCCCTTCATCCTCTGTCCTCCTGGCCTGCATTATAACCGATTTTCCCTTGCCATGCCCCCACCCCTTCCTTGGCCGGTTTTGTCCGGCTTTTATGCACAAAAATGGAGGCCCTTCATGAGCCTCCGCTTCTATCTCCGCGCGTGCGCGTGCCTATGTGTGCGCATATGTACGCATTATTTTGTGTCCGGGCTGTCCGGCTTTTCTGCGCCATCGTTTAGCAAAAATATTTCCCAGTTCCCGTTGTCCTTCTTCACTGCGCCAAATTCCAGGCTCTTAGCCCGCTCGATCTCATCCGGCGTCACCTCGATCTGGTTCCCCAGGCGCGATAATAGCAGGGCTACCCATATCTGCGCGCCCTTGGTTTGTAAGCTGGCTTCCCGCCTCTGCAACTCCTTCATATTCGACCGCTCCCAGGCTACCTTCTGCAATGCCTCGGCCCTCGCTGCCCGTGCTCTTAAACTCATCTTTTTCTTTGCCATCTGTCAATCTCCTTTTCTTCTGTGGTTTTATACAAAGCCCGATAATATGGACACTGCTCATAATTCCGGGCGCAGTATGCCTCTGCAAATTGCCTCTGTTCTGTGTGCCCCCTAAATTCCAGCTTATTCCTCGCACCAAAAATAGTCCCATCCCCCAGCGGTGAACAGGTGATTGTGGCATATGTCTTTTCCGGCCTGCTCCTGGTGACATAATAGGGGCAGCGTATTATCATTTCTTTGGGCATGCCCTTACTCCTTCTTACGCCTGACCGGCTTATTCTTTACCAACTCATACCCCGGCAGCAGAACCAGCGTGTAATTCAGATACTCGAATCCAGTAAAGTCTGATACCCCATACTCTACTGTGTCCTGATCCAAATACCAGCCCTCTGGCACTTTGATCGCCCCTGGGTCAAAGGCCCGTTTCTTGCGGATCCGGGTTTTCTCCGGCTTGGGATGGATCAGGTTCTTGGAAGCGTTGTAGCGCTTCCCCTGCAATTTATCTTCCGTCCGCATGGTCTTATCGCTGTATTTGATAAAATACGCCGCCAGCTTGTGGTAATTCCCAGACGGATCCATATGTTTGACTGTTATGTAACCATGGGGCCATTGCTCCGGAAGCAGGCGGGAGTCAATCCCGGACATAACCATGTGGATATGAGTGGCCCCCTGCTTGCCTCTCTCGGCTACCCAGATATAGCGGAACTCTACCCCCAACTTTTTATACAGCCTCCGCAGCTTCTTCATCAGCTTCTTAGCCTGTGCTTTAAATTCCTCGTAGGATTCCGGGCGCTTCTCCTTCTCGTAACTGAATGTGACATACAGATCTCCTTGCCCAAAGCTGGCGTTCATCGTCAGGGTCAGATGTTCCAGCGCACGCTTGCGGTTGATCGCTGCCTGCCGCTCGGATGTTGGCTTCGACTTCGGGGCCCGCTCCTCTGCCCTGCCCTTCCCGTTATTGTAGCGGATTGAGTAATACAGTCTGTAGTTCATTGTCCGGCCAGCCCGGCACCTGCTCTCCATGTATGCCATCGTTTTCTCCTTAGTAACAAAAT
>ULXG01005216.1_pt1 | contig 26500 bp, 25 predicted proteins | sample 1961141 | NCBI WGS metagenome assembly ULXG01 (sample SAMEA4835834, study PRJEB28245) | human gut metagenome | biome: gut microbiome; material: fecal sample | place: Denmark | collected 2008 | reverse complement strand
AGCGTGGGAATGGTGTGGTATCTTTATCTAAGTGAAACCCCGGCCTCGTTCATCTGGAACATGAGGTCAAAGGTATGACCACTCACCGCATAGGGAAACTGGGTGAAAGGTGCATTAGGAGTGTACTGTTCCGGTTTCGGGCCAAAAATGCTCCAAAAACGCTCCAGCCCTTCTTCATTCACTGTAATACAGGAGATGGAGCGCTGTTTATCGTCGGCGTCCTCGTCCAATCCCTGTTGGAGGATTTGGTCCGCATCGGGATTGATCCAGTGGTACTCCATCTGTTCCAGTGGTGCTCCGTCCTCGATCTCTTTTTTCAAGGTCAGGAACTCATAATCACCGGGTTCCAGTGCAAGGCCGTGGGCCACTGCCTCTAAAGCACCTGCTTTATCACCAAAATGCGCCCGCAACTTTCCCACTTGCAGCCAGATCCATGGGTAGTCCGGCTCTTCCCGGATACCCCGCTCCGCGTAGTCCAACGCTTCTTCCAACTGACTGCAGTACATCAGGGCTACCGAGTAGCGGTAGTACCACATGGCACAGCCCTTTGCGTTTTTCTCCGAATCCTTCATCCATTGGGCTGCCTTGTAGTAGTACCGGTACACATCCAGATTGTTGCAGGCGAAGGAGTACCATAGGGCGATTTGGAGATCCTGCTGGGCCTGCCTTTGGGTAAATTTCTTCTCCTGCACGCCCTGCTCGATAAAGTTGTCCAGCCATTGGAGCATTTTCCCAAAATAGCCCGATATACCTTCGTCAAAGGACCTCAGCGTTTCAATATCCTCCGCCGACAGCAGGGAACCGGTCTCCGGATCTACTTCCGGTTCTCCCTCCTGTTCCCACAGGCGGACCGCCCCCACATCCCGGCGGAACACATGGAAGCCGCCCCAGGTCAGTTCGGTGCCGGCAAAAAATTCCTTGGCCGCGTCCAGCACAGCAGGCAGATCCCAGGCGATGAAGTCCAGATACCCGTAATACAGACCAGTGGCCCCGCCCAGAAAGGTGACCGCATCATCTCCGGCATGTTCCTGAATGGCTTCTTGTAGGGTATCCCGGAACTGCAAGATCTGCTCTGCCCGCTTTTCTCCTTTAAAACCAGCCAGGGGGTAACACAAGAAGCCTGCTACGATGCCGTCCCTTTGGTAGTCATCCATGGTGCTGCTCTCGGCGCTCATGTACTCGTTAATGAGAACCGGTAACCGAGCGGAACCAGTGTAGATGTCCAGCCGCCAGTCGGCATCCGGGTCCTCTACCGGCTTCAGCTCATAGCCAATATAGCTATTGTCCAGGTATTCCTGGGCATCGTCCCAAAGGGTGTATTCCATATCCCGGAGGGTTTTAGGTAGAGAGGACAGCAGGACGGACGCCCCCTCTTGGGGCTGCTCCACAACCTCTAAGTCGTTGATGAGCGCAATGGAGGACACCTCTCCCAAAACCTGATCGGTGAGCGTGTAGACCAGCCACCATGCTTTTTCTGCATCATCCTTCATAAGAGGCTGCAGCTTTTCGCAGTACAAGGTCAGGGAGATCCGGTCCTCCTTCTTCTCTATCCAGACCTGCACATCCTCTGGCCGTATCTCTGTTTCCCCCGCCCGGAGATAGAATCCCTCAGACGTTTGGCGCCCCACTAGGATGTTCCAGTGCTCCAGCACAGATGCCGGTGCATGACGCTGGAAGTAAGTGAGGGGGAACAGTCCAGCCCTGTGTCCCTCGGCAGTGAGGATCAGTTCATACTTTTCCCCGTTGAAACCCAACTCAAAGGCAGGAGAAGAGAAAGCCATCTCCAGCGCACCGCTGCACTTTGCCATCAGCTCCTCGCCCCGCTCCCGCATTTCGTCGGTGTCCATTATATGGCGCAGCTCTGCTTCAATCCCAGCAAAAGCAGCCCAAGCTTCCTCCGTCCTCTGCCGGAAGTCCTTCTCAAACTGGGGCAGGGCCAGCCGGCGGCGGCAATCGTCGATGAATGTCTGGGTGTCCTCGTCGCCGGGACGAGCCGCCAGCGCCTGTTCAAAATACCGCAGCGCAGGACCCTCCTGGTCTAAATAGTAATAGGCATAGCCCATGCGGAAATTCCAGCAGTGGTCGCCCTCAAAATATTCTTCGTGGCGTTCCAGCAGATCAATAGACTTCTGGAACAGCTCCCGATCCCCCGGTTCTGCCAAATTGCTATATGCCCTGGCCAGCTCACTGTCCATTTCGGGCGTACGCTCCCCGGCAGGGATGTCCTCCAACGCATCGATGATTTTCTGAAATTCGTCGTTTTCATTCCACCTCTGGCATTGTTCCAGCAAACTCATAGATGATACCTCCTTTATCTATTGTGGTTGTTCTATCATATCGTTTTTCACGGAGTGTTTCCGCACTCCTTTGTTATCGTCAATGTTGTTTATTCATAAGGTTCACACCTCTGTATTCCAGTCGCACAGCATTTGATTTTGTGCCACCCGGAGCAGCTCATCCCGCACCTCCATCAGCACAAAGTTCAGAAGGTTTTGTCTCCGACACTTCTGCGGGCCCCGGGCCTCCGGTGAACTGGCCGATAGTCGAATGCCTCAGATTTATTGTAAGGGTTGGCCTCTACCAGCACACTGTGCCCGATTGAGGGCAGGAACTCCCGAGGCGAACGTTTCTGGCTGAATTCACACCAGTTTCCGTTGAGTACGACGGAGTATTTGAACCTTATATCACACCGCCTGGTCAAAGCCCCCATTTTGCAGCTCAGGGTTTTGATCTACTTGGGGGCGCTACATTTGAGGCTTTGCCCCCGGATTCCCTGATCGCCAAACAATTCCGCTTTGTCGACCATCATGTACTGCTCCATGCAGAGATAGGCGTCAACTTCGACATAGAAGTCCACCATTCACCACTTGCTGAGGGAACTCTTTATCATGCTGCCGTCCTGAGAGAACTGATGGCCCCAGAACAGGCACTGCTCCTACTTTCGCTCGGCGGCAAACTTCTGTTGAAAGCACTGTCTGGTGTACTCAGGCTAGCCCTCCGGCTGCCCAATATCCACACAGAACTCTCCATATCCAGTGCCTTGTCGGTGTCCTCATTGTCCCACCATCCCTTCCAGGGTCCCGGCTCTGGGAACAGTATGCGGTATTCCGCCCGTTCTTCCTGCATGAGAGGGTATCCAGACAATCGCTGAGCCGAACTACGGAATCCTCCCCATAGCCCATGCGCCAGCCGATGGAGCATCGCTCGATCTACCGGTGCGCCAGCCAGGGGAAGGCATGGCGTCCTTATTTTGTAATGCTATGGTACTTTGTCCTTGCTTGTCAGATTTGGCGCAGTTCTTTCCTAATATCCAGCAGCGCGCCTTTCAGGGAAATGATCTGCGTCAGTTCTGTTTCGGTCAGTTTTTTCAAAAAGATGCCGTATTCGTCCGAATGTCCGCCCACAAACTCCATTTTAGGTCTTCCGATTTGCTGGGGTCCGTGATCCACAGCCAGGGCTCTCCCATCGCCCAAAACCGTGTAAGGGTAAGAACTTGGCCGTTGTAAATTACTTTCTGTTCCATCCTCATCTCTCCTGCATTTTCTTCAGCAACTTCACAATCCGCTTCCGGTTCTTTGAGGTTTTCATGAAGGTCGGGAGGTGATCAGCCTGAGTTTTCCTTGGGATGCTGAACGGTTTTTCTCTCAAATCGGTGCTGAGATAGCCGATCAGATAGGCAAGATGTTCTCGGTTGAGTGCCCAGACCGGTTTCCCCTGAAAGGAGGTCAGGAACCACAGCTCCAGACCGAAATAGGGTTCCTTCCCGTCCTTGATCTCAGCGATATAAGCGTATGCTTCCGCTGTTTTATGTACTTTGCCCGGCATCATGGTCCCACAGTGGGGGCAGGCCACATGGAGCATCGGAAAGTGCTGCTTTGCCTCATCTTTTATATCCATCCGGTAATACCGGCCGCAGTTCCTGCATTGGTTATGGACATCATAGCGGTAAATCGTCCGCTCGCGGATTTCCTGATGGCCGCAGTTATAGCAGCGGAAATAGGCATAGTCCTTATCCGCAGTTACAATCCCAGGACCGTGACATTTGGAGCATTTCACCTGAATGCCGGTGGTGAGGGCGCTGTAGGCACTATGAGTAAAATAAGGCTCATCGACCATTCGGCGCATACACCCATACACTCCCTTTCATCAATCCTGCTATTTTATAATCCTACCCGCTGCCAGCCGTCCAGACGCATCTGCACTGTATCGATCTTCCAGTCGTTGTCCGTCCGCTTCATCAAAAAGCGGCGCTCAAAGTCTGTGTCTTCCTCTCTGGTGTAGATGTAAAGTTTATTTCGGGTGATCTGTTCTGCATCAACAAATTTCTCTCTGCTGTAAGTCCCATGTAGGCTATATGAGAGGCTTAGAGGACGGTAACCCGGACGGGGCTTTTCACTCACATAGGTTTTCCAGATCACCAGTAAGTGGGGCATGACCTGGTCATCCTCAAACTCGGCTTGCTCTGCATATTGTTCCCATGCGGTCATCTCCTCAAAGAAAGCAGACAGGACTCTGCGGCATTCCTTCACCGCCTGCTCGTCCAGAACGATGGGCCTTTTGGCCTTCTCCCGCTGTATCTGGGAGAAATATTCCATCTGTTCCCTGGTAAATTGCTCATGGACGATGGGTTCGATCCGGCTGTTGCTGGCGATAGCCAGCAGACCTTCATAGGTAATTGCAGTGTAGTCGATCTGGATGTGGGTGAGCTTGGGGATGGAGGCCGCCTGGAGAAGGCCGTCATCATCCAGCCCGGTGTGGTTCAGGGCCAGGAGGTCGATCTTGCAATCCCGCAGGGCGGACAGGCCGCTGCCATTGATGGCGGTATTGCCGTCCAGCAGCAGGTAACGCAACTTGGGCATGGTGGCAAAGATGGGAAAACAAGCATCGGTGAGCGCCCCATCCTCCACGCTGAAGTTAACTATATTCTTGAGCCCCACAAGTGGGGCAAGCAACTCATCCGTCACCGGGTATCCCTTCACATGAAAGCCCACCAGGGTATATCTGGCCAAGCGCTCCATGATCTCCATGGTCAGTTCCGGGATCTCAAATTGTTTCTCCCCGTTCAGGATCAGGATACCCTTTTCCCAGTCCGCTGTCCGTGCCCGTTTCGGCCATTCTGTCATTGCTGTACCTCCTTTACCAATCCCTCTCCCGGATAGCCTCCTCTATATCGATCGGGATGCCGAACCGCTCCAGAATATAAGCCACTGTTTCCCCGATGCAGTCCCGGGCCACGGTCTCGATTTCGCTGTCGTTCTCGTCGAACTCATCCTGCAAGTCGTTGATGGCGCAGATCACTTCGTCCAACTTTTCCTGCACGGCCTCGGTATCCGTCTCGCCATTCTCCAATAGGTCGATGACCTTTTGAAGCTCGTTTTTTACCTTGTCCACCAAAAAATCGGGGAAATATTCGTCCTCGTACATCTCATCCAGAAGCTGGTAATTAGAATCAAATGCTTTCATTTTGTTTATTCCTCTCCATCACGCATCATAACTCTCTGCAATATCTATAAAATGGATATACACTCCGCAGACCTCGCCTTGGGCATCATAGCCGAAATATACCGGGTAGACTCCATCGCCCCAGCCGGAGGCAAAAATGGGAAGGCCGCAGTCTGTTTCCGGCACTGTCCAGTTGAGCCAGTCGCCGCCCTCGCTCTGGTACTTGGGATGTGTTTTAGCGTTCTCCTCCAGCAAGTCACAGAACAAATCATTGTAGGGGTCGATGTCCTCATCCTCATCCAGACGTTTGGCCCAGTAGGCTTTGAAGGCTTCCTGCGTCCGGATGTCCGCAATACAGCCCATACCGGCGTCCACACCGAAGCCGAAGAAATCACCGTCCTCCAGTTTCCCATCCAGATCTTCATTGCCCACCATGCCCAGCTCGTACTGGATCGGCTTTTGGCCGCTAACCACTACCTTGACGCAGGCATAACGGTCTCCGTACTTCTCGCTTGGGACCACGCAGATCTGTAACGGGTAGTTCCCGGCGGGAATGGTCTGGAGATAGGGCCTGGCGTCCTCCAGTTCCACCAGCGGGTCGCACGCAAAGACCATCCCCGTAGGGAAGCGGACTGTGCCCATTTCCAGCACATCCACCATCCTATTCCCAATGACCTTTTCTGTGAAATAGGCATCCAGGTCGATCTTGCAGGACAATCTGTCCTTGATTGCTTCATATTGTTTCAACCATTCTGTTGTTGGCATCTCGTTTTCTCCTTTCTGCTCCGAACCGTTTTCCAACGCCACCCGGATGATGGGCCGAAAGAAGTCATAGTCATTGTTAAGTTTCTCGTCCTCCCGCACCTCCGGCTTGGCGTGAGGGGAACAGGGCAGATATCCCAACAGTGGCCCCATGCCGCCACAGATATTACATCCGCCGTCCCCGCCACAGGTGGTTAAAGCGTCAGCCTCCACCACCTCCCTCATATAGGGGTCGTAACCGATGGACAGGCCAAAGAAGTTGGGTTCTTCCATGTCATAGGGGCCGTCACCGCCCTGTTCTTCAAAATGGTGGATGTGCATAGCACCGTCCAACCCATCACCCCAAGGGAACAGGGTGCGGCATCCACCGCCGCAGAGGTAAGCCCACTCATCCACTGTAGGCAGGGAGAAATCCTGCTGCCGAAGCCATTCCCGCAGGCGGGAATAGGTCACCGAATGGGAGAGCCATGCCTGCCACATATCCTCTTTCCGTTCAAAGCGGGCGTGACCCACCAGCGTAAGACTGTCCCGACCGGTGGCGGCAAATTCCCGAAAGGATTCCAGCCACTCCGGGCGAAGCCGTGGATCATCCAGATTCACCGGTTCCCAGCCGATCTCCTCCAATTCTCTGCCCACCAGCATGGGGCCGATGGCTGCCTGCCGCACTGGGGCCATTCCCTTTCGGAAAAAGTGCTCCGGGGAACCGTCATATTCGATCTCTTGGAAAATGTAGTTCAGTTCCTCCTGCCCCTCTCGATTTAGCCCCACAGCAAACTGTTCCCAGCCCAGGGTGACGGTATCGCCGGGGACGAAGATGAACTCCCGGCCATCCCGTTCAAAAACACCGGTAGTGCAACACTGACCCCAGCGGTCAAAGAGTTCCAGGCGTAAAAATTTTAAGTCATATCGCTCTGCCAGCCGTTCCATCAGCGTCCGTTTTTCCTCTTGAGAGAGCTGATCGAACTGGGGACGGAGTAGCGGGTGTCCTGCACCGGATCTGTCATCACATCTCTCCTGCGGCGATTCTGACTCCTCTCCCGGCAAAAAGAAGGGCAGATCTGGGTACACCTCCCGGTACTCCTGCCAGGGTTCCATCTTGCGGGGCTTATTCGCCGTCCGCAAAAATCCCCAGAAGTCGGTGGGGTAGTGGAACACCGGCCCTACTCGATCACGCCGGGTAACAATGACTACGGTACCGTCGGTGAGCATTCCGATGTGCTGCATTTTTTCGCCGCCGAACATTCCCGGACGAATGCGGAGTACCTCCCGCGTGGTCATGTTGATGAGCTGGGCAAAGTCATCGGATAGGATTTCCCCGTTCCCCTGTACCAATAGCCAGTTCTCGGTAAACCAGCGCAGCTTCAGATTCTCGCCCATTCCAGGCAAGGCGGCAATACGGCAGCGCCCGGTGTCCATATCCAGTTCCAGCAGACATTCCTCGATCCGCCCTTTGCCGCTGACCCCGTGGATCATATAGATACATCCCGTGCCGGGGACGGGGACTGCTTCTGAAAGATGGTCGTATCCGTCCAGACGGAAAGGATGCTCTGTCACCTGACCATTCTCCCAACGGTAAACGGTTCCTTTATACCACTGGTTGGAGAAGTACACCCGGCCCAGACCATCCGCTACAATACCACAGTGGTACTTGCCGCTCCAATCGTCCTTGGGCAGCCTCCAGTTCTGTACGTCCTTCCGGGTGCCCCGATCGGTCAGTTCGATCCGGGTGGCATTATGGGGGTCCCCCACCCAGAGGGAATTTCCGATCCACCGGAGAGACCTGGGCGGGCCGTCATAGGCAATGGGAGATGGTTCAAACCAGTTCAGGTTGGCCGGATTTTTCCCCACCAAAGCCCGTCCAATGTCACTGCCGCCGCTCCTGGCCGCGCCGTAGACGCCCAACTCCGGGGAATAGGAGAGACTGCACAGAGCTGGCAGGCTTCTGGCCCGGGTCACCTGGGGCGGGCGGCGGCGAAGGTCGGCTATGCAGCCGTTCAGCCAGTTCTCTCTATTTTGCGGTTTCCACACTCCAGCTGCAAAGTCCCCCGCCAGGGAGTTGAAGAAATAGTCATATTCGTCTTCCAGGATGTATTCCTCACAGGGCATGACCGCGCCGGGGTCCTGCTCCTTGGCATGGTCCCCCCACTTGCGCCGGGGCTGCTTCATCAGTCGGCAATACTGTCCCCTCTGTTTGCAAAACGCCTCAAACTCCTCCCGCTCTGCTTCGGGGATCAAGACAAAGAGGTAAATGTCCTCCCCGTCCAGGTCATAGAGCGCCCAGCCGAAGGTGGAGAGCTCCTGCCCCAGAGCGGCTACGCCCTGTTCGTGGGAGAGCTTCATATATTGGACGCCAACCGTTTCAAACCGCTCATCCAGCAGTGCCGGGATTTTCACTCCCCATTTTTCACGAAGCTCCGCCAGGGTGTCCTGTACGGCTCCGTCATATTTCAGAATATCCAGCGCATCCGCTGTGATCTGCGCAAAGTCTGACATTGTTTGGCCTCCTTATACAAATTGTCCTTCTATTTCTTCCGCTTCTGACAAATAATCTACATGCACAGGGGTATCTCCCAAAAACGCAACGATATGCCCCAACAGTCCCCCTGCGGGAAAGGGACAAACCTGAAAGTGCAGGCTCCATTCTATTCCATCATAAAATAGCTATTGAAAGTTCCTCCATTTAGGATGGAGCATACTGCAATCCAAATTCCTCAGAGTTCTTTACAACTTGTTTTTCCGCTTTTGAAAGATATTCTCGTCAGTATCAAATGATAGAACGAATAAAACCCAAATTCACTGACGAAAGTTCTTATGTATTCAAAATAATTAAAATCCAATCTCTGTGTCTGCAATCATTTCAGACCAGCCGTGGATGGAATCCGGACCTTCCTGAGGGATCAGTGTCCCTCATTCCAAGTGTGAATTCACCAAAAGGTGTCCCATACCCCTTTACAGATTCACCGCAAGGCCCTGATGTTTACTACAATCAGCATTACACCCAGCAGGAAAGAATTCGCCCACCGTCCGCCTCTTACTTCCTCTCTCAAAGCATCGAACAAGGGTCAATAGGTTTCGCAGATGACTTCGGGGTTTGGCTTTCATTGCTCGTTAAGGGCCACCAGGCAGATAGATCTCCCCTACATCATTTCTTAGGGCCAAGGCCCCGTACTTCCCGTCCTTATCCAACATCACATCGGTGAAAAGGCAGATCGAGAAGCCTTCCGCGGGCAGTTCTTTCTGTAAGATCTCATCGGCCCCCGGTTTAACTTGTCCAGCTAGTCAACTAGCCTCTGCCAGAAATCCAGCGACAGCGCCTTGTCTTCTCTGCAGCCATGACAGTGGAAAATGGCCCTCCAGTTTCTGTGATGCGTCGTAAAATTGACGCCGTACTCTGTCCGCCTTCCACAATAGCAATAATTCTTCTCTTATCCCCTGTGATGTCCTTTCCCTGCACACTACTGCCATTTGCTTTCTTGGTCATTGATAGCCATTGCATCTTTGATCTGTTGTACTACGGTGTCGATGTAGAGAAAAATGCCGTCTCGGTCGCAATGATACAGATTGGAATAACTCTCACTCTCATTGGGTCGGATGGGATTTGGCTCTACTACCTCGGTGGCCTCTAACAGACCGCATCCCAGCTTCCGCGCTACCGTCAGTGCCTTTTTCAAAACCGCAAGTTGTCCACAGCTCCACAGCGATTCCAAATCCGCGTGGACCTGCGGGTTTTCCTCCATGTTCCGGAGAAGTTGCGCCACCTGCTCTGAGGATAGGTATACCCCGGAGCAATAATTCTCCACAATCCGGTTTTCTGCCGGATTTGGGAAGGAGTAAGGAGTGAGTTGTTCCCAGGGAGTAAAGTACCGCCCATATTCCGGTTTCTGCTCTGCTAAGAAAGAAAAGGCACTCCCCCTGGTATAGTAGTAGGTGCGAAAAAAGCCCTGAATCACAGCAAGATAAAACCCATGGCTCTTGTCGAACAATTCATCCTCTCCGGTATCAGCGCCCACCCGCAGTGTATCGAAATACTTTTGGGCATAGAACGGCTCCATACCGTACCTATTGGCCAGTTTCAGAACCTTTTCTTCCTGACCCAACTTGACCCAATTCAGTGGCGTAAAGTACCACTCGTCCATTTCACTTTGAGAAATAGGATGAAAACTCACGTCATAACCCATAAAAATCCCCTTTCGCCTAAACACACATCATTTCTTATTTGCGATGGGTTGAAAAATCTCTGTATACCTCTCCTTCCATTTCTCCGGGGCCGTCTTAATGACCTTACTGCCGCCGTTCTCCGCAGCCTTCCCCCAGATGGCCCAAAGCACCCCTTGCCAGAGATAGTCCCATGCTTTTTTATCCCGTTTTTCTTTCGCTGGCAGATAATCCTCCAGATGAGCTTTGGCATCCAACAGGGCGTCCAGGCTCCCCTCATTGGCGATCAGGGCGCGAAACTCCTTAGCGGGTTTCAGCTCCTGCATGGATTGGACACCGTGGAACAGCACTGGCATTGACCGATCGGTAAAGCAGTACTTTTTAAACAGCGCATGAAGAAATTTCTCCTGCAAAGAGGAGTGTTCATCATCACACAGGTCGAGATAGTCGCACACCAGCGGCCACCACGCAGGCCCCTCCAACCCCAAGGCGAACACGGCAAAGGTTCCCGGCATGGCGCATTGCTCATCGGACAGATTGTTATACCACTCAAATTCCCTCATGGCCAGCCGCGCATACCGCTCTATGCTTGTGTGCAATTCTGGGTACTGCACTGCTCGGGCAAATAGCTGGTTGATCCCCTTCTTGGGAAGCCCCTGAATGGGTAGGTAAATCTTCTCTGGTCCCCGGAATTCCACCGAATAACTGCGGGGGAACTCTGTCTGTTCCAGCACCTCGCACAGATAGTCCAGCGCCTCCCCATAGCACTCCAGCGTGTTGTCCTTGGCGGTGATGCGGATGGTGGCGAAGGCGTCGTTGGCCGAAGCGGTGAGATGCTCCGTTTTGCGGCGCTGGATGTCTTTGGGCAGGTTGCCGGTCCCATTGTTTTTCAGTTTCTTCACCATATCAGGGCGGAGCTGTGACACAAGGCTAAAATAGTGTTCCGTTGTCACGCTTTCATAGCTGGCCCCATATACAGTGCAGCAAACCGCCACATAACAGGTGAAACGGAGCAAAAGTTCATCCACCTCCCCTTGTCGCAACTCCGGGGAAACCACGCAGGACGGATAGGCCATAAAAAAATCCTCTTTTTCTCCAACTATAAAGTATCGCCCCTGCACCTGCGTTTCAATGTACTGTGTCAAGTGGTAGCAGATTTGCTGCCAGCCCACCAGCCGACGCAGAGCGTCGCAGAAGGTGACGGCTTCCTTATAAGGAAATCCCTTCAGTGGCAACCGGAAAAGAAAGCGGTCCAGGATCTGGCTAGGGAGAAACGGGGTTCCGCCCTTGCTCCGCACTACCACCGGATAGTCGGAATGGTTTTCACGGGCAGTCCCATCCAGAATGTCCTGAATACACTGGTCCGCGTGCTCCAATACCTCGAGATCGGTGTCCGGCTTATGGATCAAATAATAACGGCCATTTACGCCATCACGCTTTGGCAAACTCATAACTCGATCACCTCTCAGGTCTGCTGGTGCTGCATAGATACGATGTGGCAGTCCGGACAGAATTCGATATAGAGTGTTCCCTCTGCACCGTCAAACACTGTATCCCACTGGATCTGAGCCAGATACTTCATGGGCTTTCTGCAGCGGGGGCAAGTAACATACTCCCAGTCCTGCACCCAGTTGGCGAAACCGCCCACTGTATTTACATCTTCACAGGCGGCGCCGTAGAACAAGGGAACGTCTGTCTTGCCCAACACGAACGGATTTCCAGTGAGTTTCTGATAGTCCTCAGGCTGGATATAGCATTTCATCTTATCCCCTCCGTCAAAGAGTTCTGAAGGGAAAACCTCCACGCCGCCGTCCGGGGTAAAGCGGTTGAACGCGGGTCCCTTCAGAAATCCCACGCAGTTGGGGCAACAGGTGGCAGTCATGATACCGTCCAGGCCCAGAAACTTTAGTCGCTCATCCTGGCCATCCAGCACCAGCATATCTACCATCCAACCGCCGCAGTGAGGGCAGGTATCCTCCCGCAACCGGCCGATGCGGACGGGAGACTCCTCACCAGGCGTTCCCTTGACCATGGGGTAACAGGTATCGAAGTTGAGCTGCGTCCGGCGGCCCTCCTTGTCAAAGGTCCAGCCGCCGCACTGGGCGTAGACAGACGGGCCCACATAGAGTTTTCTCTGCCACGGTCTTGGATTTTGCTCCAGTTCCAACAGGGTTTCCAGCGCTCTGTCGTCCCCCTGTATGGCCAGACACATCATGAGATTGCCCGCCTCGCCGGGGTCCTTGGTTTCCCGTATTGTGGCGATCAACCCATCCCGCACATCCCCCGGAGCGTGGTAGTAGAGCTCACAGGGATAGAATACTTTTTCGGCCAAAGCTTCCCGCTGGATCTCCGGCGTGATGGCATCTCGATAGCCGAGCAGATGCCAGAAGTCTGTGAACTCTGGGTCCTCCATATCCGCTAGCCGTTGGATATTCCGGATTAGACCGTCCTGCTTTTCTTTAATCTGTTCCGATGCCCAGGACAGTACCGCTTTCCGCTCCTGCTCAGACTTACATTTCCAGCACAACCCCTCATAGCCCAGGGGCGTCCCACAGATAGGGCAAGTGTATTTCAAACTCATGCACTTTGGCTCCTTTCAGAAAATAGAAAAACTCCCCGCGGCACACTGTCAATTAGACAGGCTGGCGCAGGGCGTGAAAAGGCCGCACAGAACCAGTGGCCGGTTATCGGGAACCGGCCTAGCTCAGCGGTTGCAAGTATCTGATTGTTTTGTGCCCTTCCAGGGAATCGCCGTTTATTTCTGTACATTTTCTTTCACTCTATCCATTGTTTCTTTCGTCCTCTGCATCTCATCCAGTAGAGCGTTGATCTGAAACTCCACCATATCCTCTGCTGCCTCTGGAAACAGAAAAGGGATCGTATTAGGAATCGCCTTGTAAATCATCATCATGGATAGGGCCAGATTGCCGAACAGCCGTGGATCAATGCTTCCCATGGGAAAGCCGAAAATCACCAGCAGGCTGCAAAACAATTTGATCTGGTCCTCGCGGAAGGTTTGGAAATTTTCCTGGGAGAGACAGCGGTAAACCTCCTGTTCTTCCTCAATGGATAACACGGCGATGCCTCTTTTCTCACCGTAAACGCAAGTCTCCAAAAAGGTCCTGACGCCCGCCCGCCAACTGAGCGAGGAATCGTCCATCAGCTGTTGGGCATATCGCAACAGCTTTGGCTGCTGATACCGAAGTGCCTGTAGTACCAGTTCTTCTTTGGAGGAAAAGAAGGTGTAGAAAAAGGTCTTGGATATACCCACTTTCCTACACAGGATATCAATACTGCTGTGAATCAGCCCCCGGTCCACAATGCACTGGATCACGGTGGTCAGCAGGGCTTCCCGTACCTGTTCTCGCTCCTGCTCAGAATAGGCTTTTCGTGCCATATTCTTATATCCCCCTAGTAAAATAAAGAATAAAATTATAAATTAGTATTTATATGATAACTGAGTGAAGAAAAATATACAACTACTTTCTTGAAAAATTTTTATAAATTTTTAAACACAATGTACGATACAGAGGAAGTATTGGTACTTGGATTTATGGGTTTAGAACACTTACCGCCTTATGAGGTAGTTTTTCAATATCTATGCATATTTAGAAATTATACCGTTCCAAGGGTTTGATACTTTATTAGATTTGCAGCATATTGTAGCAAGCAATGCGAGTTTTCATGGTTATTAGCTGAATTTGCCTATACAGGCAAGTAAGTCAGATTATTATCAAGACCATTATGACATGCATTTGCCTATACCTAATAGACAAATGCGGCTAACCAATATACACACTCGCATTGCCTGCCATCTGCTTGTTGAGGGCAGCGTTCCCCCTCTCCCTTTTGAACACAGAATTCCAATCGTATGGCTGCAAATTCTGCGAACGCTTTTGTTAGTCCGTACCCATGCCCCGTTTCGAGGCATAGAGTGTTGTGAATTGCGACACCCCTATGTTTATGTGGTATGCCCTAAAACAGGGCTCCCCTCGGAAGATGGGGTGACAAAATACCTTTTCTTTCCACGACCGTTGCGTTTTACGCGAGTGCTTCTAACACCACGTAGGTCAACCGGATACGCCGTCCGGCGCGTTTGGTTTTGTTTTCGAACTTCACCGGATATTCTTCCAGCAGGTGGCTGGCATTCACATTCAGGTGTTTGGTGGGCCGGTTCATTGCCATGTACAGATGCAGGGTCTCGGATAGCTCGGTGGAACTTCCTTCCCATTCCCGGTTTTCAGCGGACACGATCTTCGACACAACTTCCAGGACCGGGGCCGGGGGCTGCTTCCAAAGCTCATTTTCTACATGATCAAAGCTCCAAAATAGGCTCTCTTGATCCTTACTCAAATACAACCATTGATTCGACTGGTCTCTACCTACCACCTCCAGTGTAGCCTTGCTATCTATCCGCTTCTCCTTCTACATGAGGAGTACACCATCCGCACATCCAAGCAGTCCTGTCGTGCCGGAAATCATCTCGAAGCTGTCTCCCGCATGCTGCTTTCTGGTGTGGCGGACGATCAGGACACAGACGCCATACCGCAAATTGTTTCAGCTTACTAATCATTTCATAGTCACTGGAATAGCTGTAACTGTCGCTCACCGTCTCTCGGACTTTTTGCAGAGTGTCCACGATAATGAGCTTGGGGTCACTGTGTTCCCGGACAAACTTTTCCATCTGTTCATCCAGACCGCTGCCGGCCATTCTGACGCTGGTGGCGAAAAGGAGGGAACGGGCCCCCTTCACCCCGAATATCCGAAACATCTGGCGCTGCAAACGGCTCTCATCATCCTCCAGCACAAGGTAGAGCACCGTCCCCTGGTGGACCTTATAGCTCCACAGATTTTGTCCGGTACTGACATGGTGTGCCATCTGCGCTACCAGGAAGGACTTGCCAATTTTGAGCGTTCCAGCAAGGATGTATGCTCCAGCGTAGAGCAGGTTTTCAATCATTGCGGATTGGCCTGGAACACATTGCCTATCAACTCGTCCAGTGTCACAGTGTGGAGGTAGGCCGGGTCACTTATGCGGTGCATTTTGCAGTAAAGTTCTTCCAAATCATTTTTCAGAGAATTACTTTTTCCCTCTAGGCCTGGTATAGTAGTCCTGGAAATTTGAAAGATTGACTGTCCATCATCTGCGCCATGGGCGGCCATTTTTTCATCGGTCATAGGCAAAGTCCTCCTGCATTCCGTTTAGAATGGTTGCAATCATCTGTATGGTGTCCAGCAGCTCGTCATTCACACCCTGTCCGGCCTCAATCCGGCACAGCTCGTTCAGCACTACGGCCAGCTGATCCCGCAGCGCCTTGTAAACCCTGGGATTGCCCTGCACCACCACATTCCGGCACAGCAGTCGATGGATGATGTAGTCCCGCTAGGTAAGCTGGTAAGTTTGACCGCCATTTCGATTTGTGCATCCTTCTCTAGGGAGACCCGGAAAGCCACGGTCTTATTTCTCCAATGGTTGTGCTTGTCCAAATTCTTTGCTAAAATTTTACTTGCCCCATTCCACGTTCAATTTGTTTGCCATTTCTGCTACGCTTTTTATAACGACAAGCATAGATGGGAGCTGGATGTATGGCGATTGGCGAAGGAATCCACTTTTTCCGTCTCCTGCGGGAGATGACACAGAAATATCTCGGTACGGCGCTGGGCTTCTCGGAGAAGTCCGCTGATGTGCACCTAGCACAGCATGAAACAGGATCAAGAGTCCCTAAGGCGGATCTTACCGCAGCTATGGCTCAGGTACTGGACATGTCACCCCACATGCACTCTCTGTCCTGGACATAGACTCCTATGTGGGTCCCATGTACACCCTCACCCTGGAGAACAACTACGGTCTGAAGGTCACGGAGCAGGACGATGAGCTTTCCTTGTAGGCGGATTCCCGCAAAAACAAGGACGCTGCCCGGCCTCACGAAATGCTCTGGGCCTGACGGGAACAGGCGGCCAAATTGGAAGCCGGGGAGATCTCCCAGGAGAAGTACGACCGCTAGCGTTACCACTACCCGGAGTACAATAGCACCCAGATCCACGCCAAAGTGCCGCCGGAGGGACTTTTCTGACCTTCTCACTTGTAGGCCACGGGAGAGGCTGTTTGTTGCGCAAAATCAAAAATTCAGATAAACGATAACAAAATAAAAAAGGTCTAACTGATCAGCAAAAATCAGTTAGACTTTTTCTCTATGAGCAAAATACGAGGATTTTGAGGCTACTCGCAAACAACCCGATTTTTCTTTTCAAACTCAATAAATCGGGATTTGGCGAGTGCGATCAAATGGGGAATCTGTAAATCAGAAAGTCAGTGTTTTCAAGGGCTTGCGGGCTCTCATATCCACTTTTTCTTATTCCCACTCGGCAAATTTAAGTATAGGGGAGCGTATTTAGGATGATTTCACGGGCGAAACATTTACAAATATGTGAATGTTTCGATGACTTATTTGGGGCAACCTGCTTTCTTAGCATCAAAATAGTAAAGGAAAAACTGAGGAATTGTAAGGGTTTCAAGCCACAAACGGGCCATGATCAAAACTTTCTTCAAATTGATGTCAGTTTCCGTCGAAATCGATCTCGAATTGAGAGCAATTTCGACCACTGCCTGGGAGCGCTCACGCTCCCAAACGACATGAAGGGAGATTTCCGCCCCCGGCGAAAATCAATCGCACCGTGGGACGCAATTCAACAATAGCCCTCGCCCAAAATCCGAAGAGACGGGCAAGCACCCTTGGGCTTGCCCGCCTTGATAACCGCAAAGCAAGGCCGGGCGGAATAGTCAATGGCGGCGCACGAAGTGCGCTGTTTAATCTCGATCATTGACGGCCCCGACAGGGTTTGCTATGTCCGTACATTTTAGCCGTCAATAATGGAGATTATTTTCTATGTATTTACATTCTTCCTCTAATACGCTGCAAGCCGCAATCCCGCTCTAAACCTCTATCGTCGTTTGAAACACAATTTTATTGTGCACCTTTGATAGAGGGGAAGATTGTGTTTTTTCCGTCTGAGTTAATGTTTATCTGGTGAAAAAAATTGATTATATGTGTTCTTTGAAGTGATATTCCATGATATGTTCTCCTTTGGTATCGTACTTCCCGTTGAAGCGAAAGCCGATCTGCTGATAAAGCCGGATTGCATGGGGATTGTTTTCATACACACTAAGATATACAGTATCGCTTTGATACTCTGCGTGCAGTCTGTCCAGTAGGGAAAATACCGCCTGTTTTCCATATCCTTTTCCTTGATATTTTTTATCAATCAGAAGCCGATCCAGCCATAGTTGCCCCGGAGTTGGTTCTGGAAAATAGCCGTACATGGCGAAGCCAATCAGGGTGTCGCTATCATAAATACCAACAGGCCGCCATAGTTCTAATTCGTCTGCTTCCTGCAAGCACTCGTTTACACTTTCAATAAAACCAGCCTGTTCAGAAAAGACAGTCAAGCCCTCCACTTCTTTACGGTTTTCGTCATTTACCAACTCAAAATGCAATCGTTTGTGAACACTTAAATCCATATTATTTCCTCTCTTATAAAAATTCAAAACTGTTGCTGTATAAATTCAAATTTTGTTTTAAGGTTTTACGCATATTGATATTTTTCCTCTTTGTCACAGAGAAACTGATTGTCACAACCAAGGACAAGACTTCCACCAATACAACAGAGAGCCAAATTCCATCAATCTCCAACAAGGCGGGAAGTGTGAATATCAGGACAATCTGAAATACAAGCGTTCTCAAAGAAGAAATTGTCGCAGAAATCAGGCCATTGTTCAACGCTGTAAAAAAGCAGAAGCCCATACATTGAACCCCATGAGCAGAAACACCAGCGAGTATATTACAAATCCGTGGCGGGTCGTATTGAACAGTTCCACATCATAACTTGCAAATATCATGATCCGAGGTTCCGCAAGCAATTCAGCAATCATAGTCAATATGATTCCGGCTCCGCACATCAGAGCAATACTTTTGCGAAACAGGTTTTTAAGTTCCGCATGGTTTTCCGCGCCAAAATGGTAACTGATGATCGGGGCGCCCCCTAACGAATATCCGACAAATCCCCCCATGAAAACAAAATTGACATACATAATGCTACCACACGCGGCAACGCCATTTTCTCCGGCAGTCCGCATAAGTTGAACGTTAAAAAGAATACGGACAATCGAAGCGGACAAATTTGTCACCATTTCAGATGAACCGTTTATGCAGGTTTGGAGAAGCGTTTTCCCATAAAAAGCGGTTTTCGTCAACCAAAGCAGGCTGGTATTGGATCTTAAAAAGTAAATGAGCGGAAGGATACCGCCAACAAACTGCCCCATTACGGTAGCAACCGCCTCGCCGGACAATCCCCAGTGAAAAACAATGATAAAGAGAAAGTCGAATATAACATTGGTAAGACCGGCGGCAACCGAAATTTTCAAACTGAGCACAGGTTTTTCCGCTGTGATCAGAAGGCTTTGAAAAACATTCTGCAAAATAAACACCGTCTGCCCAATGAACAAAATCCGTCCATATTTAAGATACAATCCTTTAACAGTTCATGATCTGCCCCCCTGAAAATCGAAATGGACCGTACAAAAAGAAAGCCGAGGAACGATAATACAATACCGGCTCCCGCCGCAACATAGAGCAGAAAAGAAAAATACTGGTTCGTCCGTTCAGGATTTTTCTCTCCTAAATTAATCGAAGCGACGGTACTTCCGCCTGTTCCAATCATAAAACCAAGCGTGCCGATTGCCATTATGACAGGCATCATCAGATTGAGTGCGGTAAATGGCGTTTTACCAACAAAATTAATACAAAAAGCCGTCCACGGTACTATAACAAGGAACCGCATACAATCATCAAAATCGGTGAAATGACAAAACATAATAAGCGCTTATATGTAAAGTGATCGGATAACTAAATTTGCTTTTTTATCACCCCATAACAAATTTTCGTATATTTTCTGTCTTATTTATTTTCTGCGCTATGCTTCTGCACCGCATTTTCATAGATAAAAAATAAAAATTTTTCCGGCTTTTTGTTAACCTGTAATTTTACTTCTTCCGTACCACACCGGAGCATATTCTGGCGTTCATAAAAACCAAAATTGCAAGTGGTGTCTGTAAACACATAGAAATGCCGAATGTTTTCGTTGTTCATATAGTTGAAGAAGCGGCGGTATAATTCCTTACCGATCCCTAACCCGCGATAAAGCGGGTGTATGGCAAAAAAGGATAGTTCCCCTTCATAGTCCTGTGACTGCCCGGACAGCAACTTTTCATAAATCTGATCCACCTCCTCAAAAAAATGCCATGCTCTGCGTCCCTCCGCCGTCAGCGAAAGCATCCATAAAGCCCATCTTGCCTGTAACCGATACTTCAAGGATTTATGGGGGGTGTGAAAACTGTTCCCCATAATGATCCCTATGGGTTTCCCATTGTTTAAGGCTACCTGAGTAAAGGTTTGTTCTATCAGGCATAACCGCAGATAAGCGTTGGATAGCCGGACTGCAGTGGTAGGACTATAAGATTTTTCATGTCCCCATGTGATATTAATAATATCAGAGAGAGCTTTGAAATCTTGCGGTACGTATGGCCGATAAGTAATTTTGTTCATTGAAACTCCTCCCAAAAACAAAAAAGAACCGGACAAAACAGGGAACACAACAACTGCCTTTCGATGAAACCGTACGCGGTAACATCATCTGCAATTTGTTTGTTCAGCCTTTTTGCTCGGTTCATGTAGATACGCTACATCGCCAAATTGTAATTAGCTTACTATAACCGAATAATTTTGTCAAGTATACTTTCGTCACTACATACACTGATAAATTATTCTTGCACTGGTCACTTTTCATCTTTGAAATCATCATACAATGTAAACAAATCTATATTTCACCGCTCTCCCCGGCCAAGAGAGCTCCGGGACCGCTTGTGGCCTTTCTCCGCCTATTCCCGTTGTTTGTCGGCCTCCACCGCCGCTACCTGTTCTGGACCAAAGATCCGCTCATAGTCGGCGGAGATCTGCCGCAGGGCTTTGTTTCCATTTTTACTTCCATCAAGTGTTCAGACAGGCGAGCGTTGTCCTCCCGTACCCGGTCATAGTCTCCGGTCAAACTTTCCTTTCAGTTCGATGTACTTGTGGTACAGAGAGCGCAACTCTTGGACGATTTTTGCCAGCAGGAACTTTGCCTTTTTCTCCCGGTAAGACTTGGCACTTTCCAATGTCCCGGCCTCTGGTAAAATTTCCTCCGGGTCTACAGAAAAGTCCGCCACCAGACATTCCATGTTCTTTACCACCGGGGCCAATTCTTTCAGCCGCCACCCCTATTCCTCCATCTGGCTCTCTTTCTTCACCTTGACCGTTTCCAGATCGCCAACCCCTTTCGCCCTTTGCTCCTTTTTTAGTCCAGCACAGACAGGTGCTTGTCGTGGGTGCCTTTGTCCCCCACTCTATCCCGTGGCACTCCATCACGACGGAAAGCCTCTCTTTCTCCGAGCGTACCCACTGGCTCCACTCTATGTTTTCTCTGGTACCACCCTTGAAACCTCGGACCGCTAACGCTTGCTTCAAAGATACCTTTGTGTCCAGCCCTGCTTACTCCCAGTAATGAATGGAATAAAGTCAATGTCCATATGGGGGATGGACTCGTCCATGTGGAGGAAGGCCAAGAACACCTGGAGGCTTGGGTTGCGCTCCTGAAAGCCCCTCATGTACTCGTCCAGCACCGCCGCAAGCCGCTTCTCGTCGCTGTCGGCACTCATATTGCCCTTGTTACCCACTTGCAGGATGATCTCATGGAACGGCTTTTCCTGTTTGCCAGAGCGTATCTTCTCGTAGTAGTCCTCAATCTTGCGGTCTGCCCTGATCTGCTTGGCGTTGTGTCGCTCCAAAGCCTCGTCAAAGAGTTCATGGTACACTGCCTTGATATTTTCCTCACAGTAGGTTATATCCAGGTGGGAACACTCCTGGGCGGTATTCTTGGCGTAAAGTTTCCTGCTGTTGGGATTGACTGAGCCCCGTCCCACCATAGCACTGATCGTCCTTTTCAATCAAGCCCTCCTTTTTACCGCCGCGCCAGCGGCGGGCCTGTGTTACTTTCGCGAAAGTAAACGCAAAAGCACTTTTGACAGCCTATCGGCCATCAAAAGCGCATTTGTGCCCTATGGGGTGGTATAGGGGGCTTTGCCCCGCCGTCTACGGACGGCTCCCCAGCAGGGCTGCCTTTGAAAAGAGCACCCTGTCCCCGCCTAAACCTTGTCACTCGCCGTTGGGCAGGGGGGAAAGGTCAGCAGTCTTTCCACTCACCCGGCAAGTGTTCTCCGTAGGGGGAAAGTCAAGGGGTACGGACTGTATTGCCCTTGCGGCAATCTCCACCCGCAGGTATGCCCCCTTGACGTTCACCCCGCGTTCCCCGTCACGGCCGTCACAGTCGTCACATCCAATGCGTTTCCAACGTGAGGAAGATACTCCGCCCAACGTGGGTGCGGTCGTCCTTGTAGCGGATAGGGTACTCATAGGACAGCCGCTCTGCCCGGACATTCAGCCGCATAGCCAAGGCATTGGCTTTCATCTTCCTCTCCAGGGCGACAGCAAGGTCGGCGGCCGTACCACTCCATTTGGGCCACTCCACCGTCGCCAGAACGGCCACGGCCTCTAAAACCGGGTCGGGCGGCTCCTTGTGCAGTTCCGTTTCCCGCCGCTCCAACTCCCACACAAGCCGCTCCCTGTCCCGTTTCAGATAGAGGGCGCTGGTCTTGCAGGTCACGCCCGGAAATGTCCAGTTTGGCTGCACTGTCCGTCCGCCGCTCCTTTTGGAGCAGAAAGGCCCCGTCTGCCGCACCCATCAGACCATTGGTGCCGGAGATCATATCAAATTTGTCGTCGCCTGCTGCTTGCGGGTATGGTGTACCAGCAGGAGGCAGCCCCCCGTTCCATCGGCAAAGTGTTTCAGACGGGTTATCACTTCATAATCGCTTGTATAACTGTACTTCTCGGCCCCGGCCTCCCAGATTTTTTGCAGGGTGTCGATGATAATGAGCCGGGTGTTCCCGGATAAACCTCTTTAGTTGCCTTTCTAGTCCATAGTTTAACTGCTTGGCGTAAATACGAAGTGGGGGGTTGCGACGCTGTTTTCCCCGAACACTTGATAAAGACGGCTTTGCAACCGGCGGTGGTCATCCTCTAAAGCCAGATAGAGGACGGCCCCACGGTTTACGGCATACCCCCACAGGGGGAGGCCCATGCTCACATGATAGCCGAGTTGGGCCATGAGGAAGGACTTACCCACCTTGGGAGTGTCCACAAAGAGGTACACCTCCGGATAGAGTAGGCCCTCTATCACAGGCGGCTTGCCGGGATAGACCTTTTCGTAGAGTTCATTCATGGAGAAAGTGGGCAGATAAGCCGGGGCAGTGGCCCGACTTATCTGCCCATTTCCTCAAAATCCCGTTCTTGGGGCTTGCTATCGGCTTTGAGGAAAAGGGAGCTGACAACAGGATTGCGCAGTATGAGACGAATGCCATGTCTCCAAACGGGAGTTTCTAGACAAGATTGCGGGTAGACCACCAGAATTTCTACACCATATCCCCGGCTCCGCCGAGGACTTCATGCGGACATTCTTCTGGCTAGATGAGAACAGTCCTAGCGCTATCCGCCTGTTTCCGCTTGTCCGTGTCCCCGGCAAAATCAAAGAGGAAACCGTTGTCCAGTATAACGACAGTTACGACTGGCCCGCACAACCTCCTGTGGGCATTTACTTCAACTACGGGCTTTTAGACGAGTTCATGCACGAATGGCTCTTGCGCCAGCAGGAATTGTACGCCGGGGAGATCACCCGGGACGAATACTTTGAATGGAAACTCAACTGGCCCCATACCTGTGATGATGGCAGGGAAAGCCAATACTATGTCCCGTGGCGGAAAAACAAATAAGACAAGCAAAACCGCCCTGCTGAACGACAAATTCAGCAGGGCGGTTTTGCTTGTCCTTTTGGGATTATTCTCTTGAGAGTACCGGGACACGAATAGTATTAATCCAGTATCAAGAGCCTTGTGGACGGGCAAAAAAGCCTGTATTCATGCGGGTTTGCGCCGTTTCAAGCGTCATTCCCACTCGCCGAATGAAATCCTTTCCTAAACTTTTTTGTATAGAGGATTTGATTCGGTGTTATTTATTTTGATACAGATTATCCTTATCCTATGGTCTATCCGAAATTCTGCTATCAAAAAGCTATCACCCCGGTGCTATCAACGATTATTCTTGATAAGGCTGTGCGGGTGGCTTGGATGTATTATAGCATATATTCAGGTGCTTTTCCAGATGAAACCCGATTTCTACAAAGTATTCCTTTATCACTAAAATGGGACTTCGCTGTCCGGGTCCACGAACAATTCACCTTTTCCCCAAGGAATTGTTTCGACTGCCTTGCTCTTCTCTATGTTATCAATAAACATGAGTGTGTCTGCAATTACCTTAATCGCATACTCGGCTTCTGCCTTTTGCAAAAGTTGATTAGGATGAGCAGCACTTTTACTATTTCTTAAATCATTGTATTTGGTGAAGATATTGATGGTATTCCTTATTGCTACCACACAAAATTCGGATTCAAAGTAATTCTCTCGTTCATACCATCCTTTTAGTTTGGCAACAAGAGAATCAAGCGAATAATGATCGCCTTTTTCGTCAGCAATAGCAATTTCGTGTTTCTGGCAGATTTCTCGTATATACTTAGTCGCAAATGTATGGAGCCGATCTATGACCAATTCAGGCTTTCCTGCTTGGACATTTGACTCTATGTCACTTAATATTAGTTTTAGATCTGTAGATTCTTGTGCCGGTAAAGAAACTTCCGATGTTGATTGGAGCCGTTTAATTATATCTTCAACCTGCCGATAGTCATAACTATCTTCATCGCTCCAATAATCAGTTCCCATTGCGAAACAAAAGTATTCAGACAATGAGCGCAAAAGCTTAGCAACAATTTGTGGGTTACAATCGCTCCAAATTTTCTCTACACATTTTTGCTGCGATAAATCTTTATATGGTTTATCTTTGTAAATATCTATACCGCAAGAGTCAAGAATCAGTTGATGCGTAGTATTTTTGTTGTAAGTACCTCTATCGCTCCAAAACTTGAAGATATACCCACCAGATATTCCAAACAACCGACAGATTATTTGTTTTTCTATGAATGAAAGTGTACTGATATTATTTCGCCTCATTTCTTTAGTGGCATGGTAAACTTCGGCTTATTCTATAGAAAGTAAGCCGTCTGTAAACGCAGCCGGGTATGACAATCTCATAATAACTTTCTGGAACACAATGACATACGCATAAACTGTACCCTCACCAAACCGATCATGCAGCAGACTTTTGCCATCAGGGCAGAAACTCACCTCATCGGGTAACGATCGCAGATATGGCACTTCAACCGTTTTGGCAGGACATTCAGGAAAATTGGCCTCAAGCGCAACAACTTGTCCCTCTCCAAATGCTACATGGCGCACAATGGCCCCAGCCGGAACAAGAGGTGCTTCGGAGCCACTGTGGGCAACAATTCCATTGGTGATTTCAAGCGACTTTTGGGCAACAGTGGAGTCAATATACTGCTTCCAAGCTGGAGCCTCCAAAACATCTCTCCGGGATTCGCATTTTACAATCAAATCTCTGAGCTTTTCTGGAGTTGCCTTGTCCGCCTCAAACATTGCCACAAAGTATTTCTGAAACTGGCCCAGTGTCAGCGGCACAATATCCAGTCGTTGCTTGACATCACCCTTTGCATACCAAATGCCGTGTCTAAATGTTTCTGCTGTGTTGGTATCTATCCGAACAGCAATAAACATACCATATACAGGCTTATCGTATTTCAGAACAGCATCGGAAACATGCCGTCTGACAGGCTCCCCCTCCATCGCTTCTTGACGGGAGGATGTGGACATAGTAACCTCTGTCAAAATGGTAAAATCGTTAAATTCGCAATACAGATCGCCTTTGCCACCGCCAGCAGCCGAAACAGGCATAAAGTCAGAATCCAGTTTGAATCCACGCACTTCATACGGCTTATTAACCATGTGATCAATCGCTAAGGCCGCACGCCAGAGTGTCCATTCGAGGTAGGCGGGAGTTTCATCCTTGGGAACCTCTATGGCGTTATCTTCGTCATAGACTAACTTTCCGCCGCCCTTTATCAGCAGAGTCATATAATCTCTGATTTCTTCCCACTGGTTGCACTGTTCGCTGGCATACTGAATTTCGTCTGTCTGGGAGAGGATATTTTCAAGTCTCTGCCGTGCGATATTGATTTCTGCAGGAGTATTCAGAGGCAGATCGGTGATGTCAAAGAGAATATGGCGCTCTTTCATCTGTTTGACCAGATCATCCAACAGGGATTTGGCGACATCCACACTGTCCGTTGGCAGAGGCGCACCAGCGCAGAGCAGTCTGTACTGTTCCATAAGAGGTTTTGCGCTTGCGGTGGACTTTGCAAGTTTTTCTGCCAAGACATGCTTTGCGGGTACGATTATTAGACCTCTGCCTTTGCGTTGAAGCACACCAGAAATGCGGAGGTATCTCATATTCATATCGCTGTAATCCAAGAAATTATCTGGCTTTTTGTCGTAATTTTCACCTCGTTTGGCAATCTCCTTTTTGTCAAACGGGCGCTTCGCCGGAGCTGTAGCTCTACGCTTTCGCAAATCAAGAATGTTGTCAACCACTTCTTCCAAGCTATAGCTGGGATTTGTGGTATGACCCCAAAGGGCAAATTCGATTCGACTAAGCTCAGATGAACCAGTCCGCTTTTCAAGTTCCAGCATAATTGCCAAGAGCCATCTCAGCGGAGAGAAGTAATGCACGCCATCCGGCATAGGAAATTGCTCCACGCTCATCGCCCGTAAAAAGCATTCTTGCATTGCTGGATATGTGTCCGCTTTTAAGAACGACCTGCCAAAAGGTGTAATATCGTCAAGTGGGCCTAAATCTTCTTGACGACCATCTTTTTTCTGAACCTGAGGATAAATCAGACCGTTTTTCGCAAACATCAACCGCCATTTACGAGCATGACTGCCGGAGCTGTCCTTGCCCTCTTCGTTTTGAATAATGCCCTTTTCATCAAGCAGATTCATAAATCCAAGTTCGTTATCACGGCCATGAAG
>ULXG01017391.1_pt1 | contig 27284 bp, 27 predicted proteins | sample 1961141 | NCBI WGS metagenome assembly ULXG01 (sample SAMEA4835834, study PRJEB28245) | human gut metagenome | biome: gut microbiome; material: fecal sample | place: Denmark | collected 2008 | reverse complement strand
CTCCCTTCGGGCGCCAGCGGCTCGGCGCAGGTATAATGACTTCTTACAGTCATTATACCATTTCTTCAGAAAGCTGCAATGGGGAAGGCGCTTAGAGCTATTGCTCCGGGCATGTACAATTCCTCACTATACATCCTGATATGGTTTATCTGCTCTCCTGTTTCAGATAGACAGACTGAACCACTTCTACACATTTCTCGATTCCCAGAAGGCTGCTGTTCAGGCAGATGTCATAGTTTTTGGCCTCCCCGAAGTTCTGGCCGGTGTAAAATTTATAGTAGGACGCACGCTTCTTATCTGTTTTCTCGATGCTGCTGAGAGCCTTCTCATCTTCTTCTTTGTATATATGTTCAATTCTTTCTTTGCGGCTGTCTAAATCCGCATAGACAAAAACCTTTAACACATTCGCCCGATCTCTGAGCACATAGTCTGCGCACCGCCCTACGATAATGCATCCGCCCTTACTTGCAATTTCCCGAATTACCGAGGACTGGTGCAGAAATGCCTTATCACTCAGTGACAGATCATGATGCACACCTGCTGCCAGCTCATCCAGGAAGCCTCCGGCGCCTTTTCCGTCGGCATTTTCAAAAAAGCTCTTATCTATGGAGCTGGACTTCGCTGCCATTTCAATCAGCTCATGATCATAAAATGGAATCCCCAGGCGTTCGGACAGCTGTCTTCCAACCTCTCTTCCGCCGCTTCCATGCTGCCTGCTGATGGTGATAACCGTATGCTTCATGCTCTCTTCAGGCATACCTGATAAAGCGCTGTCTCTTGCGAATTCTCCTGCCCATTCAAAACCTTTTTTGGCAACAATAACAGCAATAATCTCGTTGATCACCGCAGCCGCTGCGATTGTTCCCTGAATAATTCTGGCACATTCAGGAGCCGGCGTATTCAGTACGGAAACCGCGATACCTGTAAACACAAGGGATACACCTGAATGGGGCAGAAGCGTAAGTCCCAGAAACTTCTTCACAGCTGCCGGAGATTTCGTGATGCTGGCGCCGAAATAAGCGCCGAAATATTTGCCGAATGCTCTCGCTCCAATATAAATCACGGTAAACAGCCCTGCTCCCATGATCAGGTGGTAATCCAGGGGGGCACCTAAATTCAGGATCACAATGATCATCGCTACACCCAGAATCGGATTGAAGCCATCCATGATCTGTTCCAGCCGCTTCTCTGTTACCATATTGGAGAAAGTTGCAGAAAACGCCATGCCAATCAGCATGAAATTCAAAACCGGCTTTGGCATTACCACATTATTGAACAGGAATCCAACACCTGACGCAATCAGAATATTGCCAATCAGAAGAACCAGCGTGACAGAAGAACCTCGCTCCTTCTTTAAAATAACTCCGGCCAAAAGTCCCGTCACAACTCCTATGGCCAGAGGAAGGATGACAACCAGTGCAATCATATACGCCGGCAGCTCCCCTGCCGAGAGGTTTCCCGCCACTATGGCTATGGTTGTAAAGAAAATAATACAGCCGATAATATCATCCAGCGCCGCCATGGGGATCAGCGTATTAGTCACAGGCCCGCTTGTTTTGAATTCACGCACAATAGACAGTGCCGGCGCAGGCGCTGTTGCCAGAGCGATACCGCCGAACAGGAAGGCAAGGTACAGGGGAATATCCTGGACATAAAATACAATTCCAAAAACAAGCGATACCATCAGAAAGGTTCCGACAGACTGTGTGAAAGTCGTAATCACAATCGCCCTTCCGGAGCGTTTGATCTTATTCCACACCAGTTCCGTGCCAATCATCAGACCCACAGCGCACTCTAAAACGTGTATAATGAGCTGATACCACTGAGAATCCAGTATTTCCTGATTCATCAGAGAAACTGCGTGGGGACCCAGAATCATTCCCGCAATCAGCCACCCTAATATAGACGGAAGCTTTAATTTTGATATAAGTTTTCCTGCCAGAAATGCGAGTATCATTGTTGCCAACAGGCGTATTACCAGTAATATCATGTCTCCAATCCTCCAGGTTAGCTTAAAATATCGTCATTTTTCTATCCTTCTTAAATGTCTGCCCGTAACCCCCAGGCGAGCGTGTGCCTTATCAGCGCGGTTTATGCCGGCTCTGTTTCCCTAGGTTTTTCCCTCCTCCTGCTTTACAACCCCATACAGCATAATATCGAGAATTTTAGAAACATTCACTTCGTGATCCTCCATCAATGCGTGCATATCTTTTTTTCCATAATATTTACTCTGAAAATAGCCATTAAACATCTCGAAAAATATCATAAAATACTCCATGGCCGTGTCGGCTGTGATTCCCTCCCTAAGGTGTACCTCCTGCAGAAGCGCCCTGAAATAGTCTGTATAAAATTTATCATACCCCTGTCTGAGTACACCGATTTCCCTGCGCAGGTGCTCCGGCGGCTGGAGAACTGTGTTAAAAAATATGTTGCAGTAATACGGATTTTCCTGAAAAAACTTTTGCCGCATGTTCAGGAGATTCTGTATATTTTCCCCCATACTTCCGGCTTTCGATTCCATGCGCCGGAAATATGCGGTCATCTCGCAAAAGCATTTTTCTACGCACTTTAAATATAATTCATCTTTATTCTTAAAGTTATGATATACCAGCCCCTTGGAGATCTGGTTCTCATTGCAGAGTGTCGTCAGGGAAGCGCTGTCATAACTCTTTGTCCCGAATTCTGCTATTGCGGCAGACAGGATTCTCTCGTAAGTGCGTCTCGTCTTCTCCTCTTTTCTCATGTCTGCACCCCTCTATTCTTATTATTAACCATGTGGTCAATAATAGTTTATGCCAAACAGACCCCATAGTCAATCCCCTGTTCTTTACTTGCCCCCTTACATATCATTTCCCATATTTTTTGAAATGCTCCGCTTCATAGTATTAAACAGGAGGACGCATACAATGATTGTTAAAATATCAGCCGCCGGCTGAGAGAAGTATATCCCTTTCACTCCCAGCATGCCCGGCAGTATCAGGATAAAGGGCACGTAAAACAGACACTGGCGGATAAGCGACAGAAACAGTCCCATCCGCGGGGAGCCGATTGTCTGAAATGTAATAGTCATCATGTAGCACAGGCCAAATGCCGGATATAGAGCCACCTGTGAAATCAGCAGCCATTTCCCGTAGTCAACGACCAATGGATTTCTGTTAAACAGCAGAATCAGAGGCTTCGCCAGCACAATATAGAATATTGCCACCGCAACAGTTAAAACCAGGGAACCCTGCAGAGCAAACCTTGCCGACTGTCTGAACCGCTCCCTGTTTTTTGCGCCAAAGGCATAGGAGGCTACCGGCTGATATCCCTGCATAAATCCCATAATCACATAACATCCAATCAAAACCAGCCTCTGGACAACGCCGTACGCTGCAATAATCAAATCGGAATCCGGAAGGGTTTTTGCCGCTATATTAGTCAGAGAGGCAGCAGCTGCCAGGCATATCTGAATAACTGCCGTGGGGATTCCTATTGAGACAACCTCCCATATCAGGCCTGCTGAAATTTTGAAGTATTTCGGTTTAAGCTGAATCACAGAGAAGCCTCCCACATAAAAAATCACTAAAATAACAAAGGTAACACACTGTGAAACGGTAGTTGCAAGAGACGCGCCCTCGACACCCATATTGAGTCCCCACGAAAACATAAATATGGGATCCAGGATTACGTTCAGCGCAGCTCCAGTAATTCCAGAACGCATAGTCCCTGGCCTGAGGAAGCACAGCATCAGATGCGCCGAAGGCCCGCAGCAGCACTTCCATGAAAATAAGACCTGTTATACACAATCCGGCACCAATCATCATGGAAAATCCCACAATCGTCGTAACCGTGCGGCTGGCTGCCTCTCTGTCGTTGGCTCCCAGCTGCCTGCCCGCCAGAACACCGGCCCCTGCAGCAAAAATATTCTCTATAGAGACCATAATGAGGAGCAGCGGCAGAGTCACTCCCACTGCTGCAAGGGCAGTGTCGCTGCCCAGCATACCGATATACACCGTATCAACAATGTTATAGACAGCTTTTGCCAATAATGCCAGTATTGCAGGAACCGCCAAATCGATAATCGCTTTGGAAGGTTTTACAGAAGACAAAATAGATTCTTTTTGGATATTCTTATTTTTCGTCATTTCCCTCACCTACATTTCAAGACAAAACGGTTGTCAAATTTCAGTAATCTTTCTGTGTTCACAGATACCATTGACGGCTGAAAGGAAAGCGCTTTATTGACCGATCGGTCTATAAATGTATATTATCGCTTATAGACCATACGGTCAATATTATATTCAGTATTATGTTTATATTTTGGGATTATTCCAAAAGATGTGATTTGTGATTTCAGAAAGATGTCTCGGCAGAAGCCAGCTGACATCCAGAGTTTCTGGACAGCTTTTGTCTCTGATAAAGCTGAATATTTCATATTAAGTATGGCTGTTTCGCCTGCGGCGGGCCTCTTTACCGGAAAATGCTGCTCCGCCGGTGACTTTCCGGACAGAATCGTTCAGTCACGGACAGCCCGGCGGATGACAGGTTTCGTTGATTACCGTTCGGCCTGAGTCAATAGGGCGGCGGTTTCCACATGCCCCGACTGCGGAAACATATCCACACACCGTACTCTCTTCACCTCATACCCCTTCTCTCCAAGGTACTTCACATCCCTGGCCAGCGTAGCGGAATCGCAGCTTACATACACCACCTTCTTCGGCCCCATCCTGACGATGGTTTCCAGGCACTTCTCATCGCACCCCTTCCGCGGCGGGTCCACCACAATCACATCCGCATACACCTGGTTTTTCTCATACTGCTCCGGCAGAACCTCCTCGGCCTTTCCCACGAAGAATTCCACATTCTCCATTCCATTGATTTCGGCATTCCCCCTCGCGTCGTCTATCGCCTGGGGCACAATCTCCACGCCGTACACCTGTTTTGCCTTCTGGGCCAGAAACAGGGAGATTGTCCCTATGCCGCAGTACAAATCCCACACAGTCTCATCTCCCGTCAGCCCGGCATACTCCAGAGCCGTCCCGTAAAGCCGCTCCGTCTGCACCGGATTGACCTGGTAAAACGAAAGGGGGGAGATTCTGTACTTCACATTCCCGATATAGTCGGTAATATATCCCGGCCCGTAGAGATTCACAATCTCCTTTCCAAGGATCACGTTGGTTTTCTCCCTGTTTATGTTAAAGGAGATACTGGTCATTCCGGCAATTTTCAGCAGCCGTTCCACCAGAATCTCTTTTTTCGGAAGCTCTGTGCCGTTTAGAATCAGGCACACCATAAGCTCTCCCGTCCGAAAGCCCTTTCGTATCAGCACATGGCGCACGAGTCCCCTGTGAAGTTCCTCATTGTACGGCTCAATTTTATATTCATTCATGAAATTCCTGATAATATCAAGAATTTCCCTGTTTTCCTCCACACCCAGCAGGCAGTCCTCATTTTCCACTATGCAGTGGGTCCTCCCCGCATAGAACCCTGCTATAATCCTGCCGTCCTTATCCCTTCCAAAGGGAAACTGAGCCTTATTCCTGTACCGCCAGGGCTCCTCCATCCCGATAATGGGCTCCATTCTGACTGTCTCTTCCCTCTTCTTTTCAGTACCCTTCAGGTTCTCCTGCCCCTTTTCCTCTGGAAGCAGAAGCCCGGAAAGCCCTCCGATCCGCTTCAGATTATTGTATACCTTCCTCTCCTTAAACCGCAGCTGCTCCTCATAGGCCACTGCCTGCATCTGGCAGCCTCCGCAGCGGCGGGCCACAGGACATTTTTCCTCAACCCGGCAGGCGGACGGCTCTATCACGCGCACCAGGCGGGCAAAGCCAAAGTTTTTTTTCATCTTCATTGCGCTTGCCTCAATCCGGTCGCCGATCACCGCATCCTTCACAAACCAGATATAGCCGTCCAGACGTCCAATGCCCTCCCCGTTTTCTCCCATGTCCTCTATATCAAGTATAAACCTGTCATTTTTCTTCATCTCCACGCTCGTTTCGTATCCTTTCCTTTTTTCGCATCTCCCTTTTCGGTTTTATCCGTCTCCCCCTGGCCAGCTGTCACTCTTTCAGCTTTCTCCGGGCCGCTTCCATCCACTTTTTCTCTGCTCTCCCTGTCTCTTCTCTTTTCCCTCTCTTATTTTCTCCTTCTACCTGTACCTTGCCCTCTCTCCGCCGATGTATTTAAGCCTCGTTCTGGCGCAGTTTACATGGGCGCTTCCGATCTCCCGCAGGGAGGTTCTCACCGGAACAGCTACGGGGCGAAGATGCATGCCGATCAGGGTATCGCCAATGTCAATTCCTGCATGGGCCTGTATGCGCTCTACAGCCACCGGATTCTCAAATCCCGCAAAGGCGGCAGTGGCAAAGGAGCCTCCTGCCTTGAGCTGCGGCACGACATTGACCATCTCAAGCCCGTATTTCAGGGCACACTCCTCCTCCACAATCAGCGCTCTGTTTAAGTGTTCACAGCACTGGGCAGCCAGATAGATGCCCCTGCTTTTAAGCTCCCCGTAAATCACCTCAAACACAGCTCTTCCAACCTCCTCGCTGGAATAAGAGCCAATCCGATGGGCCTCTATCTCGCTGGAGGAACAGCCTGCCACCAGTATCTGTCCCTCTTTCATCACGGCGGCGTCGAGAAGCTCCCGAAGCACCTGAGCCGTCTGCTCCTTTATCCTGTTAATCTCCTCCCTGTCTGTGGGATTCTCTGCAACTCCCTTAACTGACATATGCCTGTTCTCCTTTCATTCTGTCTTTCTCTGTCTTTCACTGTCTTTCACTGTCTTTCGCATCATTCCCATATCCAAAAGAAGATGCCGCGAAACCGGCATCTTCCCACACTGCAGACGGCAGACAAATTCACGGCTGCGCCGTCCGCTTACCTTGCGTAAAACTCCTTCACCCGATCCATCCTGGCGCCCATTCCGCACAGCATCATGTCAGCCACTGTGAAGGCGGCCATGGCCTCCACCACAACCACTGCCCTGGGGACAATGATCGGGTCATGGCGGCCCTTGATGCTTATCTCAATCTCCTCGCCGTCCCTGTTCACGGTCTGCTGAGGGGATGCAATGGACGGCGTCGGCTTAAATGCAGCCCGGAATACAATATCGCTTCCGTCGCTGATTCCTCCCAGGATTCCGCCGGCATGATTCGTCGCTTTTACAATCCTCTTTCCTCCCCGCATTTCTTCCGGGCAGGCTTTTCTTCTCTCTGCGGCTTTCTGAGACTCTTCCCTCAGGATCTCCCTGTCCAGGATCTCTTCCTCCTGAGGCCCTTCCTCACGAATCTCCTCCGCCCAAATCTCTTTCTCACGAAGCATTCTGAACGCATCGTTATTTTCGGCTCCTGTGGAGGCTGCGGCGGCAAAGCCGTCGCCGATCTCAAAGCCCTTCACAGCTCCTATGGAGCAGACGGCCTTGGCAAGATTGGCGCTGAGCTTCTCAAAGACAGGTTCCCCCACGCCTGCCGGAACGCCGGAAATCACACATTCCACAATCCCTCCGGCTGAATTTTTCTGTGCCATCTTCTCCTCCAGGAACTGCTCTGCCTCCCTGGCAGCCTCCTGATCCGGCATATAGAGGCGGTTTTTCTCCCTGTCCTCCAGGCAGAAACGCTCCGGCGATATGCTTACAGGCCCTATCTGCCTGGTATATGCCTTTACGGAAATCCCCAGCTCCCCCAGAATCTTTGCCGCTACGGCTCCCGCCGCCGTGCGGCCGATAGTTTCCCGGCCTGAGGAGCGTCCGCCTCCCCGGTAGTCCCGAAAGCCGTATTTTGCGTCAAAGGTATAGTCTGCATGTCCTGGCCTGTAGCAGGATGCAATCTCTCCATAGTCCCTGGAACGCTGATCCTGATTCCTGACCATCATGGAAATGGGAGTTCCCGTCGTCCTTCCCTCAAAGATGCCGGACAAGATCTCCACCCGGTCGCTCTCATTTCTCTTTGTGGAATATCTGCTCTGCCCCGGTTTCCTCCTGTCTAAATATGCCTGGATATCCTCCTCGCAGAGCGCTATCCCCGCCGGGCAGCCGTCCACCGTCACGCCCACCGCCGGGCCATGAGACTCTCCCCAGGTTGTCATCGTAAGAATCGTGCCAAATATTGATCCTGCCATCTGTAATTCTGCCTCCTGCCTCTCACTGCCGTGTTTCTCTATCTGATTCTCTTTTCCGTCCTCTTTTTCCTCTGCCGACCGGGCCTTGTACGGCTGCGGCTTGCTTCTCCAGCCTGACCGGGACTTTCTTTCTCTTCCTTTCGCCGCCTTCGTCCTTTTCGTACTATTCCTTTGGAATCTTTGTGATCACGCAGCAGTTGGGCTCATTGACCTCGATGGAGCGGTGATTCATCATCAGAAGCCCGTTCTCATAGTCGACACTGAAAAAGGAGATCGTACCGCTGGCGTGATTGATGCTGGCCAGATGCTTCTGATCCGGGAAAACGGCAATATCTTTCGGATAGTCTCCGCTGATCGGGAGACAGCATATCAGGGTGAGAAGTCCCGTTTCCAGATCTCTCCTGTAGATGCTCACACTGTTGTCCCCTGCATTGCTGCAGTAGAGGTACCTGTCATCCGGCGACATGCGGATGGCGCAGGCTGCCGTAAGCTGGCCGGCCGGTGCATCCCCTGTGGAGGAAACGGTCTGGACTCTCTCAATGACTGGAACTCTCTCCCCTGTCTCATAGCTGAACACGTCGATGGTATTCTTTAACTGGTACATTAAATAGAAATATTTTCCGTCCTGGCTGAAAATAAACTGCCTGGGAGCAGATTCCAGCTCGCAGCGCAGGGCATCCACCAGCGTCATGGTTCCCTTATCCCCGTCGAATCGGTAGATTTTCACCTGATCGATTCCCAGATCTGCCACCATCAGGAACTTTCCGTCCGGCGTCCGTCTGGTGCAGCTGATATGAGGCCTGAAATTTCTCTCTGCCACGCTTCCCAGACCTTTGTGGAATACCTTGTCCGCAATCTCCCCCACAGAGCCGTCCGGGTTCAGGCGGAGGGTAGTCTCTTTTCCGTCATGGTAACCGGATACAAAGATAAATTTGTCCTCCTCGTCCGTGGCCAGATGACAGCCCCTCATCCCCTTGATGCTGGCCCTGTTTAAACGCGCAAGCCCCCCGTTTGGAAGGATACGGAAGGATACCACACCCTCGTCTGCAATGGAATACAGAGTCCTGCCGTCGTGGGACACAGTCAGGTAGGAGGCGTTGTCCACCTCCATCTCGCATCTGTATTTAAAGTATCCGTTCTTCACATCTACATCGTAAACTGTAATTCCCTTTGCCTGTCCATTGTAGGAATAAGATCCCACGTAAGCCATGTACTTGCCTGTCATAATACGTTCTCCTCCTAACATGCCGGCAGCTGCCGGCTCTACCAAGCCTTCCGGCCGCAGCAGTCCTCCGCCTTGCCCGGCAAAACCGTCAAGGCCAAACCGCCGTCTCAAATCAGCCATTTTGATAAACACATAATAGCACAGTTTTTACGGTTTGTGAACCTCAAAGACCTTATTCGGGAACCTGTCATTTTCTGACAGATACGTGTCGAATAATGGTTGACACCCTGGTAAAACCATGTATAATGATAGTTGCTGTCTGTTTATTATTAGTAAACTTTATTTTTATTTTTACATTCATTTAGCAATAATAAACTTTAAACTTATTATCATACAACCTGCGCTCCTGTTTTCCGGGCGGCGCAGGCAAAGAGCGCGCCGGCTAAGAAGCGGAGACGAAACAGAGCCAGAAATGAAGCGGCACCGGAGATAAAACACACCGGAGACGAAGCAGCACCGGAGATGAAAAACGCCGGAGACGAAGCAGCACCGTGACACAGACAGAGCGTGCCGCAGACAGGGCCGCAGCAAAACGAAGGAGGGAAGGCATTTGAGCATCGGAGCAAAATTAAAGGAGCTGAGAATCCTCAAGGGACTTACGCAGGAGGAGCTGGCCGACAGAGCCGAGCTGTCCAAGGGCTTCATCTCGCAGGTGGAGCGCGATCTCACCTCTCCGTCCATTGCAACGCTGATGGACATTCTTCAGTGCCTCGGCACAACCATCGGAGAGTTTTTTGCGGAAACTGCTGACGAGCAGATTGTATTTGGAAAAAATGATTTCTTTATTAAAGAGGACGGAGAGCTTAAGAACACGGTCAAATGGATCGTTCCCAATGCCCAGAAAAACTGCATGGAGCCCATTCTCCTGACACTGGAGGCCGGAGGCGCAAGCTGTCCCGATTCCCCCCACGAAGGCGAGGAGTTCGGGTACGTTTTAAGCGGGAGCATAGCCATCCATCTGGGAAACCGGGTTTTTAAGGCAAAGAAGGGAGAATCCTTCTATTTTACAAGTGACAAAACCCACTATATTGAGAGCAGAAGCGGAGCCTCCCTTCTCTGGGTCAGCTCACCGCCCAGCTTTTAGGAGGATGCGGGCAGCTGCCTGCTTACTAACTTTACGGAGGATTTGGAAATGAGTCAGCCACTGATTGATCTCGTAAATATTACGAAAAGCTATGACGGCACGATTGTCCTGGACGATCTGTGCCTGTCTGTCAAGGAAAATGAATTTGTCACCCTGCTGGGCCCCAGCGGCTGCGGGAAGACCACTACCCTGCGCATTATCGGAGGCTTTGAGTCGCCGGATAAGGGAAGAGTGATCTTCGGCGGGCAGGACATCACAAACGTGCCGCCCAACAAACGGCAGCTCAACACGGTTTTCCAGAAATATGCTCTCTTTCCCCATATGAGCATTGCAGAAAACATCGCCTTTGGACTGAAAATCAAGAAAAAGCCGAAAGCCTACATTGACGATAAAATCAGGTATGCTTTAAAGCTCGTAAACCTGGACGGCTTTGAGAACAGAACCGTGGACTCCTTAAGCGGAGGCCAGCAGCAGCGAATTGCCATCGCCAGGGCCATTGTCAACGAGCCGAAGGTCCTGCTTCTGGACGAGCCCCTAGGCGCCCTGGATCTGAAGCTTCGTCAGGATATGCAGTATGAGCTGATCCGGCTGAAAAATGAGCTGGGAATCACCTTCATCTACGTCACCCACGACCAGGAGGAGGCCCTCACCATGTCCGACACCATCGTCGTCATGAACCAGGGCTATATTCAGCAGATGGGCTCCCCGGAGCAGATTTACAATGAGCCGGAGAACGCCTTTGTGGCTGATTTCATCGGGGAGAGCAACATTATCGACGGCCTCATGATCCACGACGAGCTGGTGGAGATCGCCGGGGCGAAATTCGCCTGCGTGGACAAGGGCTTCGGGAACAGCAAGCCGGTGGACGTGGTAATCCGGCCGGAGGACATCGACCTGGTAAAGCCGGAGGACGGAACCCTTCAGGGCACAGTCACCCACCTGATCTTCAAGGGCGTCCACTATGAGATGGAGGTAACAACTCCTGACGGCTACGAGTGGCTGGTTCACAGCACAGACATGTTCCCGGTTGGGGAAAAGGTAGGCATCCATGTGGAGCCGTTCGACATCCAGATCATGAACAAGCCTGCCTCTGAGGACGAGGAGGCCGTGGGAATCGATGAATAGGAAACACAGAAAATCACTGAAACAGTACCTGGCAGGGCCTTACCTGATCTGGATGACCGGCTTTACCATCATCCCCCTGTTTCTAATCGCATGGTACGGACTGACGGACGCCTCCGGCTCCTTCACCCTGGACAACGTGCTGTCCATCGCCACGCCGGAGCACGCAAAGGCTCTGTTTCTCTCCCTGGGACTTTCCCTCTTGAGCACGGCAATCTGCCTGCTTCTGGCCTATCCGCTGGCCATGATTCTGAGGAAGAAGAACATCGGCCGGGGCAGCTTCATTGTCTTTATCTTTATTCTGCCTATGTGGATGAACTTTCTTCTGAGAACACTGGCATGGCAGACGCTGCTTGAAAAAAATGGTGTGATCAACGGAATTCTGTCCGCACTCCACCTGCCGAATATCGCGATAATCAACACTCCGGCAGCCATCGTGCTGGGCATGGTGTACAACTTCCTGCCCTTTATGGTGCTTCCGGTCTACAACGTGCTGATCAAGATCGACGACAATACCATAAACGCCGCAAAGGATCTGGGCGCCAACAGCTTCCAGACATTAATCCACATCTGGCTTCCCTTAAGCCTTCCGGGAATTATCAGCGGCATCACCATGGTGTTCGTGCCTGCCCTCACCACCTTTGTTATCTCCAATCTCCTTGGAGGCAGCAAGATCCTGCTCATCGGAAACGTCATTGAGCAGGAATTTACAAAGGGAAGCAACTGGCACCTGGGCTCAGGCCTTTCTCTGGTGCTGATGGTCTTCATCCTGATCAGTATGGCTCTCATCGCCAAATACGATAAAAACGGGGAGGGGTCTGCATTCTGATGAACGGAAAATTAAATGTAAATGAAAATAAAATGATAAATACTGCGGCGGCGGACGTCATCTCTTCCTCCGGTGAAGCAAAAAACAGCCCCCATCTCTGGAAGAGAAGGCTTCGGAAGTTTTTTCAGGATTTTTACCTGGTGATCATCCTGATTTTCCTGTACGCCCCGATTTTCACCATGATGGTTCTGTCCTTCAATGACTCCAAGTCCAGAACCATCTGGGGCGGTTTTACCACAAAGTGGTACGCGCAGATGTTTGAGAACCAGTCTATTATGGATGCCCTCTACAACACGCTGCTCATCGCCTTCATCTCAGCCCTGGCGGCCACCATCCTCGGAACTCTGGCAGCCCTGGGCATCAACAGCATGAAGCGGGTTCCAAAAAACATCACCATGGGCATCAACAATATCCCGATTTTAAACTCCGAGATCGTGACCGGTATTTCCCTGATGCTCACCTTCATTGCCTTTGGAATCTCCCTGGGCTTTAAGACTATCCTGATTGCCCACATTACCTTTAACCTGCCCTTTGTCATTTTAAGCGTCCTGCCCAAGCTTCGGCAGACCAGCCGCTACACCTACGAGGCTGCCCTGGACCTGGGCGCAAACCCGCTTCAGGCATTTTTCAAGGTAGTGTTTCCGGACATTATGCCCGGCGTGCTGTCAGGCTTTCTGATGGGCTTTACCCTGTCCCTGGACGACTTTATCATCACCCACTTTACCAGAGGCGCAGGCATCAACACCCTGTCCACCCTGATCTACAGCGAGGTGAGAAGGGGAATCAAGCCCTCCATGTACGCCCTGTCCACGATCATCTTCGTGACCGTGCTGGCCCTCCTTCTGATTACCAACTTTGCTCCGAAGGAGAGTGGAGCGAAACCGCAGAAGAACATGCAGCAAAGCGCAGATAAGGGAAGGAAAATCTCCGGCCCGCATCTGAAGAAAGGGCTTTTGGCCGCTGCCTCCTTCGCCATTGTGGCCGTTGTCTGCTTTACCACCTACATCAGATATACGTCAAAGCCGGCGAATGAGCTCTACGTGTACAACTGGGGTGAGTACATTGATCCGTCTGTCATCGAGGAATTTGAGGCGGAGACAGGCATCAGGGTTACCTATGACCTCTTTGAGACCAACGAGGAAATGTATCCCGTTGTGGAGGCCGGAGGCGTAAGCTATGACGTGGTCTGTCCTTCTGACTACATGATCCAGAAAATGGCGGAGAACGGCCTTCTGGCTGAGCTCAACTACGACAACATTCCAAATATTAAGAACATTGACAGTCAGTATCTGGAAAAGTCCGAGAGCTTTGATCCCGGAAACCGGTATGCGGTTCCCTACACCTGGGGAACGGTGGGTATCCTCTACAACACAAAGCGGATCGAGGAGCTGGGCGTACAGCCCCCATCCAGGTGGGCGGATCTGTGGGATCCGGCCTACAAGGGCGAGATTCTCATGCAGGACAGCGTCCGGGACGCCTTCATGGTAGCTCTCAAATCCCTGGGATATTCCATGAACTCCACAGACGAGGGAGAGCTTGCCCAGGCAAGAGATCTGCTGATTGCCCAGAAGCCCCTCGTACAGGCCTACGTCATTGACCAGGTGAGAGACAAGATGATCGGCGGCGAGGCTGCCGTGGGCGTCATCTACTCCGGCGAGATGCTCTTTATCCAGGAGGAGGTTGCCAGACAGAATCTGGATTACAGCCTGGAATACGTGATCCCGGAGGAGGGAACGAATATCTGGATTGACGCCTGGGTGATCCCGAAAAATGCGAAAAATAAGGAAAATGCAGAAAAGTGGATTAACTTCCTGTGCAGACCTGATATTGCCAAGAAAAATTTTGAATACATTACCTATGCCACCCCAAACAAGGCGGCAAAGGAGCTTCTGGAACCGGAAATCCAGAATAACAAGGCTCTCTTTCCTGACACGGACAAGCTGGAAAATTCCGAGGTGTTCCAGTATCTCGGCGATGCGGTGGATATGATTTACAATAACCTCTGGAAAGAGGTAAAATCTCAGTAGGCGGCAGAAACAGCTCTTATTTTAGGCGAAGAAAGGAGTTTTTTATGAAGATAGCAATTCCCTATGCAGACGGCCTTGTCTTTCAGCATTTTAATGAGGCCTCCCTTTTTAAGATTTACACGGTGGATGATTTCGACATCCTGTCCTCCGGGCTCGTGACCATCTCCCAGGGCACGCCGGCGCAGACTGCTGAAAGCCTTCGGGAGCAGGGCGTCAACGTAGTCATCTGCGGAAATATCGGAGTGGCATCGCTTCTGAACCTGCAGGATGCAAAGATCCAGGTCATGGGAGGCGCCTACGGGGAGGCGGACGCTCAGGTGGAGAGCTTTCTGAACGGCCAGCTCCACTTTGAGACAAAGGAGAGCCGCAGGGAACAGAAAGACGGGGAGAGCAACGGAAACGTGAGCGCCTGCGGCAGCACCCAGTGCTTCTAAACTTCTCCTTCTGCTTATCTGCCCAACAGGAACTTTCCTGCAGGGCAGGTAAGAAGAGTAAACAAGCGCAGCGCCGGACAGGCTTTAAAAGATGCCTGTCCGGCGCTGCGCTTATTCTTTCTCTCTGTTTTTTAGTCGACCAGCTTGTCCAACTCTTTCACATGCTCCGTCTCATTGGAGGTCTTGTGCTTTGCCTTGGCTGCATACTGGTTTACCGCAGCCTGGGACTTCTTAATCGGCTGCATGGTTCCCGCTCCGGCCACACATCCGCCCGGGCAGGCCATTCCCTCCAGCAGATAGCCGTTGTACTTTCCTACCTTTGCCAGGGTTAAGAGCTTGCGGCAGTCCCTTAAGCCCTCTGCATTCGCCACCTTGATCTCCCGATCCGGGAACCGGTTCTTGATAACGTCCACCACGGACTTGGCCACGCCTCCGGCTACGGCAAAGTTCCGTCCGTCTGTGGAGGCGTCGTTTACGCCGTCCGGATCTTCTTCGATATTCTCAATATCCACATGCTTTGCATCGAAAATTCCCGCCATCTCCTCAAAGGTCAGAACGAAATCCACCTCGCTGCGGACGCTCTTTCTCATGGCCTCCAGCTTCTTTGCAGCGCACGGTCCGATAAATACAACTCTGGCATTCTCGTGCTTGCTCTTGATCAGCCTTGCTGTCAGAGTCATAGGAGTCAGGGCCATGGAAATGCAGTTTGCATAGTCCGGGAACAGTTTCTTGGCCATCATGGACCAGGCCGGACAGCAGGAGGTTGCCATAAACGGGAGCTTCTCAGGCACTTCCTTCACAAAATCAATGGCCTCCTGAGTTGCACAAAGATCCGCTCCGATCGCCACCTCAAATACATCGGCAAAGCCCAGAGCCTTCATGGCTGCACGGAGTTTTCCAGGTGTTACCTTCGGGCCGAACTGTCCCACAAACGCCGGCGCCACAGCAGCGTACACACGCTCACCGGACTGAATCGCCCTGATGACCTGGAAGATCTGGGACTTATCTGCAATCGCTCCGAATGGGCAGTTTACAAGACACTGGCCGCAGGAAACGCACTTGTCATAGTCAATGTCAGCCTTTCCGTTCACGTCGGAGTGGATGGCATCCATGCCGCAGGCAGCAGCGCAGGGGCGCTCCTGAACGATAATGGCGTTATATCCGCAGACCTCCTTGCACTTTCCGCACTTGATGCACTTATCCTGATCAATGTAGGAGCGTCCGTTTGTCCGATCCAGGGTGACAGCTCCCTTGGGACACACCTCCACACACGGGTGGGCCAGACAGCCCTGGCAGCCGTCTGTCACATAGACGCGCTTTTCATGACAGGCGTTGCATGCAAATTTGATTACGTTAATTAACGGCGGCGTGTAATAGGTCTCGGCCCTGTCAGCCGCCTCAATATTGTCAGACAGCGGCGCGTGCTCGCCGGCTCCCCTGCAGGGAAGGCCCATGGCAAGTCTCAGTCTCTCGCCTACGATTGCCCTCTCCAGGAAGACGTCGTTTCTGAAGTTTCCTACCTCTCCCGGGATAATCTTGTAGGGAAGCTCCTCAATTCTCTTGTCCACCGGCCATTCTGTGTGATAGGCCATGCGTGCTACTTCGCGGAAAATCCTGTGTCTGATTTCCTGGATTCGTGTTTCTACTCCTCTCATACTGTAACCTCTCTGTCCTTTTCCTCATACTCTGTTTGATGGTTTTTATTTGCTAAAGGGCGCTTCATGCCCTCTATATGCCTGAACCGTTAAGAATATAACGCATTTCCGGACAAAATAGCAAGTTTTTAATTGCATACAATCCACATTTTAACAGGTTTTTTCTACCTTTCCCAGGTTTCGGCTTCCTCTCCGCCTCTTTTCCTCTCCTTTTTGTCTGCCCCCGCTTCCAGAATTTCCCTGTCCTTTTTGCCTTTCCCGGTATTCTGCAGAGCATCCATGGTCAGTTCGTGCAGTGCCTCTTTGCGGAAGCGGTCGCTCTGCATATAGTGAGAATAGAGAATATCTACCAAAATGAGAATAGGGAACTGAGGGGAAATGGCTCTTCCGTTTTCCATGTGCTCTTTCACCGCAAAGAGAAGCACCTCATCGCAGAAGGCGTCAAAGCTCCGATCCCTTCTGGAAGTCATTAAAACTACCCTGGCCCCCTGGGCCTTGGCCGCCTTCAGCGAATGGATTACCTCCTCCGTCTGTCCGCTGACGCTGATGCCGATCACCAGGCATTCATCTGATACGAGAACCGAGTGCATCTTCATCAGGTGGCTGTCTGTGATGGCCTGCACGTTGACGCCTATCCTCATGAAGCGAAACTGCATCTCCTCTCCCGCCAGACCGGAACTGCCCTTTCCGTATATATAGATTCTCTTCTTTGCCAGAAGCAGATCGAGAAAACGGCCTACCTGCGACTCGTCCACCACGGCATACGTTCTGCTGAGAAGCTCCTGGTAGGTTTCCAGCACATGCTTGGTGGTGTCGTTGGCCTTTTCCTCTGTCCTCTGCTCCTCAAAGCTGTCCAGATAATAAAAGAGAAATTCCCTGTAGCCCTTATAACCGCATTTCTTCGCAAACCTGGACAGGGAAGCCTCTGAGACAAAAAGGCGTTCTGCTACCGCCTTCGCTGCCAGATTTTCGCGCTCAGTATTGTGAATAAAGAAATCGCCGATTACCTTTTCCATGGGAGTAAAGGTGTGATAGGACGATTCAATAAAAGGGACGACGGTCTTCTTTCCCATAATCATCACTCCTGTCTACATCGGGAGGCCGCCATGGCGGCTCATAAAATGGCACCAGGCCCCCAGCATTCCTGCCTGATTCTGGTTCTCAGCGAAGGCCAGTCTCGTATGTTCTGATACTGCGGGGATCAGGTACCGGTCCATTGCTTTTCGGATCCTCCCATACAGGTACTCCTTCTGAGCCATAATTCCTCCTCCCAGCACTACCACCTGGGGATTCAGAACGTAGCAGATATTCGCAATTCCCATGCCCAGAGCGTCAGTCATCTCATCGATGGCCTCCACACAGTCCGGATCGCCTGCCTTGGCGTGCTCGAAAATCCATTTCCCATTGATTTTCTCCGCCAGCTTCGGCTCTCTTTCAGCCTTCCGCTGTAACACCCTCCTGGTCAGGATACGGCTGGCACCAATCTCCTGAAACGTGCTCCCCATCATGTGCATATAGCCTACCTCGCAGGCGCTCCCGGAATATCCGTGGAATACCTTTTTGTCTATTACGATAGCCCCTCCGATTCCCGTTCCTATGGTCAGGCAGAGGCTGATCCCTGCATCCCGGGCCGCTCCGAAGTGCGCTTCTGCAAGCCCTGCGCAGTTCACGTCATTTTCCACCTCACAGGGCAGGTGAAATTTCTCCTCTATCAGCTCCTTCACCCTCATTCCCGTATAATCCGGTATCAGGTGAGGCGCAGCGTGGAGAATCGTACCTGCCTTTTCGTCTACCATCCCTGCCGTGGAGATACAGATTCCGGCAATTTCTCCTGAGATCTGCCCGTTCAGGGCCTCCCCGGATTTCACCTCATCGATAATCCGGTATATTTTTTCCATTATCGCAGGCCCGCCGGCCAGAGCATCCGTAGCTGTCTCCCCTGTCATCAGGAATTCTGCCTTTTCATTTAACAGGCCGTACTTGATGGAGGTGCCTCCCACATCGATGCAGATATATCGTTTCATACACTTATTTCCTTTCTGAAAACCGCACATGCTCAAACAGGGGGCCTGAAAAAGCCCCCTGCTCCCCTCTCGGGGATCAAATCTGAATTTTAAAAATTGCTTTTTTGATCATCCGGCTCACTCCGCCGGCGGCTACAGCCGTCCTGTGTCCGTCCTTCGGATAGCAGATGAGGAAATCTCCTTCTGTCAGAACCGCATGGCTGTTGGGTTCTCCCTCGCATGGAAGGAAATCGTCCTTCTCCACAAACTCCTTCTGAACCATATTGTCGATAAAGTTCAGATCGATCTGCTCTGTCCCGTCCAGCATAAGGTGCAGATCCAGATACTGTCTGTGGGCCTCCCAGAAACGGTTTTCCGGGACTGTTGTCTCGTACTCCACAATATTGACAAACAGTCTGTCCCCGTCAATGGGGTGGCTTCCCTTATCAAAGCTCTTTAAATCGTGCTCCTTTGCATAGTCAAAGCACTTCTTAACGGCGTCCGGCAGAAAACCATAGTCCCCCAGATCCCTGATATTTCCAAATATCATACTGTCTCCCTCTCTCTTTCTGTTTTCACTGACAGAATACCACATCCGGCACTAGCCGTAAATGGTCGTATGCTCCGGCGGTTCCTCCCCTGCTTTCTTCGTCGCCAGGCTGACTGGGATGCCCACAATCAGGGACACAGCGATGGAGATAATGGAGTAGGACCAGATAGATACTGCACCTGGCGGCGTCATGTACTTAATGGCAATCATCACAATGGAGGCCACCACAAAGGCTGCGTATGCGCCCTTTGTATTTGCACATTTCGTAAAAGTTCCAAGAATAAAGGTTCCCACGAGAATTCCCAGTACCAGTCCCATGAATCCGTTAAACCACTCATAGGCAGATTTGATTTCTCCGTTTGCCAGAATCATGGAGACAGCGATGGAGAAGATACCGAAGCCCAGAGATACAAACTGGGCGATTCTCGTCTGCGTCTCAAAACTCAGCTCCTTCTTCGTAAGCCTCTCCTGAATGTCCAAAGTCCAGCTGGTTGCCACTGAGTTGAGGCCTGTGGACAGAGTAGACTGAGAAGCCGCGTAAATCGCTGCCAGGAGAAGTCCTGTGATTCCCACCGGAAGCTGGAATGCAATGTAGGATGCGAAAATCTGATCCTGCGCCCACAATCATCAGGAACATGCTGTCCCTTAACAGGTTCGGGTCAAAGATCGGCTGGGCTGCAGCCAGGAATTTTCCTCCCGCCGTAAACTCGTGCATAATGGCGCCGAAGCCTCCGTCGATTCCTGAAATCAGGTAAATAAGAGCGAAGGTAACGCCTACCAGAAGGACGCTTCCCTGGATAAAGTCTGTCCAGAGGACGGATTTGAGTCCTCCTGTATAGGAATAGATAATTGCAATCACGCCCATTACGATAATCAGGATATTGACGTTGATGCCTGTAAGCTGTGACAGAACCATGGAGGGAAGGTACATGATAATAGACATACGTCCCACCTGGTAGATAATGAACATAGCCGCGCCCAGAATCCGAAGCCCCTTGCTTCCAAACCGGATTTCCAGATAGTGATAGGCCGTATCAATATCCAGCCTGCTGTAGATCGGCAGGAAAAATTTGATGGTCAGCGGAATGGCAACCAGCATACCAAGCTGGGCGAACCACATGATCCAGGTTCCCGCATAGGAGTTTCCTGCCAGAGACAGGAAGGAAATCGGGCTGAGCAGCGTGGCGAAGATGGAAACGGAGGTTACCCACCATGGAATGGTTCCGTCTCCCTTAAAAAATTCTTTTCCCTTCATCTCCTTTTTAGAGAAATGAAGACCTGCAAACAATACGGCTGCCAGGTAGACAACCAGAATGACTAAGTCTATGACTGTGAATCCCTGCATTTTCTCTCCCCCGTGCTATTTTACACGTACTTTTGGATTGTTTCTCTTACCATTGCCGCTGCTTCCACAGCAATTTCTCTGTCAGCATCATTTAATCCTGTCAGAGGCTCCCGCACGCTTCCGATGTCAAGACCTGCATTAATGCGGAGCATTTCCTTTGCAACTGCGTACATGTTGCCGTGTCCGCTGCACATCTTGTAGATAATGGCGTTCACTGCGTGCTGAAGTTCACAGGCCTTCTCATTCTCATGGGCTTTAATGAGGTCATTAAGCTTCAGGAACAGCTCCGGCATCACGCCGTAGGTTCCGCCGATTCCGCCGTCTGCACCGATGGCCCGCCCGCTTACGAACTGCTCGTCGGGGCCGTTGAATACGATAAAGTCCTCTCCGTCTGCTGTTCCGGCAGCCTTAAACATCTGAATGTCCTGTGTGGGCATGGAAGAATTCTTGACTGCAACCACCCTCGGGTTCTTCTTCATCTCTGCAAACAGGCTCATGGTCAGAGCTGTGCCGGCAAGCTGAGGAATATTGTAGATGACGAAATCTGTATCGGGAGCTGCCTCGCTGATGGTGTTCCAGTAGGCAGCGATGCTGTACTCCGGAAGGCGGAAGTAAATGGGAGGAATGGATGCGATAGCGTCAACTCCCACGCTCTCGGAGTGTCTTGCCAGCTCTATGCTGTCCCTCGTATTATTGCAGGCCACATGGTTGATTACCGTGAGCTTTCCCTTAGCCACTGCCATAACATTCTCGATGATAATTTTTCTCTCTTCCACGTTCTGATAGATACATTCACCGGAGGAGCCGTTTACATATACGCCCTTTACTCCCTTGTCCACAAAATACTGTGTCGGTGCGCGCACCCGCTCCGGGCTCACGTTGCCATTGTCGTCATAGCATGCATAAAACGCCGGAATAATTCCTCTGTACTTGTCTAAATTTCTCATTTTACCCTTCTTTTACCCTTCCTTTCAGGCCTCTTTGGCCACCCTGCGAAATCATTTATCTTTCCTGTGCCGCCTTTTCTCTCCCAAAAAGCAGCGGCGCCGCTGCCAGGCTCTTTGCCTACTTCCCGGCCAGTGCGTCTGTAAACGTCTTTGTAATTACCTGGGGTCTGGTGATAATGGAGCCCACCACCACGCTGAAGCATCCGAGCTCAATCACTCTCTTTGCTTTTTCCGGCGTGTTGATATTTCCCTCGGCGATGACCGGGTGCGTTACCTTTTCCAGAATCGTCCGTATGATCTCAAAATCATTGGCCTCAATCCTGTCTCCCCGGCTCTGCTCTGTGTAGCCCACCATGGTCGTTCCGATGAAGTCAAATCCCAGTTCATCTGCATGAAGGGCTTCTTCAATAGTGGAGCAGTCTGCCATCAGAGGCTGATTTGGATATTTTTCCCTGATCTCCCGGTAAAATTCGTCCAGCGTTTTTCCCCCCGGCCTCAGCTCGGTGCCGGCCTGAACGGCTATGATTTCCGGTTTCACCTCCATCAACTCGTCGATCTCCTTCATGGTCGGAGTAATGTATACCTGGCTGTCCTCATAGTCTCTCTTTACAATTCCAATAACCGGCAGATCGACGTTTCTTCTGATCTCTTTTATATCCTCCTTCGTGTTCGCCCTGATTCCAGAGGCTCCGCCCTGCATGGCTGCCAGAGCCATTCTTCCCATAATGAAGGAAGAGTGGAGAGGTTCCTCCGGCAGCGCCTGACACGATACAATCAGATGCCCTCTCAGTCTCTCTAAGCATTTATCCATCATTCCGCTTCCTTTCCGTGTTCAGCAGCTTTCGCGCCTGCTTTATTCCGTTTGTGGCCCTAGTATAGCATTGCTGAATTTTTTTTCAATATAAAAACGTTCTTCTAAAAGTTCTTTCATAAAAACCAGAACTTTACCTCTCTTTTTCCTGAAACACTCCATCTCTTTTTGTGGAAAATGCATAGTTTCTGAAAGTCCTTTCAATTTTTAATTCCCATTGAAAAAACATATTCCTTTCGTTTATAATGGATTGAAGAGAATATAGACAGATAAAGGAGATTGCATCCATGAGAATTATCAGAACTGAGAATTATGAAGAATTGAGCCGCAGGGCGGCCGATCTGATCGCTGCCCAGATCCTTGTAAAACCTGACTGTGTGCTGGGCCTGGCCACCGGCTCCACCCCTGAGGGAACCTACAGAGAGCTGGTAGACCGCTATGAGAAGGGGATCCTTGACTTCTCCCAGGTTTCCTCTGTGAATCTGGACGAGTACAAGGGCCTCTCCGGCGACAATGATCAGAGCTACCGGTATTTTATGAACCACCACTTATTTGATCACGTAAACATTGACAAGACGCGCACCCACGTTCCAAACGGCCTTGAGCCGGATTCTGACAAAGCCTGCGCAGACTACAACGCTCAGATCCGGGCCATGGGAGGCGTTGACCTGCAGCTTCTCGGAATCGGCGGCAACGGCCACATCGGCTTCAATGAGCCCTGCGAGGAGTTCATCGTGGAAACTCACTGCGTGGACCTGACTCAGAGCACCATCGAGGCAAACGCACGCTTCTTTGCCTCCATCGACGAGGTTCCGAAGAAGGCCTACACCATGGGCATCGGAAATATTATGGCCGCAAAGAAGATTCTTCTCCTGGCCTCCGGCAAGGGCAAGGCTCAGGCCATCTATGACACCTGCTTCGGCCCGGTTACGCCTCACGTTCCGGCCTCTGTCCTTCAGCTTCACCCGGATGTGGTGATCATCGCTGACGAGGACGCTCTCTCCCTGGCTAAGGAGAAGGGTGCCATCTAAAAACGGTCCTTTCATCAGAAAAGGCTGCTGTCGGAATTTTCATTCCGCAGCAGCCTTTTTTAATAACAGCAAGAATGCCGCTTTCGCGGCCCGCCGCAGGCGAAGAATCCTGCAAAGCAGGATTCTTTCTTATTTCATGCAAATTTCTACAGCATTTTCTTTCCCCTGCAGTACGTCTGGGCCACATCGTAGTTATCTTCCAGAACCACAAGATCCGCATCGTATCCTGCGCAGATTTTTCCCTTCCTGTCGTCCACGCCCAGGCATCTGGCCGGGTTGATGGTGCAGGAGTTGAGCGCATAGTCAAATGGAATCATGGCCTTCTCCACCAGGATCTGAAGCCCTCTGTTCATATGGAGGGTACTTCCGGCGATGGTGTTCGTGCCCTTCAGATAGGCAAGGCCCTCCCTGCTGATCTCGATGTCATGGCCGCCAAGCTGGTACTTTCCTCCCGGAGGGCAGTGCTTAGCCCGGAGGGAGTCGGTGATCATCATGGCAAAGTCGCGTCCCTTCAGCTGATAAAAATTGTTGAGGGCGGACACATCGGAGTGATGGCCGTCCGCAATAATCTCACCGTAAATATCCCTCACCCGGAATGCAATTCCTACCAGCCCCGGCTTTCTGTGGGTAAACGGCGTCATCCCGTTGTACACATGAGTCATGGATTTCGCTCCGTTTGCGATGGCTGCCATGGCCTGCTCATAAGTTGCGCAGGAATGTCCCATACTGGCCACAACGCCTGTCTTTGCCAGATAGCGCAGAAGCTCCATATCTTTGTCATGCTCCGGCGCGATGGTGATATAGCGGATATGGCCTCTGGCCGCCTCCTGGTACTTTTTAAACTGCTCCACGCTTGGCACTGCAATGGCCTCCGGCGGCTGAGCCCCCTTGTACTCCATGTCCAGAAACGGCCCTTCGAAGTGGATTCCGAGAATCTCCGCGCCCTCATACTCCCCTTCCATCACATCCGCCACATTTCTGACAGCCGCTGTCAGAACGTCCGGCATCTGCGTCACGGTAGTCGGAAGAATGGAGGTAACGCCCTCCTCAGGGATCCTTCTCATCCAGTTTTTCAGTCCCTCCGGCTCTGCGTCATTTGTGTCAAAGCCGTAGGCGCCGTGGGTGTGTACGTCAATGAACCCCGGTACAATCCGCTTCTCCTCCCAGTCCTCGTCGGCCTCTCTCTCTCCGTAGGCCAGGACCCGTGAAATCACGCCGTCCTCAATCTCAAGCTGGAACGGAAGGAACTGCCCTCCGATCCATACGCGTTTACTCTGAAGAATCATACTATTCCTCCTTTTCGTGTCTGACTTCCCATCTGCGCTCTGCCTTTTCAGCCATTTTTCGCGGCGGCAGAACTGCCGCTTTCTGTCTCCTGTCCTCTATTCCCACTCGTAATTTCTCAGATGCCCCTGCATGGTCATCTTCTCGAAGCCGTTCTGTCTGAGCGCCTCATAAAGAATGATGGAAACGGAATTTGACAGATTCAGAGAGCGGATATCGCCCCACATGGGAATCCTGACACAGGTTTCCTGATTTTTCACCAGGATGTCCTCCGGGATTCCCCGGCTCTCGGGGCCGAACATGATATAGCAGTCCGGCTCATAGCTGGCCTCTGTGTAGACATTGGGCGCCTTGGTGGTAGCCATATAGATTTTTGCCCCTGGATTTCGGTCGAGAAAATCCTGATAATCGCTGTAGACCGTCACATCCAGCTTGTCCCAGTAATCCAGCCCAGCCCGTTTTACAGCCTTCTCGCTCAGCTTAAAACCCAGCGGCTCTATCAGATGAAGCCGCGTGCCCGTAGCCACACAGGTTCTCCCGATATTTCCCGTATTGGCCGGCATCTCCGGCTCATAAAGCACTATGTTCATCTTACGTCAACCTCTGCTTCTGTTCTGTTTTCCCGCCGCATATCTGCAGCGTTTCTTTCTCCTGCCTGTGGGCTTCTCAGCGCCCTACAGTGTCCAGCCTGACTACGAACCGGCGGATCCTTCTGATCGCACGCTTCAGATCTTCCATGGAATAGGCGTAGGATACCCTCAGATAGCCCTCTCCGCAGTCGCCAAAGGCAGTTCCCGGCACTATAGCAATTTTCTCCTCCCTGAGAAGCCTGGTGGCAAACTCCTCCGAGGTCATGCCAAAGCGCTTGATACAGGGGAACATGTAAAAGGCTCCGTAGGGCTCAAAGCAGTCCATTCCCAGGGAGCGGAACTCTCCTAACAGGTATTTTCTCCTCTCATTGTAGGAGCGCTTCATCTCCTCAATATCACTGTCCCCGTTTTTGATCGCCTCCACTGCCGCATACTGGCTGGTGGTAGGAGCGCACATGATCGCGTACTGGTGGATCTTTAACATCTGTTTTAAGATCTGCTCAGGCGCGCAGGCGTAGCCGATTCTCCACCCGGTCATGGCGTAGGCCTTGGAAAAACCGTTGATCAGAACGGTTCTCTCCCTCATGCCCGGAAGGGAAGCAATGGTCACATGCTTTTTCCCGTAGGTCAGCTCCGCGTAGATCTCGTCGCTGATGATAAAGAGATCCTTCTCCCTCACCACCTGGGCGACAGCCTCCAGATCCTCCTTCTCCATAATGGCGCCCGTAGGATTGTTCGGGAAGGGCAGAATCAGGAGCTTCGTCTTCGGCGTAATCTTCTCCAGCAGCTTTTCCCTGGTGAGCCTGAACTGATCCTTTGCCTCCAGCTCAATCACCACGGGAACTCCGCCGGCCAGAATGGTGCACGGCACATAGGACACATAGCTTGGCTGAGGGATCAGCACCTCGTCGCCCGGATCCAGCATGGCCCGCAGCGCGATGTCAATGGCCTCACTGCCTCCGATGGTGACCATGACCTCGCTGCTGTAATTGTATTCCACCTTCATCCGCCGCTTCATGTAATTGCAGATTTCTATCTTCAGCTCCTTGAGTCCTGCATTGGAGGTGTAGAAGGTTTTTCCCATCTCAAGTGAGCGGATGCCCGCATCTCTCACATGCCACGGAGTGTCGAAGTCAGGTTCTCCCACTCCCAGAGAGATGGCTCCCTCCATCTCATTGACAACGTCAAAAAATTTCCTGATTCCTGACGGCGGAATCGTCACGATTGTACTTGATAACGGATTTCTCATGGGTTAATCAACATCCTTTCATCCTGGGGGCCGTCACTCAAGACAGTCCCATGGTCTTTATATTTTTTCAGTACAAAATGGGTGGCCGTGCTGATGACGGAATCAATGGTCGCCAGCTTCTCGGATACGAACTGAGCCACCCCGCGCATGGTCTTTTCCTCCAGGATAACGGTGAAGTCATAGGCCCCGGACATCAGATACACTGATTTCACCTCGCTGTACTGGGAAAGCCTCTCCGCAATCTTGTCAAAGCCCATCTGTCTCTGGGGAGTCACCTTCACCTCAATCAGGGCAATCACCTTCTCTTCCTCCGTGTTGTCCCAGTTAATCAGGGTGTGGTAACCGCAGATAACATGTTCTTCTTCCATTTTCGCGATCTCCGCCGCGACTGCCGCTTCGCTCTCCCCAAGGATTTCCGCCAGCTCCGCTGTGCTGATCCGGCTGTTCTTCTCGATGACCGCTAAAATTTTTTCTCTCATACTTTTACCTCCCGCTGATTTAAAATTTTTTCTATCTCATCCGGCTTTGGCCGGTCAAGAAACGTCTCTGTCTCTCCATTCAGGATCCGCCTTGCGATCCCTTTCTCCACTTTTCCGATGGCAGCTCCCTCAATGCCCCTCTTCCTGAGAGCTTTTAGCGCCGTAAACCCGTTGTCCGCCGCCATGAGAAGGCATCCGCCGGAGCTCAGACGGTACGGATTCAGGTCAAATACCTCGCACACCTCCACCGTTTCCTGGCGGATGGGAATGGCGCGAAGCTCTATGGTGCATCCAAGGCCATAGGCCTCCAGCAGGTTCCAGAGGCTGTTCATAATGCCGCCGTCTTCAGCCGGCTCTGCCTCCGTCACCCCTGCCTCCCGGAAAAACTCTCCCTCAGGATTTTTCTGCATAAAGCTTTCTGCCTCTCTGTCAAGGCTTAAAAGCCGGTCTGCATAGGAAGCGGAAAACCGCTCTCTGAGAACCTTCTCTCCTGCCCTCGCAGCCGCAGCCGCGCCGGTG
>ULXG01019584.1_pt1 | contig 27428 bp, 17 predicted proteins | sample 1961141 | NCBI WGS metagenome assembly ULXG01 (sample SAMEA4835834, study PRJEB28245) | human gut metagenome | biome: gut microbiome; material: fecal sample | place: Denmark | collected 2008 | reverse complement strand
GGACGGGCTGATGGATCGCCTTCTGCCGCTTTCGGAGATCAGAAACAGCCGGATTGCCGTTGTTTCCGGGGAGAGCCTGAAAACGGAGGAGATGAAGGAAGCGCTGGCAGGGCTGGGCTACGAGAGAGTCGGACAGGTGGACGGAATGGGACAGTTTTCCGTGCGGGGCGGAATCATCGACATTTTCCCGCTGACCGAGGAGCTTCCCGTGCGAATCGAGCTGTGGGGGGATGAGGTAGATTCCATCCGCAGCTTTGATCCGGAAAGCCAGCGTTCAGTGGAGGAGCTGGAGCGGGTGGAGATCTGCCCTGCAACAGAGCTGCTGCTTGAAAAATCCCGGGTGGAGAAGGGGCTTTCAAAGATCGAGAAGGAAATGAAAAAGTATGGGAAGGCTCTGAGAGATCAGATGAAAAATGAGGAGGCCCACCGGATTGAGGGGCTGGTGAGGGAGCTGTCCGAGGAGATCAGAGAGGGCTTTAAGGTACATGGCCTGGGCGGCTTCATCCAGTATTTTGCCGAAAAAACCGTTTCCTTCCTGGAGTATTTCCCGAAGGAGGAGCTGGCTGTATTTCTCGATGAGCCTCTGAGAATCAAGGAGAAGGCTGAAGCGGTGGAACTGGAATTTCGGGAGAGCATGGCCCACCGGCTGGAGGGAGGATATCTGCTTCCCGGGCAGACAGACTTTCTCTATTCGGCAAAGGCCACAGCCGCTATGATGTCAGGAAGCCATACGCTTCTGGTGTCAGGGCTTGATCAGAGGATGACAGGCTTTTCTGTGAAAAAAAAGTACAGCATTGAGGCCAAGAGCATGGGCTCCTATCAGAACGGCTTTGAGATGCTGATCAAGGATCTGACCAGGTGGCAGAAGGAGAAATACAGAACAGTCCTTCTGACTGGCTCCAGGACAAGGGCCAGCCGTCTGGCCGGCGACCTGAGAGAGTACGGGCTGAAGGCCTATCTGCCGGATGAGGACGGCGGACAGGTGAAGGCCGGGGAGATTATGGTCACCTACGGAAACCTCCACCGGGGCTTTGAGTACCCGCTTCTGAAATTTGCTGTCATCACAGAGGGCGACATGTTCGGAAGCGGTCAGGGAAAAAAGAGAAAGAAGAAAAAGACGGCCTACGAGGGAAGGAAAATCCAGAGCTTTTCCGAGCTCTCCGTGGGAGACTATGTGGTACATGAAAACCATGGCCTTGGAATCTACCGGGGAATCGAGAAGATCGAACAGGACAAGGTGGTAAAGGACTATATTAAAATCGAGTACGCAGACGGCGGAAACCTCTATCTTCCGGCCACAAAGCTGGAGGGAATCCAGAAGTATGCGGGAGCGGACGCCAAGCGGCCGAAGCTGAACCGTCTTGGAGGAAGCGAGTGGAATAAGACGAAGACCCGGGTGCGGGGAGCGGTAAAGGAGATTGCCAAGGATCTGGTAAAGCTCTATGCCGCAAGGCAGGAGCAGGAGGGCTTCCAGTACGGCCCTGACACGGTATGGCAGAGAGAATTTGAGGAGATGTTCCCCTACGAGGAGACAGAGGATCAGCTGGAGGCCATTGACGCAGTCAAGAGAGACATGGAGAGCAGGAAGATCATGGATCGGCTGATCTGCGGGGATGTGGGCTACGGAAAGACGGAGATTGCCCTGAGGGCAGCCTTCAAGGCCATCCAGGAGGGAAAGCAGGTGGTTTATCTGGTTCCCACCACGATCCTGGCCCAGCAGCATTACAATACCTTTGTCCAGAGAATGAAGGATTTTCCGGTCCGGGTGGATATGCTGTCGCGGTTTCGCACGCCGGCAGAGCAGAAACGGACCCTGGAGGATCTGAAAAAGGGCTTTGTGGACGTGCTCATCGGAACCCACCGGGTGCTGTCAAAGGACGTGGAGTTCAAGAGTCTGGGACTCCTCATTATCGACGAGGAGCAGCGGTTCGGGGTGGCCCACAAGGAGAAGATTAAAAAGCTGAAGGAAAACGTGGATGTCATCACCCTGACGGCGACGCCGATCCCCAGGACACTCCACATGAGCCTTATCGGAATCCGCGATATGAGTGTTCTGGAGGAACCTCCGGTGGACCGTCTGCCGATCCAGACTTATGTGATGGAGTACAACGACGAGATGGTGCGGGAGGCCATCAACAGGGAGGTGGCCAGAGGCGGGCAGGTGTACTATGTATACAACCGGGTCAACAACATTGAGGAGATCGCAAACCATGTGGCCTCCCTGGTGCCTGACGCCCAGGTGACCTTTGCTCACGGGCAGATGAGGGAGCACGAGCTGGAGCGGATTATGCTCGACTTTGTCAATGGCGACATTGACGTGCTCGTTTCCACCACGATTATTGAAACGGGGCTGAATATCCCCAATGCCAACACGATTATCATTCACGATGCAGACCGCCTGGGGCTTTCACAGCTCTATCAGATCAGAGGGCGCGTGGGACGTTCCAGCCGTACCTCCTATGCCTTTCTCATGTACAGAAGGGATAAGCTCCTCCGGGAGGAGGCGGAAAAAAGGCTTCAGGCTATCCGGGAGTTTACAGAGCTGGGCAGCGGAATCAAGATTGCCATGCGGGATCTGGAGATCCGGGGAGCCGGAAACATCCTGGGGGCAGAGCAGCATGGTCATATGGAGGCCGTGGGATATGACCTTTACTGCAAACTGTTAAACGAGGCCGTTCTGGCGTTAAAGGGAGAGACAGAGGAGGGGGCAGAGTTTGAAACCACGGTGGACTGCGATATTGACGCCTACATTCCTGCCTCCTATATTAAAAATGAGTATCAGAAGTTAGATATTTACAAGCGGATCTCAGGCATTGAGTCTGAGGAGGAATACATGGATATGCAGGATGAGCTGATCGACCGCTTCGGAGAGATACCGGGGCCGGTGGAAAATCTGCTGCGGGTGGCTGCCCTGAAAGCTCTGGCCCACAGGGCAGGGGTGACGGATGTGTTCATCAACCGGCAGGAGGTAAGGCTTGTGATGTTTAAAAAGGCAGAGATCGATGTGACAGGCATTCCAGAGCTCATAGGAAAATACAGGGGCGATCTGAAGCTGCGCCCCGGCGATGCCCCGGAGTTTCTCTACCAGGATCAGAGGAGCAGGAATAAGGACTGCATGAAAATGACAGAGAAGGCAAAGGAACTTCTGACAGAGCTATGCAGTCTGTGCGAGAGGGCCAGGGAAGGCGCGAAGAGATAGAGCGTGAGAAGAAACAGAGAGAAGCGCCGGGAGATGGAGAAAAGGCGTCAGGAGAGACAAGAGGCACGAATGGGAGGATACGGAATGGAAAAGGAAAGGCAGGAGATCCGGCTGAACAAATTTCTCAGTGAGTCAGGATTCTGCTCCCGCCGGGAGGCGGATCGCCTGATTGAGGCGGGAAAGGTCCTGGTGGACGGAGCTGTGGCATCTATGGGGATGAAGATCAGGGAAGGGCAGCAGATAGAGGCGGACGGGACTCTGATTTCAGGAAAAGACAGGCCTGTAGTGCTGCTGGTCAATAAACCCAGGGGGATTGTCTGCACCACCTCTGATCGGGACAGGGCAGAGAATATTGTGGATTTTATCGGTTATCCCCTGCGGGTGTACCCGGTGGGAAGGCTCGACAAGGATTCAGAGGGACTGATCCTGATGACCAACCAGGGAGAGCTGGTGAACCGGATTCTGAAGGGAAGATACGGACACGAGAAAGAGTATCTGGTGAGTGTAGACCGGGAGATCACAGAGCAGTTTCTGAACCGGATGAGGAAGGGAGTAAAGATTCTCGACACGGTGACAAGGCCCTGCACCGTGGAAAAAACAGGAGAAAAATCCTTCCGCATTATACTGACTCAGGGGCTGAACCGGCAGATCAGGAGGATGTGTGAGGCTTTAGGATACCGGGTGAGAACTCTGAAAAGAGTGAGGATTATGAACCTTCGTCTGGACGGCCTGAAGACAGGAGAGTACAGGGAGATTACCAGGGGAGAGTGGAAGGAGCTGACAGAGCTTCTGGAAGGAAAAGGAGAGCGGAGAAAAGCGGACCAGAAAAATGCAGAGAAACACAGTGAATCGGGACAGAGAGAGCCGGAAAAAGGCGGGAGATAGGCTGCCAGGGCCGGCCCGGGGCATTGAATGAATAAATAAGAATAAAGCCGCAGACGCGTGGACGAAAGGAGCTGAGCCATGCGCCTGCGGCTTTTCCTGTTTTGCCGGTATCTTTTTTAAGCAGTTCCCGCTTCTGAGAAACGGCTCCGGATTCAGCAGCGTCTGCATCCGCCCCAGGAAAGACGGGCTGTTTACCGGTCAGAGTCCCAGCTGTTGTAGCTGACAATGGAAGAGAGTTCTTTTCTCTGCTTTCTGCGGGGAGCGCCCGGGTTGGCCGGATAGCCCACGGTGATGATCAGGCGGGCTGTGGTGTCAGAAGGAATATGAAAGGCACTGTGCAGCCGTTCCTGGTTCATGGTGCCGATCATACAGGTTCCGAGTCCCAGGGAAGCGGCCTCGCAGCAGAGGGACATGGCGGCCATCCCTATATCCATCTGGGCGAAATGCTGGGAGCCGTAATGCTCGGCAACGCCAGGCTGAAGCTTTGCCTTCTCCTCGCAGATGATAAAGAAAGCGGGAACCCTGTTTCCCCACGGACAGCCGTTTAATCCCCCGTCCTCCAGACATTCGGTCAGCCGTTTTTTCGCCTCCGGCTCGTCAACGATGAGAAAATGCCAGGGCTGGGAGTTGCAGGCGCTGGGGCTTAAACGGGCCACATCTGCCAGGTGGGTGAGAAGCTCCCTGGAAACAGGAGCGTCGCTGTATACGCGGCAGCTTTCGCGGGTGTTCTGAAGTTCTTCAAATGTGTGAAAGTTCATACGAAATTCTCCTTTTTTTAAAATAGAATAGCGGCAAGTTCCGAAGACGGACAGGGCGCCGCCGGGAAAACAGGATGGATTACTTTTATTGTACTCCCGGCGCGGGAGATTTGCCATAGGATTTTTTCGAGGCAGCCCCGACGGACGTGCGGGGAGGAGGATGAACTGCTGTTCGGCTGTTTTGATGGCTTATAGGCTCCGGAATCAATGGTAAAATAAAACATCTCTGTCGGGATAATGCTGTTTACCTGAGTCCACATTAATATGGACAAAACATGGAATGGCCATCTGTTTCTATTTACAAACAAAGTTGTTACAATAAAGAAAATAATAGATAGAAAGGGAGAAATGAGAGAAAGACACGAAAAATTTATAAAATTACTGATAGAAAAAGAACAATTTATTCCCCTTCACATCTGCGCCGGAGAGCTGGGAGTATCGGAGAAAACCTTAAGGCGCGATATGGAGAGCCTGAACCGGGAACTGGAGAGAGATGGAGCATTTATTGAGAGGAGAGCAGGAGTCGGCATCCGTCTGAACCTGGATGGGGCTGACAGGGCTGCATTTTTTAATAATATGGCTCTCTGGGAGGCAGGGAAGGCAGAACGCCAGGGGATTGTCTGGGATCGAAATTCCAGAAGAATAGATCTGGCTTTGAATCTGCTTTTGTATACAGATGAGCCTGCCTCGCTCTCCGATCTGGCCTACAAATATTATGTGAGCAGGAGCAGCATTACCAAGGATTTAAAGGCAGTGAAAGAGTTTTTCAGCCGTCATGGCCTTCTGCTTGTTAAGTCGAAGAAGGGGACGAGGGCAGATGGGCCGGAGCAGAACATCCGGAAGGCTCTGACAGAGCTGATTGTCATGCTTCTGGACGCATCCGGGAAGGAAGCAGAGGAGCCTGCGGCGGAGTCAGACATGATGATGACAATTCTGGACTGTTTTTCGGAAGATGATCTGATCTGTGTGGAGAAAATTCTGAGAAGGATAGAGGAGAGGCAGAACTACTATTTTGATGAGCTGGAGTATGGCCGCGTGTCAGTGGGGCTGCTGGTCACGATATACCGTATCAGGGAGGGATTTTCTATTCCGCCAAAAGAGGCGGGAGAGGATGGGAAGCACAGAGGAATCTACAGGGATCTTGCAGGGGAGATTGCCGATGGGCTCATAGAGGACTATGGTATGGAGATTTCTGCCACAGAACAGGCTGCCATGGCAGCTCTCCTGGAAACCACCCACCTGTCGGACTCTCTTGCAGATTCCGGCCAGGAGGCAGATACAGAGCTGTTCGACGCCTTTGGGAGTGACTTTATCGACGCCTTTTCTGTCATCATGGAGGTAAATCTGCGGGAGGAGTCGGGGCTTTACCAGAATATTATGGCTCACATTGCCCTGATGCTGAGGCGTGTGAAGGCGAATACAACGGCCAGAAATCCCCTGACTGCACAGATTATGGAAGAGTATATGGGAACGATCAATGTATGCCAGGTTATCTGCTGGATTCTTTCCAGAAAATTCAGGCTCCCGGATATCAGCATGGATGAGATCTGTTATCTGACTCTCTATATACAGGGAGAGATCCTGGAGAAGGAGGAGAAGGCGAAGGTGCTTCTGGTGTCGAACCAGCAAAAGGGCATTGTCAACCTGATGCGGCATAAGCTGCTGACCCGCCATTCCAAGTGGGAGATTACAGAATGCAGCTATTATGGCTTTTTTGAGAGAGAGCAGGAGACCTATGACTTTGTCCTGTCCACGCTCTTTCTGGATCCGAAGGAGTGCAGGATTCCCTATGCGTTCGTGTCTCCTATGCTGAGTGCAGAGGACTGGAAGCATATAGAAGCTATATCCCGCTATGCAAAAGAATTTCCTCAGAGGTATCTGCAGAAGCTGGCAGGGACGGTGAATGATCTGAGAGATATTGGCTGTGAAGTAAGAACTGTGGGCAGAGAAAAAACATTTTTGCCGGATCTTCAGTCAGTCTGCATTGAAGGGCAGAAGAAGATACGCTATCACTACCTGTTCCGGCCTGGAGGAGGAAACAGATGCCGTTTCGTGGCAGACTGTCCGTCTGGGAAAATCAGAGCTGTGGAATTTGAGATGGATAACTGGGATTTTATGCTGTTTGCCTCAAAGCTGATTTACCTGCTGGGAAGCTGCAGGGATGATATTCTGGACGAATTTTATAACTATCTGCTGCATGGCTCGGGGGAGGAATCCCTGTGACCACAGAGGGGAGGAGAAGGATGTATAAAATTATTATTTTTACCCATGATGTGCTGTCAAGGGGACTTCTTGAGACGTCCCGCATTGTTATGGGGGAACAGCCGGACATCGAGACATATTCGGTGACCCTTGGCTGTGATCTGGAGGAGCTGAGAGCGTGTGTGAAAAACTCGATTGAACATTCTGAGAGGGAGGGGCAGGAGGTGCTTGTTCTTACGGATCTCATGTACGGCACACCGTTCAATATGATGGCAGAGCTTCAGGAAACCCACTGCTTTTCACATATTACAGGGGTCAATCTGCCCATGCTTCTGGAAGCCATCAACAGGCGGCAGGAGCCCCTGTCTGAGAGCACCAACGGAGAGCTGGTGAAGGCAGCTAAAAACAGCATTTTTGACTGCCGAAAGTTCTTAGGCGCAATTTGAATCCGCGGCAGAGCGGAGGAAGGGTGAATACTGCAAGGCAGCAGAACGAGAAGGGAGAAGGAAGGCAGGGAAGAGGAAGAGCAGGAGAAAAACAGATAACAGAAGTAAAAGGAAGAAAAGAAAGGCGGAGGGAAGAATGAGAAACATTGTGCTTACAAGGATTGACGATCGTCTGATCCACGGTCAGGTCGTGACCGCCTGGATCAGAAGGTATCCGATCAACAGAATTTTGATTGTGGATGACGAGCTGTCAAAAAACAGGCTGATGGAGCGAATTTACAGGGCGGCGGCCCCGGTCGGGACGGAGGTGCTGATAAAGCCGGTGCAGGAGGCGGCAGCCTTTCTTCGGGAGGACGGGGAGAGAGGAGAAAACATCCTGATTCTGGTGAAGGTTCCTCAGGTGATAGAAGCACTCCTGGAAGGGGAGGTGGAAATAAAAAAGGTGATACTGGGAGGAATGGCAGCAGGAAAAGGACGGAAAACCTTTATCAAAAATGTGTCAGCCAGCAGGGAGGAGATAGAGTGTATGAGGCGCATTTCAGAGAGAGGAATCGAGCTGAGCTATCAGCTTGTGCCGGATGAGAAGGAGACGGATCTGAAAAAACTGCTGTAGAGGAGGAAGAGATGGGGGATAAAAGTTATTTAAAATCATTTTCCAGAGAGGAATATCTGACCCATGTGGGAAAGCTGCAGAGGCGCATGGAGGAGGAGGGACTTGACCTGCTTTTACTGTCGTCGCCGGAAAACATCTATTATGCCACAGGATACCGCTCCTGGTACACCTCAAGCCTGTTTAGGCCGGTATTTGTCTTTGTGCCGGTGAAGGGGGAGCCTGGGATTTATCTGAGGATTCTTGAGAAAACCACGGTGGAGAATACAAGCTGGTGTCCGAACATTTACTGCTCCGGCTCCCCGGAGAGAAGGCTGGGAAAATTAAATGCCGCAGATCCGAAGGATGCCCTGAGACAGTTTATCTGCTCCCTTGACTGCACGGTAAAGCGTGTGGGCCTGGAAGCCGGGGACGGCCTCCACTACTTCTGGTCTCTGAACCTTCTGAAGGAGCTTTCAGAGGAATTTCGGGGACAGCTTGAATTCTGTGACGGAACCAGGGCAATTCAGAGGGCGAGGATGATCAAGACAGACTGGGAGACAGAGCGGATCCGAACAGCGGGCTATGTGACAGAGCGGGCTATAGTGGATGCGTTCCGGGAGATAAGGGCAGGCATTACAACGGAGAAGGAGATTGCCAGGAGCATTGCATCGAAAATGGCTGCTGGGGGAGTTGACCGGATTTCCTATCTGACGGTCAATTCAGGAGCAGACAAGTACAGTACCTTTAACAGCTACGCCACAGACCGGGTGGTGAGAGAGGGGGAGATTGTGCTTGTGGATATCAGCGGGCACATCGACGGCTATGCCTCGGATCTGACGAGAACCATGTTTTTGGGAAAACGGCCTCCTGAAATCTACCTGGAGATGGCAGAAATTGCCAGAGAATGTGTCCATGAGGGATTCCGTGCTCTGAGGCCGGGAAGGCCGGTGAGAGAGGTCAGTGATGCGGTGGAGGAATATCTGAGAAATGCCAGGTATGGAAGGGAAGTGCTGCACACAAGCGGCCATGCCATCGGGCTGAATGTGACAGAATATCCCAATATTACAGGCTCTGAGGAGGAGACTGTACAGCCGGGAATGGTATTTGCCATCGAAAACGGTGTGTACCCCTATGACAGGGAGCAGGGAGCCTCCTCGATCTGGATCTCATTCCGGATGGAGGACGAGGCCCTGGCCACAGAGGGGGAGGCGAAATGGCTCTCCGGCCCCGGGCATGCCCTGTATACATATGAGGACTTTGTGTAGCAAGAAAAGCCGCGGAAAAACAAAGAGAGGGAGGGTTACTGGATGATTATCATTAAGGCGCTGCTACTGGCTGTCACGGCCAATCTGGCCAGCGGAAGGGTTTGGAGCCCGATTACATGGCCGTTTTGTTACCCGTTAATTAATGGAACCGTAGTAGGATTTATTTTGGGCGATCCGCTTTTGGGACTTATGGCGGGAGCCACCATCAACCTGGCCTATATCGGCTGGATCTCTGCAGGGGGAACGATGCCGTCCAACATCGGAATCGCAGGCGTGTACGGGACAGCTATCACGGTGCTTGCCAAGGCGTCGCCGGAGCTGGGCATCACACTGGCCATCCCCATCGGCCTTCTGGGAGTCCTCCTGTGGAACCTCCAGATGACGCTCAACGTGTTCTGGGTGCACAGACTTGACAGCAATGCAGAAAAGGGAGAGATAAACAAGATTTTCTTTAACGCCTGGCTGTTTCCGCAGCTTACCTGTCTGGCAATCAACGGATTTCCGGCCTTTATCCTGATGTTCTTAGGCGGAGATTTCTTTACAGAGCTTCTGGGAAGGATTCCGGAGTCCTTTGTCAATGCCCTCAGTGTGACGGGAAATATTCTCCCGGCGGTGGGAGTGGCCATGCTGCTTAACTATCTGGGAAAGAAAAAAGTGTTTCCGTTTTTTGTCATCGGCTTTTTCCTTGCAACCTATCTGAATCTGCAGATTATGCCGATCGCTATTTTCGGAGCCTGCCTGGCGCTCTTAAGCTACTATGGAGGCCAGGGAAATGAGAATTTTGGAACAGAGACGAGCTGGGCGGCGGAAGAGACAGATGCGGAGGGAGACAGCAAAGAAAAATCAGGAAAAGAGGGACTGTCGGTACGTCTCAGGCGTTCGGATCTCATCAAGCACTGGCTTATCGGACTGGGAGCTGAGGTAGGATATAATTATGAGAGGATGCAGGCGTCGGGAAATGTTCTGGCCATGGTTCCCATTATCAGGAGGCTGTATAAAGATCCCAAGGATATCAGCGATGCCCTGAAGCGTTACCTCGTATTTTTCAATACAGAGCCGTCTTTCATCGGCAACGTGATTCCCGGTATCTGCGCTTCTCTGGAGGAGGAAAGGGCGAACGGAGCTGAAATTTCAGATGAGATGATCAATGGGCTGAGGACAGGCTTGATGGGACCTCTGGCAGGCGTCGGAGATAGTCTGGCAGGCGGCGTGATTTACCCCATTGCAGTGTCTATGGGCTGTTCCATGGCTTTAAACGGAAACTTTGCCGGCCCGGTGCTGTTTTTCGTAATTTTTACAGGGATTATGCTTGTGGTGGGTTATAATCTGTATTTTATGGGATACAGGAAGGGAAGTCAGGCCGTGATGGCTCTTCTGGGAGAAGGAGGAAATTCCATCACAAGGCTGACAGACGCCTTCGGTATTTTGGGACTTATGGTAATAGGAGCCATGGGAGCACAGAAGGTTCTGGTGTATGTGCCGGCTGTATTTTCTGTGGGGCAGACCTCCGTTGTCATCCAGGATGTGCTGAACGGGGTAGTCATGAATATTCTTCCCTTTGGAATTATCATCGGAGCCTGGATGCTTCTGAGAAGGAAGGTATCCCCGATCCTTGTGGTTCTGCTTTTGATGGCAGTGGGGATTGTGGGCTATTATCTGGGAATCCTGGGACTGGCCGTGTAGAAAGCACAGAGGGCAGCTTTGCTATTCCAGCCAGGGGAGATCTACAAGCGTATACTCGTGCCCCAGAGCGGGAAGGATTTTATCCAGCAGATCACAGGTTCTGATTTTCAGGCTGGAAGTGTTGATACAGGGGTGACAGCCGAAGTATTCATCCTTCAGCACATCTCTGTCAATCGCCAGCCTGACACGGTTTTCTGTATCGTTCATCAGCCCCAGAACACTGACGGAACCGGGGGTGATGTCGAGAAACTGTTCCATAAATTCAGCAGATGCAAAGGACAGTCTGGAGCAGCCCATCTGTTTGGAGAAAATGGCTGTTTTGAACTTTTTTTCACCCGGCGTCAGCAGAAGGTAAAAATTTGTCTTCTGGGCATTGCACAGGAACAGGTTTTTACAGATACGGATCTGCAGCAGAGCCTCGACTTCATGGCAGACCTCGATGGTATCTGTGGGATCGTGATCCATCCTCTGGTAGGAAACGCCGAGGCTGTCTAAGAAGTCATAGGCGCGAAGTTCTTTGGGAAGGCGGCCCTCCTCAAAGGAGGGCCGGCCGGTGTATATGGTTTTATCGATAAAAAGGTTGGTCATGAGTTAGAGCTCCTTTGTCAGTATAGTAATTGGACTTTGGGGTACAGAGGAGGAACGGCGGCGCGAATATGCAGGCAAAGGCCAGCGAAGCAATAGTAATTTTAATCCACGCTCCCGGGCAGGGAGCGACAGCAATTTTTTGTAAATAATTTCCCCGTTCTTTCAGAACCATTAAGCAATTATACTTGATGGATTTTCCCAGTGCAAGCCTGCATTCTGTTTTACCCATGAAATACAAAAATGGTATCGGTATTCAGGTGCGAATCTTCCGGGAAATCTATATGTGCCTGGTATTCGCACCTGTTTTCAAATTTTTCTATTTTCTTATTTTCTCCAGTTTCACCACACACTCGCAGTGGCTCGATACGTCCATTTGAATGTCAGGGCCGTGACAGTTCGCCCAAACATATCAACCGATTTCACGGAACATATCTACCGGAATTTTTCATCATTCATGGGGATGCTCGTAAAAGGGAATATATCCACGGTTCCCTTTCTTCCTTATGATATGGCGGATCGGAACATCTGCCATCGTCTCAACTTAAGAGCAGCGTTGAGTGCATGGAAATTCCATCGCCTCAACTATGAGTTGACCATCCCTTATGCCAAACCGCCATCTATTCCGCCAACCTGGCGGTTTGGAAATATGCTCCTGGCGGTTATAACCTCCGATGAAAATTGATCCTATACATTATAGGGCCTGCTACTTATTTCGTTGAAATACTCATCATCGATTGGTTCCCTCTCAGTTTTTTTAATCGTTCAGGGAGATAGACAATTCTCCTCCGAAATTATTCATCGCAAATCTGCCGTCTTCAAACAACGCTTCTTTTTCCATTTTGTATTCAAACGGGAAAAGATATGTGGACGAGTTGATGTCAGTAAAGGTATAGTAACCACCGTCATCCACAAGCATCATGGTATACACCATAAATGAGACAATCTTAGGATTGCTCACTCTGTGGCTATTGACATGATACTTGCCTGGTTTGTCGCACACCACCACATCTAAAGCCTTCAACGTTGCGACCAGCTTATCAATGGAATGGAACAGCGTTGTACGCTCACCCCACTCATCAAACAGTTTCTGCTTCAACTGAGCAAGAGTAATTTCATCCTGAAATTCCGACATCTTACCGATCAGCTTGCACATATCTACGAAAACAGGATATGCCGCAAGCATCATACACCAATGGATTGGCATCGAATATTCCGGGTATAAGCGAATCAGCTCCAATGCTGTCGCTTTGATCTTAGCGGAATAATCATTATCATAAACCCAGATGTTCATAAGGATTTCTCTGGTCTTGCGAATATTTATAGGGCTCTCAATTTCAAAGCTCAAATACTCATTCAATTGGTCCTTTATTTCTTGTTCTGTGTGTCCCTCTAAAACCAGCTCTGCGACTTTATTCAGCCATTGCAATTTCAGATTTCGGGACAACCCTACCATTTTAGCCATTCTTCTGTACCGCCTTTATTTTAATGAAAGGTACAACCACCTCATCTAAAGTGATGCCGCCATGCGTCATTACATCGTCACCCTTCGCGTCAAAAGAATCGCCAACATCACAAATCAGGTAATCATATTCCTTTGGGAGATAATACTTCGGATACTCGACAAGCCCGTACTTTTCAATCAGTCCGGCCTTATCAGCAAAATCCTTCAATGCAATCATTCTACGGCTCTTTGTTTCCACTTCAACACCAGTTCCCATAAGTTTTCCAAGTCCGGTACAGGTCGTGTTTCCGTGGTCTGCCGTAATATATACATCGTAGCCAGCAGCAAGGAAGCGCCGTGTCATCTCCAGTAACTTTTTCTGATTTGCCAACACGGTGATGTCATTGAACATTCCGAGTCGGCCTTGTTGCTGAGCATGAACCATATTGTCCACGTCATTTATAATTACGGCTCCACATCTCACAAAGGAACCGAACTGTGCATCATATCCTCGCTCATAGCCAATCTGCGTTTCTGCATAGCCAAGGGCTTTTGCACAGTTAACAAACTCTGTTTTCTCCTTGCTCTGCTTCCAGGGTTCCATCAGCTGGCTTGGATACTTACCGGACAGCAAACACTGCCGAGAAACAGATGTGGTGCTTGGTATCATAGCAAACATCGAAGACTTTTCATATGGCAAGTCTTTAAAAGAACCAGATATAATCTTCCAGTCAAATTCAGACATGCCGTCCATGACGATCACGATAAATTTATCGCTATGGCCATGCATATAGTCCATTGCTTTGCTCACCAGCACCGGTGATGCCTTATCAATATTCTGCGATAGTTTTCCAAACTGATCCAAAACATATTCCTGGAACAGATGGTTAATTTCCTGCGTGTCGATATCTATATCATATTGAACAGCCATCACATCCAGTTGTGCCTTTTCTTCGGCAATGGTAAACCAGTCGCTATAACGAGTTACACATTTTGCTCTCTCAGTAAGCCCGGCAGCTGTTTTCCTGAGATATGCCTTCACATTTGTTTTAGCGAAGACCTTCATACGCAGGAACATTTCTGTATCCTGTTTTTGTCGAAGGTCGTCAAAATTTGTAGGATAGGCTGCGCACAGCAGGTCAAGACCGACCTTATCCATATCCTTCACTGTTTCCGGATGAAGTTTCGGGAATAGCTTCCCAATCGATACCATATATGCAGACAATCTGCGTCTTACATCATAAGGAATATACTGCTCGGTGTGGGCAATGACAGCCAGCTTTTCTCCGGAGGATTTCAGTTTCTCCTCATACTCAATTCTGAAGGTAAGATCGTCGGTGTATCTTACGATTTCAAAACCATGTGCAGAGAACGCAGATATGTAATTTGCCCGGCTGTTCAGATTCTCGTCATCCAGAAGCAGGATTTTATCTGTGTATTGCGCAGAAGATTTCTCAAACACATAGTCTCCGAACATCTTTTACGCCTCCAATCTTACAAGAATCATTAAGCGGAAGTCAGGATAAACCTGGCTTCCTTTTTTATATTCGGCCTCTATAGAAGCCTTCTCCCGTGCCAGCTTTGCCAGTCTGGAACGGCGGATATTTTCAATTCCAATATGTCCTGCTGCCTCTTCACGAAGCCTCAGAGCATACATATATTTATTGTAACTTTCCTCGCTCCGCTGAATTTGTTTCTCTCTTAATTCAACGAAAGCATTATAAGAAAAATCCATACTCAGTTTTTCAAGCTGCCGGTACTCGTCATCTGTGACATTGGAAACAGTACCTATAGTCAATGCGCTGGTGCCATCAAGGAAAACATCCATAATGCGTTTCCCGGCCATTGGGCGGAGAATAAAGTTTTCATTAATGAAAATAGGAATGATGCGCTTTCCGCTGTCTTCTTCGGAAATGGACAGTTCCCACAGCATAAAATAACCGGCCTCATTCGGGAAGTTCTTAATCCCTACGGACATAATCGCAGAAGTTCTATCCTGCCAGATCTCCGAACGCAAATGCCTGGTAACCTCATCATCATTGATGCTGAGATGCTCAATCAAATGCAGATCATGTCCCTGCCAGCTTTCGTAATAGAACAGCATCTGTCTGAGTGCGGCCTCTACATCAAAGCTGGACTCCGTGCCAACAAGCTGAGATAGATCCTTTTCCTCTCGGATAATGTCTTTATATTTTTGGGCGTTTGCGACCTGTTGCTTTACTTCGGATTCAACCGGATACATGTTACGTTCCACGGAATGCGGCCTTCCGATGGAATTCATATATACTTCAGTAAAGTCCAAATCTGTTGCTTCACTGTCAAGCACATCGGAATATTTATCAACTCCCAGCTCTTTGAAGATAACCGAGAGTTTTTCTTCCAGTACTTCACGGACACGGCTTTCCACCGTATCAGACACAATAAAATTGTAGATATGGACGTCCCTCTGCTGACCGATACGATCTGCACGGCCACAGCGCTGTTCAATTTTCATCGGATTCCACGGCAGATCATAATTAATAATAATGTTGGAGAACTGAAGGTTCAGACCCTCACCACCGGCATCCGTTGAGATAAAAATGTTTGTCTTCGTCTTAAACTCTCTGAGCGCTTCATTACGCTCATCAATGCTCATACCACCATTAAGAATGGAGACAGTGAATCCTCTGTTCTCAAGAAGCTCCTGCAGATATTTTTGTGTTGCCACAAATTCTGTAAAAATGATAATTTTCTGGTTTCGATCTTCACTGAGAATTTCGTCAAGAGTATCTGCAAGACGCTCCACCTTTACATCCGGGTGTTGGAACTCTGCCTGCTTTGCTACTGCAATGATGCGCTCCAGCTCATCGATCTCCTCTGTCATGTTAAGTGACATCGCTTCCAGAGCTTCAGCAACATCATCCTCGATTTCCATTTCCGTCAGATCCGCCTCAGTCAACGAACCAATTCGTGTGTTCTGAGATTTCAGCGCATCCAAACGGCGCTCAAGGCTCTGGCGCACTGCCGCCGTGCTGCTGGTAACCATGCGCTGCATAATAATCAGCAGGAAGATGAGGCACATATTCTTTTTCCGATTACGCCTGGCCTTATCATAGGTCTTGGAAACGTAGTGGCTGACCAATTCATACAGTTCTCGCTGGAAGGTATGCCTCTCATCCCAATGCAGCTCTACAAGATGCGTAATGCGATTTTTGAACAGCAGATTCCCGTTATTGTCAATAGCCTCCCTTTTTTCTGTGCGAATCAGGTACGGAGCTACTTGTTCTTTTACGATAGATTTTGCGTTTGGAAATGCATCTTCGTCCAGCAGCCGCACAAGGCGCAAAAACGGCTCCGTCTTTCCATTGTGAGGCGTTGCCGACAGGAGAAGCAAATAAGGACTTGCCTGGGACAATAGGTATCCCAGCTTATATCTGGCCACCTCGCCGGAGGAACCGGCAACGCGGTGGGCCTCATCAATGATGATAAGATCCCAGCCGCTATTGATGATAGAATAGATTCGCTCCTCGTTATATTTCTCTACTCGTTCATCCGTCCATCCGGCATGTTTCTCGATTGGCTTGATGGAATCCATCGGAGAAATGACCTGATCATACTGACCATAGACATCGTCTGCATCCGTCAAGCGCCTGATCGTGTCGTAATCTGATGGTAAAATCACATGGAACTTTTCGTGAAACTTCTCCTGCATTTCTGATGCCCACTGCGTAACCAGACCGGTAGGGCAGACAACCAGAACACGCTGAACAAGTCCACGACTCTTTAATTCCTTAATGATCATACCGGCCTCGATGGTTTTACCGAGACCCACTTCGTCAGCAAGTATATAACGGATGTTATTTGTCTCCATTGCACGATTCAACACATGGAGCTGATGCGGCAGAGGGATAATGCCACTTGCCAAAGCAGACAAAAAGCCACCGGCGGTTTCGTTTTTGATTTTTGAGAGCAGGGTCACATAGCGCAGGTAGTTCTCATCGTACCGGATCGTGCTTCCGCTTATATTTAATTGTTCTTCCGCCAGCTTATATAGACGGCCTGCAGCAGGATTGAAAACCTTGTAGGAAGTGTATCCCCACATTTCAATCCTTTCCAATATTTGCACATTTGCGTTGTTTGCCGTATCAAATGCATACTTTCCTATTTTAAGCACATTATCACCTCACCAAAGCCCGCCACTCTCCAAAGCTCTCCACTTACTCTCCAAAGTTCTCTACCACCAGATATACTGTAGCATTACCGTTGGTACTCTGTGGCGTTCAGTGGCACCACTGAACACTACTATGGCATTATATGACTAAACCTATTTCTTCAGCTAAGTCACATGTCTGAATGGTTAACTATTTTCCATACTCCGCTCTTTTTTGATCCCTCGCGCATTATAATCTTATTATCTATTAACTTTTTCATAATTCGCTGAACCTTTGCTCTTGAAAATCCTGTTTTGTCAGCTATTTCACGCTGTGTTGCCTGCGGCACTTGAGAGACAATTTTAATTATAGTTTGTTCTTCTTCGTTTAAAGCCTCATTTAAAGCCTCATTTAAAGCTCCATTTAAAGCTTTAGTCCTATAGGCTGTCCTCTCGTCAATATTGTTTCTTAGTATAAGCCTCACTGTATTAGGAGTCTCAATATATTCCGGCTCCGGCAAGCCTGCTTCGTCCATATCAGAGTATATTTTCTTTACGCCTTCATTGAGTTCACGCACCCACTCAAACTCGGTCATAACCCTTGATATGGTTTTGTTTCGGGAAAAGCGGGTATACATGATATTGTCTGCAGTTATTATATTCGGAAACCTTCCGGGACTTTCTATCTCCAATCTGTCATCATACATGCTGACCTTTATAAAAAGCCCGGAAGCAGCATAATCCCTGTGAGCGACAGCATTGATGATGCCTTCGTACCAAGGGAATTCCGGATACTCAGGACTTTCTATAAAGCGCCCGCTTTCTCTATCCTGTCTTGTAAAAACTCTCAACTGGTCTGTGATAAATGATTTAGCAGCATCGACAAGGCGCAGGATAGGCTCATCGATGCTTTTATCCTTAATTACATTGTATTTATCGCCGACCTGCATCTGCCTGCCGTCTATGCGGATAAATCGTATCCGACAGTTCATATTGAATTTTAAGATATTCTTAGCAAAAAGCAGGACAGCCGCATTCGTCAGATATTCTCTGTCACCTCTCCTTATGATGAAGCCTCTGGCACTGAGCACCTGATGCGTATCAACATCTTCCGCTCCTATTCGTTTCTTATAAGCATTTATCAGCTCATCATCCAGATCATCAAACTCCGCATACTCATTGATCTCGTCCTCAAAATGACGGGAGCCCTTTTCATACTCCAGATTTCTAAGGTTCTCTCCCAGCATTTCCTTGGACTTATCACCAATCCTGAGATACGTCCGGTCATTTGATGTGCGGATCACATGATCCGTGCTCGCCTCGATATGAAGGAGCAGGAGTTTGTCCGGGTTTCCATCGTCATTGATGATGTCGATAAACTCCTCCCTATATCTCGGCATCGGCCTGCAGCATTCTTTTGGTGCATTGATAAATTCGTTAATCTTATTTTCTCCGCAGGAATTAATCCCCTCCAAAATACGTTTATCGTCACTTATCCCTATGACAAGCGTTCCGCCGTCAGCATTTGCAAATGCTGAGATATGCGGCCCCAAATCAGCCATACGGATTTTACCGGACTTCCTGTCAAAGTATTTGTTTTCGCTTTCATTCCGCATATACTCTAAAGTGAGAAGCGGATTCAGTCTGGAACCAACTGTCATATAATCACCTGCTTTCTCACTCCTTATACCCTGCTTAAGCTGATATCGTAGTACATCAGCAGGTTCGGGTCTTCCTGAATGACTTTTTCCGGGAGACGCTCTGCAATATCAACAATCGCCTGATAATTCTTGTCCTTCCAAAGACGAGAGAAGCCGACACGGATAGCTTCCGAACGGAATAGCTTCAGTTTGCCCTTGGAGTTCATGTAGCCTTCAAATTCCTTCCATAGCTTCTTCTCACGCAATTTGGCTACGTCGCCTTCCTTGGTCGTGTCCGGAATGTACCAGCAGCCCTTTTCATCCTGCAAGAAGTTCTCTTCTAGCAGAAGGGATAATTCCGGCATTGCTTCAAACTTATCAACGGACTTTACTTCTTGCATGAATTTCGGCTGCAATTCAGCGTATGTCTTGGGTCCTCCAAACTCCTCGCTCAACTGCTGATACAACCAAGAAATGGCGGTCTTTTCATTGGTAACAAATAAGCTGAACTGGATGTTTTCCACATCGGTCTTGATTCTCGCTGTGTCGTACTCGTTAACCTGATCTGCCAAGAAGTACATACCATCACGCTTCAAGAATTTTTCATCCAATCCTCGGTAGAAATCTGTAGCATCGATTGGAACAGGGATACCATTCATAATATGATATGCGACCATTCGGTCAAATAACAAATATGCTTGACGTTCAGAAATAATCTCAATCTTGTTATCTTTCACGACTACTACGGGTATATTTTCCAAATGCTGATATACAAAAGTCCACGCTGTATTTGGAGTTCCCGCATTATCAATCATACTTCTCTTAAAACTCGCTTTCGGCTTGTATGCAGAAATTACAAGATCCTGTTTCACTGCCATAGAGTATATAATTTGCTTAGTGGTGCCTTTCTTTTTATCAAGAACACGCACATCAGCAATTACAAAACCAGCGATCTGAAGCGCCTCTTGGATTGCGTTCCATACAGCATTCTGAGAATTATGAAATTCAACAGTAATCCATCTATTCGGCTTCAATGCAGCAAACATCTTTTTCAGGCTTGCTTCCATCAACCGTTTATATCCATCGATGTCCTTTTCTTGTGTAAAACTGACAATCGTCTCTTTTTCGTTGTTTTCCACAATCTTCAGCCAAGAATCAGTAAGATGGTTCAACTCAGAATAGATTAGGTTGTCACCAAAAGGAGGGTCAATAAACACATAATCCAATGAGTTTTCTGGAATCTGAATATCTGTTGTAGACTGCGTAGTAATTCTTAAATTGTCATCCCCACGAAGCAGATCAACACAAGAAGAAAACGCATCCAGCCACTTCTTCATACGGTCCTGAATATTTTGAAGAACATTTATTTCACCAAATATTGGAGACATGTATAAGGTTCCAGATAATGGGCCGACATTTTTTTCCTTATGTTGAGCCATATAGCGAACCATACGAGTTGTTCTGTTAAAGCATGCGGTACAGAAGAACATTAAATCATTACGAAGTGCTGCATCTTCCAGTTCACGGATTTTTTCGAATAAGAACCCGTAAATGATCAATGTTCTTTTGGTCATAAAATCGTCAATATACTTGATGCCTTGATGATACCCCGCCCTGTAGTAATCGCCCCATTGACCAATTTTTCCCATCATCAAATTATGCGGAAACCAATGTTCAAATTTTAGAGCATCAATTTTTTCGATTACAGACCTTACTTCATCGCCTATAGGACCTTCTTTTCTTGTCCCATTTTCAACATAATTTACCAAAACAGGAATGTAGTTTGGAACATTACGGATTTCTCCTTGAAATTCATATATGTTTCGCTCTGGTTCGCACTTAGGAATATCTAATTCCACTCCACAAACAGAACAATGAGGTTCTTTAATCACTGTTCCGATTCCCTTTTCGTAATTATATGTTATAGTCTTTTCCCATACAGAAAATACCTCTCCGCACTTAGGACACACACAGCGTTTTGACCAAACGGTATAGTTGATTGTTTTATTGGCCCCAAACTTATACATCCAGCCATACTTTTCTTCACACTCTGCAAGAAGTTCTTTCATCTTGTTATAAACTTGAGTGATATTTTTCCCTTGGTTATAGCAACTTGAAATAAAGGCTGCTGTAGGGGACAAATCAGACAAAATAGCTTTTCTTGCTCCAAGATTGTTTATTTCTTGCTCACTAAAGCCTTCTGCTATCGCAGTGAACTGATCCATTCCACATAACTGTGCAGCAACACCCGTCATGCCCGTACCACAAAATCCATCAAATACAATATCTCCGGGTTTTGTGTAATGTAAAATATATCTTATGATTGCTTTGTAAGGCACTTTGGTTGGATATGCATGCAATTTATACAACGGTGCGTATTTTCCCTCGCTTATATCAACCGACAAGGGCTCATTCTTATAGTCATCCGTTACTTCATCATAGGGAGTACCGTTTTCACGGATAAATTCCTCAATAAAAGGATTTGGACAAGCAGTATAATACGGAGCGTTGGAGAGGGCAATAATATCCTCATCCTCCGCAATTGGAAATCCCTCTATGTGTCGAACCTTATCGAGATCCGCCTTTGTTAGTTTTCTCGGTTCCATATTAAACCTCGCTTTTACGGGATGTTAGATTATCCCAAAATATTTGAATGCTTCTCGGATTGCTTTCTCTTTTTCTGGCGGACACAGGGGCTGTCTGGAATCTTCGGATTTTGGCAGATTGTAGTTCTTGCCAACCTCAATCCCACATTTCCGCTTAATCTGTGAGATATACAGGTTAGACACCTTTAATCCGCTATGTTCCAGTACATAGTCCTTGATCTGCGTGTAGGTTGCCCCATCCTGAAATTCGGACATATCCATATCTTCCAAAGAGAACTCAACCCGAATCTTTTTCGAGTCGACCTCGCCCTTGGAAAGCAAGACAACCGTCTCAACGTGCCCCGTCCACGGAAACAAATCCACCGGCCATGCCTCTCTGGCCTTATACCCCTTTTTCTCAAATACCCTCAAATCTCTGGCCAGGGTCTCCGGCCCGCAGGAGATGTAGACCACGGTTCTGGGCCCTGCCTGTGCTGCAGCCTGGATGAACTCCTCTGTGCTTCCGCTTCTGGGAGGATCCATAAATACCACATCCAGCCGTTCGCCGTCTGCTGCCATCCGGCTCATAAACCGCCCTGCATCATTGCAGTAGAATTCGATATTTTTGATTTCATTTCTCTTTGCATTCTGCACAGCGTCCCTGACAGCGTCACGGTTTAATTCCACACCGATTACCCGGCCGGCTCTGCCGCTGGCAGTGATCCCGATGGTACCGATTCCGCAGTAGGCATCCAGCACGGTTTCCCGTCCTGTCAGGCCGGCCAGTTCCATAGCCTTATTGTAGAGCTTTTCTGTCTGAACCGGATTTACCTGGTAGAAAGAGCGGGAAGAGATTCTGAATCTGTGACCGCAGAGAATATCCTCAATATAGCCCTTTCCCCAGAGGACATGCTCCTTCTCACCGAGAACCATGCTGGTGCTTCGGCCATTTACATTCTGGATAATGGTGGTAATCTCCGGATGCTTCTCCCTGAGAGCTTTGACAAAGTGATTCTTGGATGGAAAAACGGGGGAAGCGGTTACGAGAACCACCATGATTTCCCCTGTTGCAAAGCCCCGCTTGACGAGAACGTGGCGAAGCAGTCCGTAGCCTGTATCCTCATCAAAGGTGCGGATCTTAAAGGAGCGCAGCATCCCGCGGATGGTTCCGATGATCTCATCCGCCTTTTCATCCTCAATGAGGCAGGTCTCCACAGGAACCAGCTCATGGGTGCCCTCTTTATAGACGCCGGAAACCGCATTGCCCCTTCTGTCATGGCCGAAAACAGCGTGCACCTTGTTTCTGTAGTGGTACGGATTTTCCATTCCGATAATCGGTTTTACAGGGCACAGTCCCTTCAGGAGCCCGTTTATCATCTCCTGTTTGACTGCAAGCTGTTTTTCGTAGGAGAGGTGAAGATACTGGCAGGCGCCGCATTTTTTGTACACGGGACAGGCGCTCCGGCTTTTGCCGGAGGATTTTTCCCCGGTCTCAGACGGGATACGGGAGGACTTTCCGTCTGGAATCTGCCTGTCCGGGCGTTTTCTGTCTGAAAATCTGTCAGAAGACAAGCCCATGCCGCCGTTTTTCCTGCTTTTCTGAGAGGGAGCGGACCTCCTTTCACCGGACTTTCCAGGGCGATCTCCAATTTTCGGTCCTGCCGTCTCGGTTCTGCTGTTTTGTCTATGTGTAGGTTTCATATTTCGTTCTCCTTCTATGTTCTTTCATTCATTTTCCTGTCTGATTCGGTTCGGCAGATTCAGAAAAACTGTATCAGCCCGCCTCGGTTCTGTCTGGGGAACCGGCGTTTTTTCTGTACGGTTTTCTTTACTCTGCGCGTGGGTTTCTGTTCCGGGCTTTATCAGCCGGTTTTAGCTGTATGGTAATTATAAAAGATCTCCTGACCGCGATCAATCCCTATAAAATAACTGCGTCCCCAAGAGGAACCGGATAGTTCCTCTGCCGGATAAAGGGGCGTTTTCGGCGTTTCCTGTGGAACCATAAAACTATTTCATGATATAATGAGCGCAAGCGAGCCTGTGGGAGCTTGCTCACACGAGACGAGCGGCGAATGACGATCACAGGCTGTGCCTGTGATATAATGACCGCAGGGCGGACATTATATCTGTGCCGAGCCGCTGGCTCCCGAAGGGAGCCTGAATACTCCTGCGGCGAGTGCGCATCCCTCGGAGAGATACATATCCGAAGGATATGATAATAATGAGCTGCGATAAAGGATCAATTCCATTTGAAGGGGGAAGTATGTGATGGATATATGGGAAAAGTTATATATCAGAGCAAAAGAACAGTACCATCCAGAGGACGTGTCACCTTTTATCTATGCACATCATGTGGTCTGTGCCTTAGAAAGTGAGAACGGGGAAATTTACACGGGATTCTGTATTGAAAGCTGCTGCGGCGTTCTCGATCTGTGCGCAGAGAGAACTGCGGCGCTGAATATGTATATGAACAGCGGTCAGACGGTTGTGAAACGGCTGATTGCATTCAGAGACAAAGCGCCCTTTGGTGAGGGAAGCGGAATGCCCTGCGGCGCATGCAGAGAGTTTTTTATGCAGCTGAACAGTAAAAATGAAGAGATGGAAATCATGGTTGACTATGACAGGAGAAAGACAGTCCGGCTGAAAGAATTGCTGCCCAACTGGTGGGGATGGGACCGGTACAAGAACAGTGAAGGGAACCAGTAAGCCTACGCTCAGTCAGATTTTTTCTGCTCCGTTTCATTCAGCTGGAATACATTTCGTTTGAAATCAAGCACGCCTTCCCGCTTCAGCCGGCCAAGCTCCGAAGAGAGCGCGCTCCGGTCTGTGCAGAGGTAATCGGCAAGCTGCTGTCGGTTGAATGGGATGGAAAAGGAGCTGGAGCCTGCCTGGGCGGAAACATCCGACAGGTAGGCCAGGAGCTTTTCGCGGATGGAGCGGCGGGACAGCTGCTCCATCTTTTTCGTGAGCATCAGATTTTTCCCGGCAAGAGCGGAGAGCACATTCCGGATCAGCGTCTGGTGGAAGGGGCAGGAAGAGGGGCAAACGTCAAGAAGCCGGCTGACATTGACAAACAGCAGGGAGGAGTCCTCAGCTGCCAGGACGCTGACTGATAGGGGAGTTCCCGGAAGGCTGGCATAAGCCTCGGCGAAAAAGTTCCCTTCCCCGGCTTCCGACAGCAGATGCCTCCTGCCCCAGAAATCTTCTTTTACAATGTGCACAGATCCGGACAGCACGATTCCCATGGAAGAAACAGGTTCCCCGCTGTGATAAATAAATTCATTTTTCAGAAAGGTTCTTTTTCTCGCATCCAGACAGCCTAAAAGCCCGGTAAGCTCCCCGGCGTCAATCCCTGAAAACAGGGTACAGCCAAGCAGAGCCTTCAGCTCCCGGCCGGAATACCCCTTTGCTGAATTCTCAGATACATGATTAGTTTCTCCTGATATTCTGTCCATGTCCATGTTTTCTCCTGTCATTTTGATTTTATTCAAGCGGTTCTGTCCCAAACGGTTCTGCCTCAAACGTCCTGAGCAGGCTGAAGCTTCCCCTGAGCCGGTTTATGGCGGAAATAACTGCTGTTTTCGTTGTAAATACAACAGAACTTTATTCCTCATTATAGTATAGTATCCCCAGACAGTCAATGGCGCCCACTGGTGCGTCTGTGCTGCCTCAAAAGAATGGAGATCACATCTTGCTGAAAAAGACAGAAAATGGTCTTCAAATTCATGGAAACAGAGAGAAAAGCGCCAGAAAAGGAGGATACAATGGCTTACAAAATGTTTTGTTATCAGTGTCAGGAAACGTCAGGGTGCAGCGGATGCACTCAGGGAGGGGTCTGCGGAAAGACGGCCAGGACAGCAAATCTCCAGGATCTGCTTGTCTATGCGTCAAAGGGGCTTGCCGCCGTCCTGTACCTGTCCGGTGAGAATGGGGAGGGCGCGGGAAGGCTGCCTATTAAGGAGGACAGCAGGCTGCTTCGCGACAACCTGTTTGCCACCATCACCAATGCGAACTTTGACGATGAGAAGCTCGTCTGCCGTATCTTTGCGACACAGAAGAGAAAGGAGGAAGCTCTGAGGGAACTGAACAATCCTGACGCCATCCTGGCGGGAGCCTGCGAGAGCCTGAAAGATGCCGTTCTCTGGATGCCTGGGACGAAGGAGGAAATCCTGGATCTGGCCGGGGACAGAGGAGAGAAAGAGAGTTCTGTTTCAGAGATATTCGGAATCCTGTCTGCAGGAAATGAGGATATAAGAAGCCTGAGAGAGCTGATCACCTATGGACTGAAGGGAATGGCCGCTTACCTGAAGCATGCGGACGTTCTCGGAAAGAGGGATGAGGAAACGGAGAACTTTATGATCCGCGCCCTCTCCGCCCTGGCTGATGACAGACTGTCGGCGGAGGAGCTGCTCTCCTTAGCCATGGAGACAGGGAAATTTGGCGTTTCTGCCATGGCACTTTTAGACAGGGCCAATACGGAGCGGTACGGCTCACCGGAGATCACAGAGGTGGAGCTGGGAGTCAGAAAGAATCCGGGAATTCTGATCTCCGGACATGATCTGAGGGATCTGGAAATGCTTCTTGAGCAGACGGAGGGGACGGGAGTGGATGTGTACACCCATTCGGAAATGCTCCCCGCCCACTATTATCCCGCATTTAAGAAGTACAGCCACTTTGCGGGAAATTATGGCAATGCCTGGTGGAAGCAGACGGAGGAGTTCGAGGCCTTCAACGGCCCGGTGATCCTTACCACAAACTGTCTGGTTCCGCCGAGAGCTTCCTACCGGGATCGCGTTTACACAACAGGGGCCGTGGGCTTTCCGGGCTGCCGTCATATTGAGGGAGGTCCCGGAGAGAAAAAGGATTTCAGCGCAGTGATCGAGCAGGCCAGACACTGTGAGCCGCCGAGGGAGCTGGAGAGAGGGACAATCACAGGAGGTTTTGCCCGCAGCCAGGTGCTTGCGCTGGCCGATAAGATTGTGGAGGCAGTGAAAAAGGGAGCTGTCCGTAAATTTGTGGTGATGGCAGGATGTGACGGCAGACAGCAGGGAAGGAGCTATTATACGGAATTTGCAGAAGCTCTTCCAAAGGATACGGTGATCCTCACTGCCGGCTGTGCAAAATACAGGTACAATAAATTAAATCTGGGAACCATCGAGGGAATCCCCAGAGTGCTTGACGCAGGACAGTGCAATGACTCCTACTCTCTGGCTGTCATAGCCATGAAGCTGAAGGAGGTCTTCGGTATGGAGGACATCAATGACCTTCCGATTGTCTACAATATTGCCTGGTATGAGCAGAAAGCCGTGATTGTGCTGCTGGCCCTTCTGCATCTGGGGATTAAAAATATTCACCTGGGGCCCACCCTTCCGGCCTTCCTCTCCCCGGGAGTAGCCCGGATTCTGACAGAGAAGTTTGGAATTCAGGGAATCACAGAGCCGCAGAAGGATATGGAGAGAATGGAGATTTTGTAAAGAAAATCGTGGAGCTTAAAGGCTTATAAGAGAAGGCAGAAAAGCCGAAGAAAAGGAAAAGCCATGCGGCAGGTTGCTATTTTCCCTTTCTGGATTATAATGGAAGCAGAGCGAAAACCTGCTCCCGGGATAAATAAGGGAGCAGGGCGGGCAAAGGAACGACTGATAAGAGATAAAAGATGCAAAGGAGAACCCATATGTATATTGCCGATCTGCACATCCATTCCAGGTATTCAAGGGCAACGAGCCGTGATCTGACGCCGGAACAGCTTGACTATTCTGCAAGGCAGAAAGGAATCAGGCTGCTGGGGACGGGAGATTTTACCCATCCGGTGTGGAGGGAGGAGCTGAAAGAAAAGCTGGAGCCTGCTGAGGATGGACTCTACCGCCTGAAAAGAGCGTACAGGAGGGAGGAGGAGCTGGCGTCCGGAGAGGAGGAAACACGTTTTGTGATATCCGGAGAGATCAGCTCCATCTACAAGCAGGACGGAAAGGTCCGGAAGGTTCACAGCCTCATCCTGCTTCCGGGACTGGAGGAGGC
>ULXG01005591.1_pt1 | contig 28640 bp, 22 predicted proteins | sample 1961141 | NCBI WGS metagenome assembly ULXG01 (sample SAMEA4835834, study PRJEB28245) | human gut metagenome | biome: gut microbiome; material: fecal sample | place: Denmark | collected 2008 | reverse complement strand
AAGAGCACCTGCAACAAAACGTCGCCGAGTTCCTCTTGAAGCAAAATCGGGTCCTCTGTGTCGATGGCTTCAATCGCCTCATAGGTCTCTTCAATGAAACAGTTTCGGATACTTTGGTGCGTCTGTTCACGGTCCCAAGGGCAACCGCCAGGGGCACGCAAAATCTTCATAATCTGCAGCAAGTCATCCATGCTATACTTATCTTTTTTCTTAAATTCCAAGTATCTTGCACCTCCGCTTCCAAAACCGGGCTTCCTGCCGACCAAATTCCCGCGGCTGGGTAAAAACGGGCAGTTCCTATATTACCTTATCCAACCATGTTTTTCAAGTATTTTGGCAATTTTTTGTCCCTTGGGTAACATAAGAATATCGCTTTTTTTCAACGCCCGCATCCAAAGCATGCACACGCCATAAACGGCAACTGCCACAAAAAGTGCAAAGATCGTTGCAATGCTAACACTCACCACCATTGCGGCAAATTTCTGCACCAGATAAGCCGACAGAACGCAAACGCCCCCTGCTAGGAACGGCTTTACGAACAAGCCCACCCAGTTTAACTTGACCTTGGTTTCCCGGCACAACAAAACGAGTCCAAATACGGTGAGGAACAGATAACAAACCAGCGTTCCAATCCCTGCGCCCATGACGTTGATTTCCGGTATTCCAACCAAAAAATAGTTCAATACCACCTTGATGATAAGTCCCACCGAAAGAAGCTTAATTGGCAGATCAACACGTCCCACCGCCTGCAACATACTGTTGATGGGCGTATCTGTAGCAGCAAAAATTGCACCAAGCCCCAAAAGGATCAAAATTTTCCCGGTGATCTCGTTATAACCCAGCAGTTGCGTGATCGGGCCGGAAAGAACGGAAAGGCCCAAACCGGCCGGAATGGTAATCATTGCGACAACACGCAGGACGGTTTCGATGCTATTTTTGATTTTTTTGGGGTCGCCTGTTGTCCAAGCCGTCGTGACATTTGGCAAAGCGGATACACCGAACGCCTGAGTAATCGCCGGCACCAACATAAACAATGTTGTCGCATTGCCATAACAGCCAAACAGGAATGTTGGAACGCGGTCCGTCTGGATGACAACCTCACTCAATAGGCCACTGTATTCCTGCAGCAGCACCTCCGGTTGTATGGACATAATATCCCGCAGGCGGCGCTGTACAAAGGTGGTATCCACCAAGCTGGAGAGATTGACCGCTAAAGCGCCCAATGCCACCGGAATCGCGGTACGCACCAAACGCTGAATGGTCTGCTTCATCGGATAGGGGCGTGGAGATGCAACCAACATCTCCCGTGTAATCCCATCCCCATTCCGCTTGTGATAAAGCCATAGAAATGCAAATCCAAAAACAGAACCAACTGTAACGCCAAAGATTGCACCCGCAGCAGCATACGGCAGGGTTGCAGCCTTGGCATATTCGGCCGATTCGACCGGGATTCCGTAAACTGTTCCCGAAGCGGCATATTCGTTTAAGCCATTTTGAATGATGAGATAAGCGCCCGCCAACCCCATGATTAGTTTAAACAGCGCCTCCACCACTTCTGAGAAAGCGGTGGGATACATATTGCGCAAACCTTCATAATAACCGCGATAGATGGCCATCATGCTGCTGAACAGAATCGCAGGGGACAGTAAATAAATCGCAGGCAATGCATTCATATCCCCGCTATCCGTAGCATAGGAGACATACGGCCTTGCGCCAAAGAACATCAAGCAAAACGCCAAAAAGCCCAAAGTCAGAAAAATCGGGATTGACACCTTGTGAATCTGTCGAATGTCCCGAAACCGGCCCCGTGCATAATTTTCCGATACCAAACGGGCAATCGCAATGGGGAATCCCGCGGTTGCCAGACTAAAAATCGGATTATACAGGTTGTACGCCGTTGAGAAATACCCCATACCAACCGGCGTAATAATCAGGTTTAAGGGGATTTTGAACAGCGCACCGATCACCTTCACAATTGCGATGGCAATCAGCAGAATCAAAGCACCGTGCAGAAAGCTTTGTTTGGTGGAGCGTCCCATTCGTTTTTCCATAGATAAACCCTACCATCCCATCCATCTTTTTTGCGGCTACGCAACCGCTTTCCCAAAGCATCATCCAATATTTTATATATACGGCATCCCTGTGAAGATTAGACCACCAACCCAACCGGACAAGCCCAGGAACACAAAAAGAGGGGCGAACCCCTCTTTTTCAAAAATTCCCATTCTTATACGTCGAGCTTGCTGCCGCACATATTGCAATAGCAGGCTTCTGCGGGATTTTCAGCTCCACATTTTTTACAGATAACTCTGGAGCGTAGGGCAGAAATCTGATCGTTGACTGCATCCAGCTGTTCGTACAGCTCATCAATCGCCGTTATACACTCATTAACCAAATCAGCAGAATCGTTCTCTGTCTTTTTAGAGTCATATATCACCCTGCCCAGGGCTTCAAAGCGCTTGGAGATCTCATTGTTCAGATCCGCCGCGTTTAACCGCAACTTTGAGATATCCACCATCTGGCCCGCCTTTTTGCCGACGGCATTGACTGCTTCTTTCGCATTCACGACGACATCTTCCAGAAGTCCCATTGTCACACGCTCCCTTTTTTGTTTTATTTGCTCAATTATAACACCATTTAAATCCGGAAATCAAGGGGATTGCACGGGATTCTCCATTCCATCCCAAACTATTTTCATCCTGGGTTATTCCCCGTAGATACCTCCCCCAATGAACTCCCGCAACAAGGAGGTCTCCGGAACCAGCGCCTGCGAGATCGGCGTAAACCGGCGCAAACATTCCGCCAGCTGATTGGCCAGCCCGCCGTATGAAGCCGACGGCTCCACGCTCTCTAAAAGTGGAAGTGCTTGTGCACGCATGACACACGGTTCATAACAGTGCATTGAATTGATCGTAATATCCGCCTCTCCCCGGTAGGGCTTAATATACTTCCGTTCTCCATCCATTACTGTGCTCCACATGTCCAGCGTGCGTCCCGGGGGGTTATTTCGGAACAAATAGTCGCGCACCAAACGGCGTACCAAACGGACTCCGTTGGGCGACAGCAAGATCTTTCCTTGCGTTTCCAATCCCTGCTTCACACTGATATAAATTTTTAAAACCCCGTCCTCCGGCAAATGCCTGCTAATGGCTGGATTCAGCGCATGGATTCCCTCCACAACCACAATTTCCCGTTCTCCCAAGCGAATGCGCTTCGTATATGGGTGAGGAATATGGTGTTCAAAATCAAAAACCGGCATTTCGCATGTGTTGGTTTCCATCAAATTCAACAGGCAGCGCTCCAATAAAGGAACATTTAATGCTTCGACTGATTCATAATCATGCCGGCCGTTTTCCAAAAGCGGTGCATCGGATTCGCCCTTGTAAAAATTGTCCAGCGAGATCACCTGGGAATCAATCCCACACTCCCGCAAAGCATCCAGCAGAATGTGCGCCGTGGTCGTTTTACCGCTGCTGGATGGACCCGCCAACATAATGACCTTGCAAAGCTCTGGAGAGGAGGCAATCTGCTCTGCTATGTCGCGTATATCGCGATGAAAAGCCGCTTCTGTCCGGGCAATAAAAGCAGGAGCACAGTGTTCTGCTTCATAATTAATGCGTTCGAGGTCGTTCTCATACAGAGGATAAACCCTGTTTTGCCCGCCGATATTCTTCATAAATGGTTCTCACCTGTTCTTTTCTTGTAAGCATTTCCCCGTGGCGGCTGATGTATTCATACGGGTACTTGAAATTAAAAATACGTTTCAGCTGGTCGGAATATGGGTCCCGGACCTTTGTCACGGCCCCCGCTCCACATGCCAAAATGGTATGTGTCTCATCCATAATATAAACATTGTAGATGCTCTCTTTTCCCGTCTTCGCCCACCCGGTATTCTCCAGATTTCCAACCATGCGGCTCTGCCGGTATAAATAGTATGGAGCATACCCATGGTGGAGAAGCTGTGCATCGCCCCAATCCAGCATATCTCCAGTCAGAGCGGCATCCCGGCTGAAGGGTTCACTGTCGTCCTGAAAAATACGTGCGGAACGCTTGAGCGAAAGAGTATGCACCGTGATGCTCTCAGGATGGAGATCCAACACTTGCCGAAGCGTCCTCTGAAAGCTTTCCAAGGTATCTTCCGGGAGGCCCACAATCAAATCCATATTGATGTCATCATACCCACATGTACGCGCCAACGAGAACGCCTCTAAAGTCTGTGCAGAAGTATGACGGCGGCCAATTGTCTCCAAAACATGATCGTTGAGGGTTTGTGGATTGATGCTAATTCTCGTAACCCCGCGTGGGCGCATCGCCTTTAGCTTATCCATCGTGATGGTATCCGGCCGTCCGGCTTCCACCGTGAATTCCCGGCAAGTGCTCATATCAAACGCACAGGTGATGGTATCGATCAAACGCGCCAACTGTTCAGCCGAAAGCGTTGTCGGCGTCCCTCCGCCGATATATACCGATTCCAGCCGCAATCCCAGTTCTTTTACGACCTCCGCCGTACGTACCACTTCAACGCATAGCAACTCCAGATACTGCGGAATGAGCTTTGCTGTGCGTTCCACGGTCGAAGATACAAAGGAGCAATACGAACAACGTGTGGGACAAAACGGGATGGAAACGTATAAGCTGAAAGACTCCGGACGAGAAAGCGATAAAATTTTTTGCTCGTTCCCCATGGTGATCCGGCTCAATTCCGTCTTTTCCGCGCTGACCAGCCAATCCCCCTGAAAGCTGCGCAGCGCTGCTTCCAGACCCATGCGGTCCACCAAATTGCGCAGGAGCTTAATGGGGCGCACCCCCGTTAGGATACCCCACTTTGGCGTATAAGCACATACCTGTGTGAGAAGCCCAAAAAGCAGCACCCCCATGCGCCGCTCCAACTCCTTGATGTCCGCTGGAAAAGAAAGCGCGGTGCGCTGTTCGGCTGCCCGTTCTCTTCCGCCATAAAATAAACGGGCCTGCAACCGGACGCCGCCGGATTCCGTTTGCATTCCCGTGTAAGCGCCCAAAGCGCCATAATCCAACATATGCGTCCCTTCTGAATCCGTTCCGCAGGAGATCGTCTCGATTCGGTGATAGGGAAAAAAGATACGGCACAAGTTTTCCATCTCGTAATGAAAGGGATGCTCTGCAATAAAAAGCCGCATCACGGGGGCTGTTTGATATAGCGTCTTCTCCGCCATCGGTTCAGCCCTCTACAAACGGATTATTCTTCCGTTCAAAGCCCAGTGTCGTCTCCCATTCGTGCCCGGGATAGACGTGATAGTCCCCTTCCAGAGCGCACAAACGCTTTAAAGAAGCCAACAACTGTGGATAACTACCTGTTGGAAAATCGGTTCGGCCCGCGCTCATTTTAAACAAGGTATCCCCGCTGAAAATAGCACCTTCCACTACATAGCAGCAACTTCCAATGGTATGCCCCGGTGTATGCAGCACATGGATGTGCAGATTCCCCAACGGGATGACATCGCCGTCAGAAACTGTCACATCCGCTTTTAAGGGAGGCAACGGGCGTCCCGTCAAATCCACAGACAAATTTAGAGCGCTATCCGACAAGAAGAGCTCGTCTTCCGCGTCAATATACAGCTTCGCGCCAGTCTGTTTTTGAATTTCTGCCACGCCTGCAATATGGTCCCAATGGCCGTGCGTCAGCAAAATAGCTTGGACATCCGCCCCTTCCACCGCCTTCAGCAGGCTCTCATTGACAAATCCAGGATCGATCACAGCGGTCGCTCCAGTGGATTCATCGGTCAACATATAACAATTGGTGGGCATGGGCCCTCCGGTAAATCTGGTTACTTTCATTGAACTACTCCATTTCTATACTCATAACAATTACGCCCGCCGTACAGAGGCAATCCCAGAAATATTCATCAAACGGCTGATAATGGTCTGTAAATGATCTCTTCCATTGATCGTGATCGTAACGGAAATGACTGCGCTGCCGTCCTTCGTCTCCCGAGAGTTGAGCGAATGGATGAACAGATGCATATTGAAAAGCTGTTGTGTAACATCGGCCAGCAATCCAGGCCGGTCCGTTGCCACAATCTCCAAGGTGGATTTAAAGACCTCTTTGACCACGCCTTCCCAGTGCGCCTGAATCCAACGCTCCGGTTCCGGCGCCTCGCTGATGACCTTGGGTACGTTCGAACAACTCCTTTTGTGGATGGAGACGCCGAACCCGCGGGTGATAAACCCGATGATCTCGTCCCCTGGCAAGGGATTACAACAACGGGAAAACTTAATCAGGCACCCTTCCATTCCGTCCACGGTCACGCCGCCGACTGGTTTTTTGTTTACTTTTGGCTGCTGTTTGGGAACCTCTGGCTGTACTGGCGGTTTGTGGGATTTGATGTATTCCTCCTTCAGCTTTGGCATAACCTTCCAAAGCTGAATTCCGCCGTAACCGATGGCCGCATACACATCCTCTTCCGTCGTACAATTCTGGCGGCGGCCGATATTTTCTAAACAACCTTTGAGCTCTTCATCCGTCAATTCAATTCCATTTCTCCGGAACTCGCGCTCCAATTCAGTCCGGCCTTCCACAATGTTCTCTTCCCGGCGTTCTTTCTTGAACCACTGGCGGATTTTATTGCGCGCCTCGCTGGTCTTGACTATCTTTAACCAGTCTCTGCTGGGTCCGTGGCTTCCCTCTTTTGCGGTAAGAATCTCAATGATCTCACCATTTTTTACTTTATAATCGATCGGTACAATGCGTTTGTCCACTTTGGCACCCACCATACGGTTTCCAACTGCACTGTGAATGGCATAAGCAAAATCGATCACAGTGGAACCACTCGGCAAGCTGATTACGTCGCCCTTGGGGGTAAACACAAACACCTCTTCCGGCGCAAGATCCGATTTAATGGTCCGCACAAGATCGGTGGCATCCCCACTATCCTTTTGGTTTTCCAGCATCTGCCGAATCCACGCGAGGCGATCGTCCAGCTTGTCCCCTTTGGTGACACCGAGCTTATATTTCCAGTGTGCAGCGATGCCGTATTCTGCAGTATGGTGCATTTCCCAAGTTCGGATCTGCACCTCGAACGCCACGCCTTCTTTGCTGAGAACCGTCGTGTGGAGGGATTGATAACCATTGGGTTTCGGGGTGGAGATATAATCTTTAAAACGGTTTGGAATGGGCCGGAACATGTCATGAATAACGCCCAACACGTTATAACAGTCATTGATGGTATCGACGATCACGCGTACCGCATAAATGTCATAGATTTCATCCATGCTTTTCCCTTGAATGAACATCTTTCGATAAATACCATTGATGCTTTTGACACGGCCCTCTAAATATACATTGGGAATCTCCGGGGATACACGGTCATAGATGCGCTGCTTGGTCACCTCAATGAATGCCTTTCGCTCGCCGCTGCGCATCGCCAGCCCGCTTTCAATCTCCTGATACGCAATGGGGTCCAGATAGCGCAAGGAAATGTCCTCCAACTCCTCTTTCACCATCCGGATACCAAGGCGGTGCGCGATGGGGGCATACACCTCCATGTTCTCCAATGCCTTGTCGCGCTGCTTCTGCGGAGCCATGAATTCGATGGTCCGCATATTGTGCAGGCGGTCCGCCAATTTGATGATAATCACGCGGATGTCGTCCGCCATTGCAATCAACATCTTCCGCAGGTTTTCCGCTTGCTGCTCTTCCCGAGAAGAGTAGGGAATTCGGCCAAGTTTGGTAACACCGTTGGTCAAATTTGCAATTTCATCCCCGAACATTTTCCGCACTTGCTCAAGGTCCACCGGCGTATCCTCCACCACATCATGGAGTAAACCTGCCGCCACAGACTCAGAATCCATGCCCAACTCCACCAGGATGCAGGCCACTGCCACCGGATGGGAAATGTATGGCGCGCCGGACAGACGTTTCTGGTCGCCGTGCATCTGATAAGCCAACTGATAAGCCTTATCAATCAGGGCAAAATCGTATTCTCGCTCGCTATCGTGGATCAGTTTTAAAAGATCATTGTAGGTTTTGAGTTTCTCCGCCATATGGTTCCCCCTCCTTCTGTAAAGCCCGCAGATCTGCCAAAATCTTTGAATCAAATAAATTGACCTTTTGCTGCACCGGTTCTAAGGTCAATTTGCACACCCCTGCGGACCGCTGCTGCAAGGTCAAACCGTGTTCCGACAGGACATCCAACATTGTCAGCAGCTTTCCCATATTTCCGCCGGGCAAAGCACATGTTCGATAGAGAAGTACCTCTTCTGGACCGTCAAACCCATTTTTTGCACGCAAGAACCGGTATACAGAGGCAAATTCTTCCCGGTTTGGGGTCAGGCTGTCCACTTCGCGTGCAGTCAGGTTTTCTTTTCTTCTACCCTTCTCATAAATTTGAAGCCCTTGCAGTACCTCTGCGCCGTCCAATCCAGCGGGTTTACAGTCTTTCACGATGATGGATAGTGTTTCTTTTCCATTGAAAGGCTTTGCGTCTAAGGTCACAGCCAAATCGAGAAAATCCCCCACCGCATAGGGAAACGCCTCTAAGGACACTCCGAACCGCATACAACGCAGTGCGTAGTTGTCCTTCACCACCGTCAGGCGAAGATGCTTGCCTCCGCCGACCGGCGTGATGTCCTGAAGGCGGACGCCAAAAAGCCCAAACAGAGGCGCCGGATTGGCCGTCCCGAATGGTTCCAGCAGGCGAATGCTGCGCGGCACCTCTATCGTAAGCTGTTCCGGATGCAGCACGCAGTCAATCGTAAGCGTCGGCACAGGCATATGCGGCGCATGAACCGCCGCATAACGATTGATTCTCTCTCGAAACTGCGCAATTGCAGCAGTCCGGATGCTTAACCCTGCCGCCATGGGATGGCCGCCGAATTTAACCAGTAGATCCGAACAGGAACAAACAGCCTCAAATAAAGAAAACCCTTCGATGCTCCTGCCCGACCCCTTGGCCTCCTCCCCGTTAATAGAAATCAAGATGCTTGGCTTTCCAAAACGCTCTGTGATACGGGCTGCAACAATTCCAATAACCCCGGGATGCCACCCTTCTCCTGCTAATACCAACACGCGATCGAGCAAAGGCCTGGGATCTCGCTCCAAATCTTCCAAGACCCTTTCAAAGATGTCGCTCTCAATTTGCCTTCGGTATTCATTACAATCGCAAACATCGGCAGCCAAATTAGCTGCCTCCTCCGGGTCCTCCGCGAGCAACAAGCGAACGGCTCGATCCGGGGAACCAATCCGGCCCGTTGCATTAATGCGCGGAACCACACCAAATGCCACATTTGTCGCTGTAAGCATTCGGTTATCCAGGCTAGCGTTTTCCAACAAAGAACGCAGGCCTAAACGATCGGATCGGGAGAGATGGGGCAACCCGGCGCGTACCAGCGTGCGATTTTCTCCCAATAACGGAACCACATCTCCAATGGTTCCAATCGCCACTAAGTCCGCATAGTTTTCTAACAGGCTGGTCAGATCATAATCCGGACCTTCCAGCGCCATAATCAACTTAAATGCTACGCCGACTCCGGCAAAATCTTTAAAAGTGCTTGGGCAATCCAAACGATGCGGATCAACTACTGCACAGGCAGCGGGAAGCACTTCTCTCGACCTGTGGTGATCGGTTACGACCACATCCATTCCCAGCTGCGACGCATAGGCCACTTCTTCAACGGACGAAATCCCGTTGTCCACTGTAATGATCAACTGCGTCCCCTGTGCATGCAGTTGATCGATGGCCTGCAAATTCAGTCCATATCCTTCCCGCTCTCGATCTGGAATATAGTATGTCACATCCGCTCCATTGGATTCCAGATAAGAATAAAGCATTGCCGTAGAAGTAACACCGTCTGCGTCATAATCCCCGTAGACCGTAATTCTCTCAAAATGATTGATCGCATGCCAAATGCGTTCCACTGCGCGGTCCATATCTACCATTTGTAGAGGATCGGAGAGAGAAATTGCAGAGCCAAACATCGCATCAATCTGGCCGGTTTCGGTCAGTCCGCGTGTCTGCATCAACGCCCCCATGACAAAGGGTACCTGGTACTGCTGGGCAAGACGCTCCGCGATATTCCGGTCACATGGCAATACGTCCCACTTTTTCATGTTCCTGTCCACCTCGAAATCCCTAAACCTTTATTACAAAGCCGCAATCATATACTCTTGGAATAGGTATTTAACGCTTGTATGTCTGCAATGGTAAATTATATTTTCATAGAGTTTAATTGTACCATTTTGAGAATTCTTATTCAATACCTATGGCCCTCACACAAAACTCTTTTCATCATAAATCCGTTTTTCTCATCCATCTGGATAACAGTACAGCAAAAAGGAGCAGCTTGCCAAACAACAAGCATGCTCCTTTTCTACCGTCTATTTCATGCTATTCCATTTTTGCACTTACACCAATATTGACCATATAGCTGCCATACACCCAGGAATTTGGGGCGCCTGTCGCCGAGATAGTCACAGGAACTTCCGTCTGTCCGGTAAAGTTCTCTTTTCCTGTCATATCAATCTGTGCAACCAAATTGTTTTCTGTAAATGCTTCAATTTCACTCGGAGGACCGACAATGGTCACGCTAAGGCTCTGTGTATAAACTTCTGCCTGATACCCAGCGGGAAGATTTTTAAAGGTGATTGTATCCGGATTGAGCGCCATCGTGCGGGTGGTAAAGGTATCAAGATCCAGTTTCACCTTTGCTGTGTAAATATTACTGACGTTTTTAAAGCCGGTTGGTAAACTGACATCCACATCAAATTCATCGCTCGAAGGGCTGATCGTTGTGAAATCAATTGCAGGCAACGCCAGCTCCGAAATATTGGCGAATGCGTCCTCGGGCCCGGCTACTTCAATTTCTTTCGGCTCCACAGTCACACGGCTTTCAAAATCGTCCAATCCACTCGGCTTACCAGTAAACTCCACTTGCAACGGCAGCACCTTGCGGTACAATACATTGCACGTGACATCCACTGCGTCCATACTCAAGGTCAAGCTATCGCTTTTGATCTCATTTCCATCCGCATCCAGCATTACCAATTTACCCGTAAAATGCTTTGTCTCCGTCAAAGGCGTCTTGTCCTGTTCATAGGGGATGGTCACCTTTGCAACCTGATCCACCTCTTGCTTCGGCCCCGACACGGTCACACTGTCGCTGGAAAGTGTCGGCGCATTCAGGTAATACTGCGGGTCTACCGGCGGTGTAATCTGACTGGTATCGATATTGAACACCTTTTCACTATAATAGTCCACAGTGACCAAAATACTGGACGGTTCAATGGACACCACCTCATAGTTGGAAAGGTTCCCCAGCTTTGTGGCGGATAACTCCAATTTGTAATTGCTGACCGGTCCGGTTAGGGAAGCAGCCTGCTTTGCTTCAATCTGTAAATCTGTATTTTTTACCTGATTGACCGTCAGACTGTTCCCTTTTATTGCGACCTTCGCTTTCGCATTAACCGGGCTAAAAACCTTTAGGCCCGACTGCTGCGCCGAATCCGATAAATTCACGACAATCGGTACGTCTGTCACAGTGCGGGGGATTTCTTCAGTATTGCGTGTTGCAAATACCACCCAAATCACCAACGCACAAAAAACAGAGAAAATCATTACAAACTTATTGTTGTAAAACAAACTTCCTAAACTGATCTTTTTATGACTCATGATTTTCTGCCCCTCCTGATGGAAGGAATTCTACTCGCACGTTTCTCACCATTTGCATTTTCTTCCGGCAATAACAAAGCTTCCAAAGCGCTTTGCAGAGTTTCGCGCGTATAATTCCGCGTTAAAACGCCATTGACCGCGATGGATATTTGGCCTGTTTCCTCCGAAACAACCACTACGATCGCGTCCGAATTCTCACTCATACCGATCGCTGCGCGGTGGCGCGTTCCCAAATCAATGCTGACTTTATCGCTCTTTGTCAACGGCAAAATACAGCCCGCAGCATAGATCATTCCATCCCGAATGACCATCGCGCCATCGTGAAGAGGCGCTTTATTCCAAAAAATATTCCCAATGATCGGTACCGAAGGCTCTGCATTGACGATGGTACCCGTATCAATAATATCCCCCAACTTCGTCTGCATTTCAAACACCATTAAGGCGCCCGTTTTAGATTTCTGAAACTTTCCGGCCGCCTCAACCACAGCATTGATGCACTTACGTTTTTGTTGTAAGACTTTTTCAGCCTCTTCGGAGGAAATCTGAAACCAATACTTACTTCCAATTTTACTACGGCCAATCTGTTCCAGCGCCCGACGGATCTCCGGCTGGAAGATTACCAACAGGGCAATAATGGTAAAATTGAAAAAATAGTCCAAAAGGGTTTTCATCATATTCAGATGGATGACAACCGATGCAACATATACACCCATCAAAATAATAATACCCTTTACAAGCTGTTCTGCGCGTGTTTCGCGGATGAGCTTGATTCCATTATAAATAATAAAGGAGACCAGCAATACATCCAGTGCGTCACTCAGCTTAAAGGTGTGAACCAACGCAACAAACGTATCCCACAGTCCTGTGATAAACTCCATATTTTCTTGCACCCACTATCTTCCGATTTTCACAAGCTCCATGTATATTTTGACTTCCATATGTCTTCATATAATAAAAATATCCAATATAATTTTAGCACATTTAATTGGATATGCAAATGCTTTTCATTTATTTTCTATGAAATTTCATAATCGTGTTGGAAAACACACGGATCTCATTCATATTGTTGAATGCGGAAGGGCAAACGCGAACAGCCCCTTGTTCCAACGTTCCAAAACTTTCATGGGCCCTTGGCGCGCAGTGCAGACCTGCCCGGACCGCAATTCCTGCTGTATTTAGCTTTTGTGCAACGGTTTCACTGCTGACATCCTTTACGTTAAAGGAGAGCACAGGAGCAAAATAGGGTTCCACCGGCTCCGGCGTATAAAGCTGAATCGCTTCCATTTGGGAGAGACTGCGATAGAGCGCTTGGACCAGCCCCAACTCATGCCGGTAGATTCGTTCGATTCCTTTACTCTTTACAAATCGGATTCCTGCACGAATCCCGGCGATTCCAGGCACATTGACTGTTCCACTTTCCAAGCGATCTGGCATCGTTTCCGGCTGATCTAATGATATGGACGCCGTACCGGTCCCTCCCTCGATCAGCGTTGCCAATGAGGCTCCATGGGGCGTAACAAGTATACCCGTCCCCATCGGTGCATAGAGTCCCTTGTGAGAGGCAATGCAGAGATAATCAAAACGACACTCTTCCATATTGATTGGCAATACCCCGGCGCTCTGTGCACAATCAATCGCAATCGGAATTCCATATTCATGACCCAATGCCGCTAACCGTTCGATGGGCAGGCGAATTCCCCATACATTGGAAACATGTGTACAGACAATCAGCTTTGTATTGGCACGCAACGCCTTTCGGAAGGCATCCACAGTGGCATCGTTGTCCCCCGGGACCACTTGCGCTTCCGTATAGGTAACGCCTTTCTCCTGTAAAGCCCGAAGCGGACGCATAACCGCATTATGCTCCAGGTTGGAAGTAACCACATGATCCCCGGGTTTTAACACACCCTTTAACACAAGGTTGATGGCAAGTGTGCAATTGAGTGTAAACGCAACACATTCCGGCCCGGGCGCATGGAAAAACTCTGCAACTTCCGTCCGGCACCGATAGAGTTCTTCCGCGGTCTCCATGGACATCTTATGGCCCGCACGTCCGGGATTGGCGCCGTACCTTCGCATGGCCTCATCGACAGCACGGATCACCTGTGGTGGCTTTGGATACGTGGTAGCGGCATTGTCCAAATAAATCATCCCACGTCCTCCCTTTCCGCACGGCCCAGCACACGAATACCGGCCTGTGTCAAAATCTCCTGCGCTTCATCGGTACGGCTAGGGACATATATGCTATAACCGCACCCGGCGTTTTCGTTTCCGTGCGGCGTTCGTTCTACATAGGACTTGATGCCATGTTGAAAAAGCAGGTCTCGCCCCTTCATCGCATACGTGATGGAGCTAACCATAATCATAGGCTTGCCCACAAGTATCACCTCTCTGTTTTTATTACCAGAGTATGCCACAAACAAGCCCTTTGACTATTTCCTAGGAAAGAACAACCCTTTCCTCTGCTTATTTTTCCAATAAGCATACCGCATGAACGGCAATCCCCTGCTTCTCGCCAGTAAAACCGAGCCCTTCCTCTGTGGTTGCTTTGATACTCACCTGGTCCAAAGTGATCCCCATGGCGTCTGCCAATCGACTGCGCATGGACTGGATATAGGGTTTCAACTTAGGTTCCTGTGCCAAAATAGTAGCATCTATGTTGGCAATCTGGTAATCATGCTTTTGCAACAAGCGAACAACCTCTTGCAGAAGCAAGATACTATCTGCACCTTTATAAGTAGGATCTGTATCTGGAAACCATGTGCCGATATCTCCCAGGGCAGCTGCCCCCAACAATGCATCCATTACTGCATGTGTTAAAACGTCCGCATCTGAGTGGCCCAGTAGCCCCTTTTCATAAGGGATTTCGGTCCCACCCAAAACCAGCTTTCGGTCCGAGGCTAGACGATGTACGTCATATCCATGGCCAATTCGCATCCAACCGCCTTTATTCTGTTTCAAAATAGCCTCCGCCGCAGGGAGATCCTCCGGCGTTGTAATTTTTATATTTGTATATCCCCCGGTAAACAGATGGACCTTATAACCTATATGTTCTACCAATTGGCAATCATCTGTATAATCCGCACACTCTTGGTCTGCCAAGGATAAGGCTCGCTCATAGAGGCTCCGCTCAAAAACCTGAGGGGTTTGAACTGCGCGCAGAGAGTCGCGAACAGGCGTAGAGGAAATAAATCCATCGCCATCCTGTATTTTTATTGTATCCTTGACTGCGGTACAAAGGGTCGCTGCTCCATATTTATACGCATCTTGAACCGTAGCATCAATCTCTTTTGGTTGAATAAGCGGTCTCGCTCCGTCATGGATTGCCAGATAGGCCGTGTCCTTTGGTACAGCGGCCACCCCTGCCGCCACAGAGCGCTGACGCGTTGTCCCGCCGGGAACGACTGCAAACAACTTATGAACCGCATACTGATTCGCTAACTGTTGCATGACAGCCCGATCTTCTTCACGGCAGACTATCACAATGCTCGAAATATGTTCCGCTTGCTCAAAAGCAAGCATGGTATGTACAATAACCGGTTTTCCGCATAAAGCGAGAAACTGTTTTGACATTTGTGCACCCATACGGCTGGAATTTCCCGCCGCTACAAGGATGGCACAACAGGACCTCCAAGGCATTTCCCCGCCTCCTTTCTGCATAGGAACCATTATAGCTACAAAAGCTACCTGGTGCAACTACAATCCTGTTACCACTTTCCCGCTAATTGCAACCTTTTGTTCACGATTTCGTGCTCTTAACCAAAGCGGCTTTACAGCGCGGAACATTTTAAGTTATAATAACCTCACGGCGTTAGCGGAAATCAAAGATTTCCGACGCCTGAGAGAACATTGAAACATCCAGCTTGGTGGTATGGATTGTTTGCACAGGTTTTATCCTCTTATCCTTTTTGGATGTTTTAGATAACCTCACGGCGTTAGCGGAAATCAAAGATTTCCGACGCCTGAGAGAACATTGAAACATCCAGCTTGGTGATATGGATTGTTTGCACAGGTTTTATCCTCTTATTCTTTTTGGATGTTTTTAGATAACCTCACAACAATAGTGGGAATCAAAGATTTCCGACGCCTGAGAGAGCATTGAATCTCAACCCAATGGCTACGAAACACTTCTACCTTACCTCTCTCCAATCGTTCATTCAGGAGCTTCTCGTCAAAAAGTTCCCCTATTGTTCCCTCAATTATATGGATACAAAACTATATGGATACAAAACCACTCTATGTAAATTCAGATGAAAGGACTTAATTATATGGAAAATAAGCTATCTGCAAAACGTGTCGCAGATTCTGAAGTAGAACAAGTACAGGCTATAATGCCAAACCACTTAAACGGGTCCGGCCGTGTGTTTGGCGGACAACTTGCTGCCTGGATCGACATTGTAGGCGGAATTGTGGCACGCCGCCATGCAAATCGGAATGTTACTACCGCTGCAATTGATAATTTGCAATTTAAAGAAGCAGTCTATGAGAACAGTATCGTTGTCCTTCACGGGAAAATTACTTACGTTGGACGGACCTCTATGGAAGTTCGTGTTGACAGTTTTGTCGAGAGTCTTTCCGGAGAACGCAAGCTTGTGAATACCGCCTATCTGGTAGAAGTCGCCCTCGATGATGATGGCAACCCGACAACCGTTCCAGGGCTTATACTAGAAAACTTTCAGGAACAGGCCGAATGGGAGGCCGGTGAAAAACGTCGGGAGTTGCGCCATCAACGGCATCGAGAAGCATTTTAATGATACATCTCTTTAAAGGGGAAAGATATATGTTTACTTTTCGCCGTATTTCGATCGATCCTTTGCTGAGAAAAATCACTCTGTTAGGACGAAACTCTGTGCAACTACCCTTTTTAAAGCTTTGACATTCAGTAAAACATATCCCCAAGACGGTGACTCTATTGTACGAAAACCCTCTCGGAATTCTATCTAATTCCGAGAGGGTTTTTATTACGTTATTGGGGACTCAATCGCCGAGCTTTATTGCCATGTACGCTTTCACCAAGGCCATGCACTTTTCCCACCCTAGATCACTACTATTCAAACAGAGATCATAGTTATCTGCATTGCGCCAGTCACGCCCTGTAAAATAAAGATAATAATCGCCACGACGCTTATCCATCTTGCGAATGTAACGTTTCGCTTCGTCCTCATCCATATTTCCGTGGACCATCATCGTCTTTTCTACACAATAGTCAAACGGAGCATGTACATACACACGGATGACATGTTTACAGTCTTTTAAGATAAAATCAGCACACCGGCCAATAATGACACAAGACTCTTTCTCTGCTAAATCCCGGATTACTTTGGCTTGATAATTGAACAAATTCTGATCGGATACAAAATCCTCGCTGTCCGGCGGAATGATTTCGCCAGTATATGCACTTTTGCGCGGTTTAAAGAGGCGAGGCGTTTTTAATTTTTCATCTGCCTGTGCGAAAAGATGTTCATTAATACCACTTTCATCGGATGCCAATCGAAGAAGTTCCATGTCATAGGCCTTAACCCCCAAATCCTCTGCCAACATTTTTCCGATCGACTTGCCGCCGCTTCCATATCCACGTGCAATTGTAATAACAAACTGTTTCATTCCATTGCCTCCCAAATATAACAGGGTTCCACTTTTAATAATTCTACCGTTCCTATCTTCATTATAGAATATTTAGGATTCAATAACAAGGATTAATCGGTTATTTTTGTGTGTTATTTACACATCCTTACTCGATCTTTTCCTTTTTTCTTCTTCTAAACTTTTCGCCCAGGCTGCAGCGAATGCGCTGACCCCTTCATTTTTTTGTTTATTTTGATTTTGCAAATACTGCTGAACATCCCGCTTGGAAGCCCCGGAACGTTTTCCCTGCCCCTCAAAAAATTTATCCGCCTTTGAACGAAAACCGCAGCGGCAGGCAAATGTCTTTCCCTCCCCTTCTCCGAAAAGTTCCATAAATTTGTGGCAATTGGGACAACGAACCCGGGTTTCTGTCACCACATTTCGCCGGTAACCACAAGCCCGATCCTGGCAGACCAACATCTTTCCCCGTTTACTATTGACCAAAAGCAGATGCTTTCCACACTCGGGACATATTTTCTGCGTCATATTCTCATGGACATAGGTGGCTTCGCTGTTGGCTACAGTCCTGACCAGGGAGGTTGTATAGCCCCTGATCTCCTGAAGGAAATTTTTCTTATTTTCCTTTCCTTGGCTAATTTTTTCCAATCGTTGTTCCCAACGTGCCGTGAGTAACGGCTCCTTCAAATCGGAAGGCACCAAACCGATTAACTGAATCCCTTTAGAAGTTGGAATCAATGTGTTCCCCCTTTTTTCCACATAAAAAGAACTGAACAATTTCTCAATAATATCGGCTCGAGTTGCAGGCGTTCCCAAGCCTCCGCCAATATATTCCTTCATCTTCTTATCTTCGATAAATTTAGAAGGATTCTCCATGGCGGAAAGCAGTGTCGCTTCCGTATATCGCGCTGGTGGTGAAGTCTTTTGGGCCTTCAGCTGAGTTGTTCTACATAGAAAAGTATCTCCCTGATGCAAACTTGGGAGCACTTGCTCTGCGGCTTCCTCGTCATCCTCATCCAGCCCTTTCTCAACTTTTTTCCAGCCGAGTTCGATGATCTCACGCCCTGCTGCAGAAAATGTTTCACCCTCTGCAGTTAGATCAATACGGATTTTTTTGTAATCATAACTCGGATAAAAACAAGTGAGGAATCGCTTCACTACCAAAGTATAGATACGCCTTTCCTCTTGATTAAGGTTTAGTAAATTGACTTGCTCTTCCGTAGGAATAATTGCATGGTGATCGGTAACCTTTGCATCGTTGATACATGCACGGGAAATATTCTTTCGTGTACGGAAAATTTCTCCAACAATTGTACCGAATTCCCCGTGATTGACTGCACGTAAACGTTCCTGCAAGGTCGGTACAATGTCTGCTGTCAAATAACGGGAATCTGTACGCGGGTAAGTAAGTGCTTTATGATTTTCATACAATCGCTGCATGATATTCAACGTCTGTTTGGGAGAATATTGATACAACTTGTTTGCATCGCGCTGAAGTTCGGTTAGGTCGTATAACATAGGGGGCGGTGTAGAACCAAATGTCTTTTTTACCTCTGTAATCCGAAATTTTTTTCCTAGAATCTTATCGGCAATTGCCTGCGCACGGGCCTTTTCGGAAATAGCAGTCTGCTTTTTTTCGTCATGCCAAGTAACAAAAAATTCTCCCAAGTCTGCACGGACCGTGTAATAGTCTTTGGGAACAAAGCGTCGGATTTCCTCTTCCCTCTGAACAAGTAGTGCTAGCGTAGGAGTCTGTACACGTCCAGCAGAAAGCTGTGCATTAAACTTACAAGTCAAAGCACGAGTGACATTCAAGCCAACCAGCCAATCCGCTTCCGCGCGGGACTGGGCAGACATATATAATGGGAGATACTCTTTTCCATCTTTTAGCTTTGCAAAACCTTCTCGAATGGCACGATCCGTCTGTGAAGAAATCCAAAGCCGTTTGATCGGCTTATGAAAGCCTGCCTTCTCCAGAATCCAACGTGCTACAAGCTCTCCCTCCCGGCCCGCATCTGTCGCAATGACCAATGATCCCACTTCAGGATTATGTAATAACTTTTTTACAATACTGTATTGTTTACTCGTCTCAGGAATCACCTTTAGTTCCATTTTCTCCGGCAACATCGGTAAGGTGTCCATACTCCAGGTCTTATACTGTTCCCCATATGCTTCCGGCTCCGCCAATTCGACAAGATGTCCCAAAGCCCATGTAACAATATATTGACTTCCAGATAAAAAACCGTTTCCTCCTTGACGGCATCCCAACACCCGTGCCAATTCTCTCCCTACTGATGGCTTTTCCGCCAACACCAATATTTTTGCCATCTACATAATCGCTCCCCTTCTATATCGTTTTTCATTATTTAATATTGTTCGTATATCATTCAATAGAAACCCTGTTGGAAATAATGTTTATCTAAACTTTTGGCATTTTAACTCAAAATACAAATTTTCTTCTATTGAGTTAGACTGCGTAAATATCACAATCATTGAATCGACTTTCTTTAAAGAACAAATCCGCGCGTCTTTTACGAAGTTTATTCTTGATAATATTTAATCGGAGGTATTTAAGATAAAAGGGCGTGGATCTCACGCCCTTTTATCAGTTATCTCTCCCGGTTCTCTACAAAACTGCCGGATAATATGCTCTTTATTCTCCCCTAACGTAATCTGACGAATCATCCGCCGAATCTCCAAAACGGATGATGGCGCAACCGATAACTCATCCACCCCCAACGCGAGATAAAAACAAAGCAACGCTGAATCTGCAGCTGATTCTCCACAAATTTCGATTCGTATTCCATGCTTTTTAGCGTTCTTAACCGCTATATCAATCATTCGTAGTACAGCTGGATGACGTGGATTATAAAGAGCGGTCACCGAAGGATTCATCCTATCCACAGCCAATGTATACTGTGTCAAATCGTTTGTCCCAATGCTCAAAAAATCCACGTGGGATGCAAGTTTATCACTCAGCAAGACTGCAGCTGGCGTTTCTACCATCGCTCCAATCTCAATCCGATCTGCCACCTCAATTCCCTGATCGGACAACTCTTTCTGTGCTTGTTGGAGCAATGTCTTCGCCCTTACGATCTCCTGTTCAGAGGTAATAATGGGAAACATAATCGCAACACGGCCATATGCAGAAGCACGTAGTATTGCCCGAAGCTGTGTCATAAATAAACCAGGACGTCGCAAGCTAAACCGAATCGCCCGACATCCCATGGCTGGATTGATTCGGTCACTATAGCGCCACTGACCAATTTCTGGTTCTTCACTGATGTCAAGCGTTCGAATGACGACACGTTTCCCATGCATTTTTTCCAACACCATTTTATAAGCGCGGAATTGTCCTTCTTCAGAGCAATCCATGTTGCTGCCCAAATAGAGAAATTCTGTGCGCAACAGTCCAATTCCATCTGCATCATTATCCAACACCTGTTGAACATCCTCTGCATGTCCGATGTTCGCATGTACATCGATACGGTAACCGTCTTTCGTTACAGAAGGACACCCCCGCAGTTCCCGCAAAGCACGCAAATGTAAAAAATACTGATACTGCCGGTCGCTATATTCCCTCAACGCCATCACGTCCGGGCTCAATACAACATCTCCGGTAAATCCATCTACAATTACATTTTCTGCTTGAACCAGTCCTTTAAAGGATTCCTTTAGCCCTACAACAAATGGTATGCCTGCATTTCTCAGAAGTATAGCAGCATGTGAATAACAGGAACCATTTTGAGATAAAAAGGCCAGCACCTTCTTCCGATTGACCGTTACTACTTCGCTCGGCAAAAGCTCTTCAACTGCAATAATGCCCTTTCCAATACTCTCATCTAATGGTTCTACATTTTCCAAATTCAAGTAACGAAGCAGATGTCTCGATATATCCAAAATATCCGTATCGCGTGCGCGCATATATTCATCTTCCATCTTAGAAAAAAGCTGATAGAAGTGTTGGGCAGTCATATATACAGCTGACTCGGCCGTCACATGATCCTGAAGGATGTGTTTCTGTATATCTTCGAAAAAATCGTGATCTTCAAGAAGTAAAATATGGCTTTTAAAGATTAAGGAGTCTTCTGCCCCAAATTTCTGAAACGCTTGACGATAAAGCTGGCGAATGTTTTGTTCTGCGGCAATGCGAGCGGCATCCAAACGTTGAATTTCTACCTGTGCATCCTCGGATGACAAAAGATGTTCCGTCTGCGCATAAGGCTGCCGAATACAGAGTTTCCCAATAGCAATTCCTTTCGATGCAGCTACTCCTCGAATGCTACGCATATTTTCACCTCCAATGCAACCTCAATTTCAAACTGTTACACGGAGAAAACTTGAACTTACTGTTTCTCTCATCTTAGCGCAAGAGGACGGAGTATGTCAACCATTCTAAATTCTTAGGGAATCACTACTTCCCTACAATAGGAACAAATCTTCCTTTTTCCTTTCTAATAAAAATATATTATTAATTTTTGTCTTTTTGATTCGAAAGGAAACCCGTTCATAACGGATACATTATATCATTAAGCTGAAAATTCTTCTATAAGAGATGCAGAGAAGTCAAAAATTTTCTTCCTGATAATATAAATTTTTCTGATTATATTACATATCCTTCGCATAACATGGAACTTCCCTCCAGGTTATATTTACTTCTACATTCAGATTTCAATTTGCCAGGAGGGTAACGTCTTATCGTCTTGAAAGAAGTCCACGTCTAAAGGATTTCAATCCACACCCTCCGCATGGAGGGTGACAAAATACTCAAAATCATTACACATAGCTATATCATATTTCAATCCACACCCTCCGCATGGAGGGTGACGCGGGAGCGGGTCATCGGTGACCTTGTCCTTGCTATTTCAATCCACACCCTCCGCATGGAGGGTGACACTCCGCTCTGCACCCGTTGTATGGATGCTCTGATATTTCAATCCACACCCTCCGCATGGAGGGTGACAAATCTTAATCCGTCAAGCCGCTGGACGACGTGATTTCAATCCACACCCTCCGCATGGAGGGTGACTGTTCTAAATCTCGGGCGAGAACTTGAATTAGAAAAATTTCAATCCACACCCTCCGCATGGAGGGTGACCTGGTGGGCCGGTCTGATGATTCCACCAGGCATTATTTCAATCCACACCCTCCGCATGGAGGGTGACGATAGCGGCCTGAGCTGCCACAGCGGACACCAGATTTCAATCCACACCCTCCGCATGGAGGGTGACGGCATACCGATGATGAGGTTCGGCGTGGCGTCGTTATTTCAATCCACACCCTCCGCATGGAGGGTGACCTTGACCGGCCCAGGTTCTCAGCTCCCAGCCGGTATTTCAATCCACACCCTCCGCATGGAGGGTGACAGCTGTGGGAGGTCTCCGTTGTTACCTGGGCCATATTTCAATCCACACCCTCCGCATGGAGGGTGACCGTACAGCCGCCCGCCTGCGTTGCTCTCGATGCGATTTCAATCCACACCCTCCGCATGGAGGGTGACAGTTTTCGATGTAGAGGGGGTTGGTGTACTTCGTATTTCAATCCACACCCTCCGCATGGAGGGTGACAGCAAATTCGCATAATAAATCATATAGTCTCAATTCAATTTTTATTAAATTGCAACTTATATGAAATTTTTAAATTTAACTACTCATTTAAAATCTATCCTGCCTTAAATCGCAATATTCCAATATATGGTGCGAACCTCTCTAGTCTTTTTTGTTCCCTTTTCGTTCGCACTCAATTATATCATAAGAACTCCCTCCGCTTCATAGGTTGGTTTCGCACCTACATGTTCTACTTTTGTTTGATAATGATTTCCTAAATAGTAAAAACGTAGGCTATCCTTTTGGGGATCAATTATTTGTTCAAGTAAATACTTTACTTTGCGGCATTGCGCTGCATCTAAGATACATTCAAACACAGAATTCTGTACGCGCTGTCCATAATTGATACATTGCTTTGCAACTTTTCGCAGTCGCTTCTTTCCCGCTTCTGTCTCTGTGTTGACATCATAAGTGATCAAGACCAACATACCCATTTCCTCATTTCCATAAAAATGGTGGATATTCCTCCAGGTCTCCCCGCAGGCAACGCCCCAACAACATTGCCTGTACATAAGGAACCAAGCCCCATGGAACTTTTTCTTGTAAAAAGGGATGTCGAATGAATTCCTGCTTTCTGGCTTGCCACCCGGCCAAAATCGCTTTTCGTGTTTCGTCGTTCATCCGAACAGCTCCCGTTTCCTGTTGGTAAAAGCCTTTCTCGGTAACAATCCGATTGTTAATTAGAGACAATACAAAACGGTCTGCAAAGACGCTACGCAATTCTTCCATCAGGTCTAATGCCAAGGAGGTTCTGCCAGGGCGTTCCCGGTGTAAAAAACCTATATAAGGATCTAAACCAACGGCTTCTAATGCAGAACAGCAATCGTTACATAGCAAGGTATATACAAAGGACAGTAATGCATTGACATTATCCATAGGCGGACGGCGATTTCTCCCATGAAAATAAAAGGCTTTTTTGTTTTGTAAGATTAGCTGGTCAAATACACGGAAGTACTGTTCCGCCGACACTCCTTCCAATCCACGTAATTGTTCATCACTGATGCATTCACGAATTGTAGGCAACTGACCTCCCAGCTGTCTGGACACATTTTTCAATGCAGCAACGTCTACTTGCATGGCATGATCCCTTGTGGCACGTTCCAAGACCCATCGGCTATTAAACACCTTACCAAAGATAAAGTTTCGTGCAAAACGAGTTCTGACCATCGGATCATCGGATGCCCGCACTTGTTGCAAACGCAAAAGAACATTCCCTTGTGATCTTCCACAGGCAGCCGCTAAAAAGCGTCCGTGAGGTGTCAAAAAAGCTAGACGGATACCATGTTCTGCACACGCCCCCATCAGTGCAGGACTCGCCCCTTTATAACCAAAATATAATATTTGCTCCAATGTATGTAATGGTATCCTTAGCAGAAGTTCCTCTTCCCGATAAACCATCACATTTTGCCCTTCAAGTGCCAAATAGGTATCTGGCGACGTTACATACAGGGTATTTAGTAGTTTTCTCACGATTCTTCCCCCAATAGATTGGATTCTATATAGCTCTTAACAGAGAGCCTTCCACATAGTTTGGGGAGACAGAGTTCTTTCAGAGAGCAGGCATTGCAGCTTTTGGACGGTCTCACTTTTGGTGTATAACGACGCTCTAAATAGCTATGCATTTCTTTTAGCATGATTTTCACCTGGTTTCGAAGTTCTTCTGTGAACACGACCTCTTCCCTGTGGCGACTTTCTCCATAAAATAAGAATCCTTTGGGAATGTCACAGGATAGCATTTCCTCCAAGCACATCCCTTGGCAACAAAGTTGCAAACGATCCGCATCAGATTTCTTAGGGCTTCCTCTCTTATATTCCACCGGAACAGGGAGCCACGTACCTTTATGATGGAACAAAAGGACTCCCTCCGGCGCTTGATGGAACTCCACTACATCACAAGTCCCGCTGACCCCCAAAGAAGATGAGTGAACTGCTAATCCACGAACCAGCAATTGTCCTCCCCGTTTCTCCGTGATTCGCTCGTCATGAGCGCGCTCGTGTAAAATCTCTCCTTCGACGGTCCGAAGATTCTCTGCCCACTGTTGTTCTATGTGGATCAATGCCCATTGCCGGCGGCAAAAACAAAAATGTTGGATGCCGGACAACTGTAAATAATCATCTTCTTCGTAAGTGCTCATATCATCCTCTGACAGCTGACATGCTCAGGAATTGCAGCTTCATCTATACATACTTCATAGTCCGCATAGCTGCGCGCCGGAACATGTTCATCCCCCTCTCCCGTTTTCCTACGTTTTACAGTCACAGCATCAAACAATTTATAGGAAGGTGCATTTCCCAGTTCTGAGTCGTGTTTGAATACAATCAATTCTCGGACCGCCATTTTCCCACGTGCGGCAGAATGATCGTGCTCAAACATATTGATTATTGCTTCCCAAAGTAAATTGAGGTCCGCCTCGGTAAAGCCAGTGACCTTGCGAGCAAGATTGGCAGAGACGTAACCTTCCGCCCGATAAAGACCATATGGAATGATGTGTTTACGCCCCATTTCGGTTCCTTTTTTCTCTGCATCCGCCTCTGTAGTAATTGCTACGCGGGTAATCGTGACCTCCTGAGGGACAACCTGCTCAATACTTCGTGCAAAACCAATCTGTACGGGACCACGAATTTGCCCACAGTTTAAAGCCGCTTTCATAAAAGTTGTCATTACTGCGCCAAAGGTTCGAATGTCATAAAAATTTTCGCACATAAAATCACGGACACGTTCATCCAAGCGATTGTCTTTTTTCTTTGCTTCTTTGACCGTTTTTTCGTCTACGCCTAAATTGGCATATGCCTCTAAATCGCTTCGATTGAGCGGGATTCCCTCCTTAATATAGATGCGATACCCTTTTTCATTTTCCCGCACTGTCTCTACATAATTCCGAATCTTCCTCTTTAAACATACATCCGTCACCAAACCATATCCCGTTTCGGGATCAATGCGAGGCATATTTCCTGCATCTGGGTCCCCATTGGGATTCCCGTTCTCTACATCAAACAAGATAACAAACTCATAGCGATTTTTAATGATATCCGACATGCTTCATTCCTCCTCATTTATACGATCTTTTTTCTCATATCTCTTCTGTGTCTGATGGTAATATCCCAGCATAAACGCACTTTGTTCATTCAGGTTAAAATGTGTGGGCAATGTCTCTTGAATTTTATCGATCAATTCAATCAACTGCTTTTCCAAAGTAACTCCCAATCCACGCTTGTCGCGCAAAAGCACTTTCATATGACTTTGTTCCAAACGAAACAATGTCGGAAATACGGAAGCAGGCGTTGCACATGCAGATGTTAAATACCGATCCTTAATCGTTGTGTTCAAATTCGGATTGGCAGCTTGTTGGATTCCCTCCAAAACAGAAAATAACCGTCCAAGTACATAGGGAAGGTAGTCCGACTGTTCATTTAGTCTCACCCAAGATTCCTCCTTATTCATTTGTTGATCTGGTTTGATGCGAAAATCTTTATACCCACTTTTGATTAGTGTTGCTTTGAGGATGGCAGCCTGTCCCCGTGTGATTCCACATTCTGCACGAATTCGCAAAAGCACATTTTGTAGCAATGCATTTGGATAGGATGTATCGTTTAAAATTGCTTGCATCAGAGCCCCCGCCAACAATGGAGAGGCCGCTTTATCCTTTGCGTTTTTATTGACCGTTTCATACAGCAGGCTATAAGGGGAAAGACGTTCCCTTTCATCGTGGGAGGGCTTTACAATCTCCAATCTCCGGTAATGATTTTCAATATGCTGTAAAAAATCGCCAAAACAATTGCGATAGAAAAAACGGACGGATAATCGCGCTGCATTGGGAGATAACCCCAAAATATAAAAAGGCATTTTGGGATCAAGCTCCACATCATTAAGAGAATAAACTTGTCCTTTAGAAAGCAAATGCATCGCGCGTTTTAAATCATTTTCCGTAAATGTACGTTTTTGTCCATCCGCAATATCCTGAAATGCGAAGTTCTGAAAAAAGTCCTGATAGACTGGCTCCGCACACTGTGCCCAATAAACAACGGTTGTATCACCAATTTGTCGAACATGTTCGCGATCTGAAAGCAAAGCATTTAACGCCGTCGTATAGGCAAAAGCCGCCTGTTCTCCCACTGGCGCATTATAGCTTTGTGTCTTTCCATAAGACTCAAAAGCGGTGGCATTAAAAGAAACAAGTGATGCACCACTGGACTGTGCATTCTTCACGCCTTTGATAGACGGATGCAGGCGTGCAATAGGGACATATTTTCCGGTCACTAGGCAACGCCCTCTTGTTTCCGTCGCTTCTTCTCTCTGGTATTGATCCCAAGAGCGAGCGATTTCAGGTTCTTCGTGCACATACCGGCCTTGAAATCGGAATACAAGGTTTCCTCCCGAAAGAATCTCGTCCAAATCCCCTTGCAAAGCCGGATGATTTTTGGCCTCCTCTGGGTTCCAATTTGCAAAATAGGCGCAAATTGCACGGGCAGCCGGATGATCGACCGATTGCAACAGCGTTTGATGCAGCTGTGCACTCGCTCGAAAACAGTTTTGGGCCCGTTTGTCATTTCCTTTGTTGTCTACTCCCAAAAAGTAACTGGATGTATCATACAAAAAATTTGCTTTAATCCCCATCGTCCGTGTAACGGGCTTAGGCAATAGCATAATCTGCGGAACATCCACTTCTTTTTTACCACGGTAACCTTTTTCCTTTAAGCGCAGGATATCTAAAAGCGTCCCTTTCTCATCGATCAACAATGCAAACTGCACTTTTGCCGGATTCCAGCCTGCTTTAGCCATCTTTCCTTTTGCCGCCATCGCGGTATAGTAATCGTATAGCGCCTGTAAAATCATCGCACTACCTCACAGTTCGTCAGATCAAGAACGCCATAGCGCAATTCTGCGCGAAAGAACATGGGTTGGATGTTTTGTAAATCGCTATAATCTATGTCGTACAGCATATACCCCAGATCCCTTCTTTCTTCATTTTGATACCAACTTATACAGCTCCCTTCTTCATATGGACGAAAGGATACTGGAAACTCCCTACAGCCAAAATAAGGCTGATGATAGCACTGTCCACTGTTCAAGCGCCTTTTGATGATGTCTTGAAATTTTCCAGGATTGTCCCCATCACGGGCACGCTCGGTCATTGTGAAATGGGCCTCAATGACATAGTGTACATTTTTTAAAACCATTGCAGCCCGCTGCTGAATATCTTCTGCCGTATGAATATATAGTGGTTTTGAACCTCCCATCATCACCGTTCGGACATTTTGAGCGGAGATTTTCGATTTTACTTCATTGCGGCGAATATTGGCAAACCGGATTGGATTCATAACATGGATTCGATCGATATGCCATCGCAGGCCCGGATGCCAATAAATCGCCTCCAAAATGCCACGTGCAGCCGACGGAGTCATGACATCGTAAGAAACTCGTTCTACTTTCATCTCCGGTCTGGAAAAACAAGCATAATCTCCCCAGACCTCCATTTTGATTGCCATCATTTCTCTCCTTTCCTATGAATCACTGATTTTCTTTTCGAATGGTCACATCCCCTCTCATTCGGTCGTTTTTTGTCGATTAAACAAAAAATGCTTTCCCTGAATCTGCTTCTAAGGATAGTCCTGTTCCAAGATCGTATAGACGAAGGTTTGTCAAAATCGCCAGCCCGTCTGTAATCATTTCAATATCATGTGCCCAATAAAGCTCCTGGAAATGCTGTTCATAAACATGTACCATATAACGACCAGCCTTTCGCATCCATCCACGGGAACATAAACCAGACCGCAGCTGTTTTGCCAAGCGCTCCGCTCTTTGCCCTAG
>ULXG01019074.1_pt1 | contig 28756 bp, 29 predicted proteins | sample 1961141 | NCBI WGS metagenome assembly ULXG01 (sample SAMEA4835834, study PRJEB28245) | human gut metagenome | biome: gut microbiome; material: fecal sample | place: Denmark | collected 2008 | reverse complement strand
TGGGTCTGCAAAACCCTGATTCCCCAGTTCAAATCTGGGTGACGCCTCCAATTTTGAAAGCCTTTGCACCTAAGTGGGTAGCAAAGGCTTTTGTTTATTTTTGATTGTTATCTCATGGACAACCGGAAGAGAATTATCCTAAATTTACAAAAATGTTAAAAATCTTTGCAAAAAATCATTGACAAAGCGTCGGAAATACAGTATAATAATCCTCGTTGCAAACGAGACTCGGAGAGGTGTCCGAGTGGTTTAAGGAGCTGGTCTTGAAAACCAGTGACCTCGCAAGGGGCCAAGAGTTCGAATCTCTTCCTCTCCGCCACATTCTCTCAAAGTCCATAGTTTTATAATTTTTCACCTACATGGAGAAGTACCCAAGTGGTGAAGGGGCTCCCCTGCTAAGGGAGTAGGTCGGGTAACCGGCGCGAGGGTTCAAATCCCTCCTTCTCCGCCAAGTTAAAAGCCGTATTTTGAGAAATCAAAATACGGCTTTTTTCGGTATAATCGATTTTTTACTGGATATCTATTTTGTTACAGTCACACTGGCTGAACCTGGACATATATTGCGTTTCAGGTTCGGATTTTTCTTTTGCTTTCGCTCGCGTTTCGGGTGGATAGCGTATGAGAACTCTGAAAAGCGATCGGCAATATAGAGGTTCATGTAGGCGAGATAGCGCTTATACAAGGACAGGACTTAAATGACTATTGCAGCTTCACGTGAGATATGGAGGAAAACAAATACCACCCGAGCTTCATGGAGATATTGCGCCGGGGAACCTTCTGGTAAAGGACGGCCATCTTTGCGGCGTCATTGACTTTGGAATGACGGGAATCGACGATCCTGCCTGTGACTATGCGATGGCATGGATCTTTTTCGATCATAGCAGTCGTAATGATTTTTTAAAGAGGCTGGATAGAAAAACAATTGACCGGGCAAGGGGATGGGCGTTATGGAAAACCCTGATTACTTACTAGGACACAAATAAAAGAACATCTGATAACGCCCGATACATATTTGAAGAATATGATAGAAGCGTTAATTATGGAGGGAAGGATATGAATACACCTACACTCGAAACGGAACGGCTGATATTAAGAAAATTTACAGAAAATGATATGGAAGCCCTGTTTAAGATTTATAGCGATAAAGAAGTGAATAGGTTTTTGCCCTGGTTTCCATTAAATAGCATTGAAGAAGCGTATCCGTTCTTTAAGGAACAGTATGCTGTGAAATATGCCAAGCCACAGGCATATGCGTATGCGATCTGTCTAAAAACAGATAATGATCCGATTGGTTACATAAAAGTGGATATGGAAGAACACCATGATTTCGGCTATGGACTGCGGAAGGAATTTTGGCATCAAGGCATCGTTACAGAAGCCGGAAAAGCCGTTATAGAGCGGGTACAAAAAGACGGACTTCCTTATATCACAGCTACCCATGACAGAAACAACCCCCGGAGTGGCGGCGTGATGAGAAATGTAGGAATGAAATATCAATATTCATATGAGGAACAATGGCAACCAAAGGATCTACTAGTCACATTCAGAATGTATCAGCTAAATCTTGATGGAAATCTAGAACGGGTTTACAAAAAATATTGGGACACATCTGCTGTACATTTTGTGGAAATGGATATATAAGATCAACCTATATGGTCCATTTATGGTCCATTAAACAGCAGGGTTAGCCGAGCCCATCGATGGCTAGAATGAATGACCCACAAGTTAAGGTTTTCTAGCTCTGTCCATTCAGGACGTTAATATTTCATATTCGAGGTAGTACGATGAAAGAGCGAAAGCAAAATTATTATGGCAGCTTATGTACCGAAATGTACGAAATTTTACATAGACAAGCACCAAAAGAGGAATTGGATTTTTACGTTTCCTATGCGAAAAAAGAGCAGAAGATTTTAGAGGCTCTTTGCGGTAGCGGACGTTTTCTTGTTCCATTTATGAAGCAGGGATTTGATATTAGCGGGGTAGATTTGTCCGGTGAAATGTTGGACAAATTAAAGCAAAAAGCGCCTAATGCAAATGTAGTTCAGGCGGATATTTTAGAGTATTCACCCGACGAGCCGTTTGATTATATTTTTATATCGTCTGGCTCAGTTTCGTTATTTACGGATATTCACTTGTGCAAAAAAATTTTGAAGAAGTTAAAAGGAATGTTAGCCCAGAAAGGCAAATTGGTTTTTGCAGTTGATACTGTGGCCAACAGATGTCCTGATGATAGCGACTACAAGCTTTCTATTGCAGTAAAAACAAAAGAAGGGCTTGATTTGACATTAAGAAGCAAAAATTATTATGATGAATCAAGTCAGACGCAATTTTCTCCGGGTATTTATGAATTATACGATGGCGCGAGATTATTAAAAAGCGAGTTGATGGATTTTCAAACACATCTTTACAAATTCGGAGAGATGGAACAACTTTTAACTGAAATCGGGTTTACGGCTATTCGAACATATTCCTCTTTCAAAAAAGAACAAGCTATCAACGACGAATGCGAGATGTTTTTATTTGAGTGTACTGTAAGCTAACGAACTTATAAATGGGGAATAGATAAGTTGGCCCCACCGCAATGGCCAGCATGCGACAAATACCGGATCAATCGGCCTGGAGGATTGCCCGATGCCCTGTTGTTTTTCAGGAATGTATTCAAAACTTCGGAATCCTTTTCCCGCCAACGGGTGAGTGGATGGGGGCGGATATCCGCGTAGCCATCCTGCTTGCTGATACAACCGACTCGATGCCCGCTGCTCCTTGTTACACAGTCACAGTCCTGTTTTTCCGCTACCCCAAATGTCCAACTTTTCCAGCAACAACAGCATTTTTAGGACAATGCCTGGGCAAAAAGCGAACCATATGATAGTTTGTTTCACAAAGTCATATGGTAAAAAGAGGGTCTTTTTCAAAAACGTTAGAAGATATCATTGGCTAAAGTATTGTGCTTGGGTTCCCGTTTTCTTGCCGCTGAGGACCAGAAGTACACCGATGATGGGAAATTTTTTCTGGCGAGTCTCTGACGGTCGGGAGGCCGCTTTTGTGGGGATTTCCGCGTGCGCACGGTATGAAGAGCGTTTTTAAGCCCTGAAACTGTGTGGGAGTATGATGCGAGGCTCATTCTATGGATTTATTACAGAGGAGACCAATTGAATAGGTCCTGCCGGTAATTCTCGATATTTACGTTCAAGAAAAAGACCAGACGAAGAAAGATTTCAGAGCCAGGTGAAATCTCTCCTTTTTCGATCTTCTGATATTCACGGAGAGATATGAATACAGCATCGGCAATCTGTTGTTGTGTCCATTTTAGCTTGTCCATGCGAATGTGATAGATGTCATGCCCAAAGTGTGTTCTAAACGACATAAATATTCCTCCTTTTTTAAGAAGAATATTTTAATTTCTAAATAGAATCTATATTATACTTTATTTATTATATAGTATATAAGTGGATGTTGTAATACGATATACTCAATATATGGTACATATAGATGGATTCTTTGGGCCATTGGTTTAAACATTGAATAGCGATTGAAGGGGGCTTGCGGGGGTTCCAAAAATCCGCTCAAGAGCGGCTTTTCGGTCAAGGTTTTTTCAGATCCAATGGATATAAATTTTATCTTGACATGGAGTGCACTCCAAGTGATAAAGTTTTAGCAGGGAAGAGAGTTTTCTGTTGGAAAGGCTCTCTATGACCGATATAGACAAATGAAGGGAGATGCCCACAATGGCACATCCAGTGGATTTGAAACAGGATCAAGAGAGGATATTTGCTGAACCGTTTGCCAGTTTACAAAAAACCGACCCAGAATTCTTTGAACGGTTTTGCCACTTTGCCTTTCATGAGGTACTTTATCAGAGCGATTTAGATGCCCACAGCCGGCTTATGGCCATTTTGGCTACGTTGCTGGGGAGTCAAAGCTTGGATGCCTTCCGCGATTACCTGCCTGTAGCACGAAAGTTTGGTGTCACGCCGGTGGAAATAAAGGAGATCGTCTATCAGGCGGTGGCGTATCTTGGGATGGGCCGTGTTTATCCATTCTTATGTGTTGTAAATGAACGCTTAATTGTTGACGATACGCCGCTTCCTCTAGAGAATTTGTCCACCACCACGTGGCAAACTCGTTTGGAGGCGGGAAATCAAGCGCAGGTAGATATTTTTGGTGAGGATATGCGTGGTTTCCAAAATCGTGGTCCGGAGGAGAGCCGTCATATCAACCGTTGGCTTGCGGAGAATTGTTTTGGAGATTACTACACCCGTAAAGGATTGGATTATAAACAACGTGAAATGATTACCTTCTGTTTCCTGCTTGCACAGGGAGGCTGTGAATCCCAACTGGTCAGCCATGCGGTTGCCAATCTGCGTATAGGAAACGATAAGAGGTTTTTAATCAAAGTAGTTTCCCAGTGCTTACCATATATTGGTTATCCGCGTAGCCTCAACGCGATACGGTGTATTTATGAGGCAGCGGATAAGGTCGAGGAGAAGGACTTTAAAAAAGACGCCTCTTTGCCATCAGAGGAGTCGTTCTCAAAATCTACTTGAAAACGAAAAGTGGCTGTGGGCTACACTCAATTTAGAAGTGTACAACCACGGAAAACTCGCTGTGGAGTCGTTATGTTTCTTTGAATGGTCTCAGGTTGACTGTGTTGGGTTGTTGATGGAACAGGACTCCTGCCGGTTTGGCAAAAACCGCTGCACATCGAACCCTGAGAACATTCAGATTGCTTGGAAATGATTTGATGGAAAGGAAATGGTTATGACCATCGCGGAAGTGAGCAAAAAGTTCGATATATCTGCCGATACCTTACGCTATTATGAACGGATTGGATTGATTCCGCCCGTCCCCCGCACAAAGGGGGGCCTCCGAGATTATGACGAGGAATCCTGTGGCTGGATTGAACTCATGAAATGTATGCGTGCAGCCGGGGTCCAGATTGAAGCACTCATAGAATATGTAGATTTGTTCCAACAAGGGGACGATACCCTTGATGCACGCAAAGCGCTGTTGATAGAACAGAGGGAGCAATTGCTTGTCCGTATGGCGGACATGCAGAGGTCTTTAGATCGGCTGAATATGAAAATTGAGCGTTATGAGCAGGGGCTGATGACAAAGGAGCAGCAGCTTCGGCGCATTCATGAGGAAAAACAAAAGGGATAACAACTTTCAACTGCTATCTGTAAGGGCTGGAAGAATTCGCATCAGGAGGAATACGATGTTGCAGTTTCGTGCAATGCAGGACAGTGATCTGGATACAATGGCGCAGATCGTCGAGCGTGTGTGGAATATGGATGCTCTGTGTGGTGGGAAGAAGGCGGGACGGTTCATGTCTCGGGAATATCTTTGGAAGACGTTGGGCCATTCCACAGGGGCGCAAGTGGCCATATGGGATGGAGAAGTAGCTGGATTTCTCGCATATAGAGAGACAACAAGTCCATACCTTTTGCTTCCGAATATGGCCTCGGAAGAAGAGCAACAAGGTATGGAGATCCTTTCCATGCGGCGTCGGATGGAAGAGTACGACGGCCTGTGCACAGCACTTTTGGAGAAAAGTGGCTATACATTTGACGGGGAGATTACGCTGTTTGCAGTCGCGCCCAAATGGCAAGGAAGAGGAATTGGTTCGGCTCTATTTGAACGTGCTCGGGCGTATTTCAACAGTCGCTCTTTTTTTCTCTATACGGATACGGGCTGCAATTATCGGTTTTATGATACGCATGGTTTGCGTTGTCTTGCACAACAAGCACATGAGAACCCTTACAAGAAGGATCGGCCTTTTTGGGTCTTTCTCTATGGTGTATATGAAACCGCTTTTTCATGAAATGTGAGAGCAATGTTTTTGTTCAGGAGCTTTTTTAGGGATAGTTTTTGGATATAGCATGAATGACCATTTCCTTTTTAAAAAATCTCTCTACTATGAATTTCATAGTAGAGAGATTTTTTTCTTTTAGAAGATAAGAGATATTCTGTTTACTTGAAAAATAGAGAGAAGTTGCAAGGATTGGAAAAGTCGGAAATAGCCACTTCATTCAGGAGGCGAATTTCACAGATCTATAAGCGATGAAATGAATTCTATTTACCGGTTTATCACTTTTATTTTGTGTTATATATAGTATTCATTAAAAGGAAGAGATTGGTAAAGATTACTTTTCTCGTCTATTACAACGACTTTATATGCAAGTATAATAATGTCTATCTATTTTGTATAGGGGTGTGGGATAATGGGGGCTCTTACACCTCGCTGAATACCGCGAAGGAGATGGCGGCGGTGTTTGGTGAGGTTTTTCAGAGCGACGCACTGCGAAAGCTCATCGCGGAGGATATGGGAGTCGCATCGGTCGAAGGGACCATTTCGATCGAACTGGTTTCAGAGACGAACCTGATGCTTTTGACCGTGACTTCGGATTCCCCGCGCCACGCTTACCAAATGGCTCAATCGGCTCTGGATAAGTACAACCGCGTATCGGACTACCTGTTTTCCAATGCGCGGCTGGATACGCTGAAAAGCCCAACCATTCCTTATAGTCCGCCCAATCCGCTGCAGATGTCCAAACTACGCCGGGTGGGGACACTGGCAGCGGCAGGAGTGGTAGCTGCTTTGATCGTGTTGACCTCCTACCTGCGGTTCACGGTGAAAAAGCGTGGGCTGGCCAAAAAACAACTGGATGGAACTATCTTGGGGAGCATCCCCTATGAGCGAAAAACCCATTCCCTACGCGAAGTGTTGAAAAAGAAGAGAAACAAACGGCCGCTGTTAATCTCTTCCCTTTTGATGGGCATGCCGTTCATAAGGCCGGGGAACTGCAACGAATGATGAACCTTCCCTGCCTGGCCGAGCTACCGGTGGTCGTGCAGAAGGTTCGGAAAAAACATACGGCCCCTTCCCCGATCTGGAATCGAAGCGTCAGCCCGTGGTTTTCAGAGAATATGGAGACGTTGCAACTGCGCGTCACAAAAGCGCTGGAGGATTTGGGCGGTAAGACGCTTTTGGCGACAAACGCTGTGCCGGGCGAAGGAAAATCCGTTGTGGCCCTGAATCTGGCGGCGGAACTGGCGCGTTAGGGGAAAAAGGTCCTTTTGATCGACGCCGGCCTCCGGAAGCAGGACTTACGCACTTACATGAAACAGCTCCGCACACAGCATGGTTTGGACGACGCCCTACAGGGAACATGTGCGATTGATGATCTGCTCTGTTTTGACCAACAGACGCATGTATTCTTTTTGGGAGGGAATCAAGCGGTTAAAAATCCTGCCAAGGTTCTGAGCCAAAAGATGCCGGCGATGCTGGCCCAGCTTGAGTTCCAGGTGGATTACATCGTAATAGATGCACCGCCCTGCGGCGCCTTCGAAGATGTGTTCTTGATGGAGGAATATGCGGATGGGGTATTGTTTGTCGTCAAACAGGACCACGCCAGCCAGGGACAAATTTTAGAGGCTGTCGCTGAATTGGAGGCAGGGGACCTTCCAATCATTGGATATGTATTCAATGGTGTTTCCGGCGTATTTTCTCCTTATAGCTACGGAAAATATGGTAGATATGGGAAATATAGAACGTATGGCCATTATAAGGTCTACGGCGAAGAAAAGCGCCCCACAGGGAAAGACCGTGAGACCTGAGAACAAAAGGGCGCCGGGCGCCTGGAGAAATAGGATATGATCGATTTACACATACATCTTCTGCCGGGGCTGGACGACGGCGCACAGACATGGAGCGAAGCCCTTCGGATGGCAAGTATGGCGGTGCACAGCGGCACTTTTGCCATTGCAGCGACACCGCACAGCAATATGCCCGGCTTCTTTGAAACCATCTGGGATGCACGTTACCGGCGCAGGATTCAACACCTGCGGGAACTTTTGGAGGAACAGGACATCCCGCTTCGCGTGGTCGAGGAGATGGAGATTTTTGCGACAGACGATGTACTGGAACGATTGAATTCCGGGCAATTGATCTGTCTCAATCACACTCGATACCCGTTGGTGGAGCTTGCCTTTGAGGTGGATGCAATGGAAATCTACCGGCAGATGGACCGCCTACTGAACGCCGGGTATAAACCCATCCTAGCGCATCCAGAGCGTTACCATTGCGTGATGCAGGATCGTTCCTGTATATACGACTGGTATCGGATGGGCATTGTTATCCAAATCAACAAGGGCAGCATTTTGGGACGGTTTGGAAAGCACATCCAGCAGACAGCGGATGCCATTTTACGGCATCGTCTGGCCGCTGTCATCGCCTTGGATGCGCATGGGTCCCTCTACCGTACCCCGGACCTGATGGAACTGCGCCGGACGTTGGACTGGAAGGATGGCGAGGGCTGTACGCCGCTCCTACTGGAACGAAATCCCCTGCGAATCTTACAGGACAAAGGGGTCCTATGGGAGGCCCCATCCCGTTTGATTGGCGTTAAAAAGGCCCGTGGCAGGGGCCGAGAAAAGGAAAGGGTGTGGGAATATTGAAGCTCCCAAAGAAAACCATGTGGATTGCCGGCAGCATTCTCTTGGTACTGCTTCTTCTGGTCGGTTCGGGAGGACTGATTGCCAAGCATTACCTGAATAAAATCAACCGGGTGGACGAATCCACTCTGTCTACGGTTGCCCCGAAGGATGAGGACTTCGAGGTGGACCCGCCCACTGCGCCGGAAGCCAGCTCGCAGATTGTTTTGGACCCCGAGGCCGTCGAATGGGAGGAGATTGAGCAGATTGAGGACGATGCGCTGGTCAACCTGATGTTGGTGGGGCAGGACCGCCGGGAGGGGGAGGGGCGCCAACGCTCCGATACCATGATCCTGTGCAGCATCAATCCGGACACAAAACAGGTTTCTCTGATTTCCTTCATGCGGGATCTCTATGTCCGAATCCCCGGTGGATATTCGGACAACCGCCTCAACGCGGCTTACGCCTTTGGGGGCTTCCCCCTCCTGGATGATACCATCTATGAAAATTTTGGCATTACGATCGACGGCAACATCGAGGTGGATTTTGAGCGCTTCGAAAAGGTAATCGACGTGCTGGGCGGCGTGGATATTGTTCTGACTGCTGCTGAGGCGGAACATTTGGGCAGAGGAACCTTTGCGGGGATGAATCATCTGGATGGGAAAATGGCGCTGGAATATGCCAGAATTCGGAAGATTGACAGCGATTTTCAACGGACGGAACGGCAGAGAAACATCCTGGAAGCGGCCTTTCGAAAGATTAAACATTTGAGCCTTTCAGAGATGAAGGACCTCGCCAATGCGATTTTACCATCCCTCACCACAGATTTGACGGATGCGCAGATTTTTTCCCTGCTGTTTCAGATGTTCCCCGTATTCCGCTCCATGGAACTCTCCTCGTACCGCATTCCCGCCGACCAGACATACTACAGCGCCATGATTCGAGGAATGTATGTGTTGGTGCCGGACCTTCCGAAGATTCGGAGCCTTTTGCAGGAGGAATATCTTCCTCTCCACGCTTCCGGGAGAAAGGAAGCGCTTCATTAGTCAGAAGGAGCGGGGAACATTCCAAATAAGGTTGTAGGCAAGCGCACGGCAAAAGAAGGGCTACCGCTGTAAGCGGATCGCCCTTCTTTCTAGCGAAATGAAGCTTGCTGCTGGTATTGTTTTACCTTACATCGTATTTGTCAGTGGAAATGAACAAGTTCTTATGGATCATTCGCCACACAAACGGGGAATGGTCGCATTACATAGGTGTTCCCACTTCAATCAGATTGCCGTCTAAATCGTAAAAACGGGTTACCTTTTGTCCCCAGCTATGTGTCATAAGCCGATTGACGTATTGAATTGAGGGATACATTTTTTCCAACCTTTCAATAAATGCGTCTATATCCTGTTCTTCAAAATACAGCTCACATGAATTGCTTTTTGGAATAACATCTTTTCCCAGAAACTTTCTCCATATCTTTTCATCCTGGAGTACAAGACCTTCTGTCAAAACCATGTTGCCATCATTATCAAGTACCAGATTAAGACCAAACAAGTCGTGATAAAATTGTTTGGATGCTTCAATATCTTTTACAACAATCAAAATGTTCTTTAATTTCATTGTCGTTATCCCACCAAATTTAAATTATTAGGTTTTATAAACTTGGGTTTTACCTTCTCATTCCAACAGAAAGGCATGCCTTTCTGTTGGGCTTTCTTTTAATGCTTAATAATTTCATAAAATCCGGAAACATTGCTGGGTCGATCGGTTCAAACATTACCCATTTACCATCATGGTAAGTGTTCGCTGCATCGTAGATTTCTTGGACTTGTTTAGAATAATGATTTCGTTCGGCTTCAAACTTTGCCCTCTCATCTTTTCCCAAGATCATCATAAAACCCACACAATTTTTTCTGGCATATAATGCACAAAGTGTTTTACCACCTCGACGGTATTTATACTCATAGGTCCATGCTTTACCGCCCTTATTCCACAGGCATTCCATCTCATATTTTTCATCAATGAAAGCGCACAACTTATTCCATGCATCATATAATGGTTGCCCGACCAAAGCAGTCATTTCCTCTGCATTGGGTATTTTATCAAGCATCGTTTTCTCCCTCCGTAAACCCCTATTTATCTTTATGCACATTATATCATGATCGTTCAATACCGTCATTTCTTTTCTGTTTTTGAAAAGCTACTAATCCGCCTATGCTTTGGAAAGGGTACGAAAGCATTGTTTCCGCAACGAATCCTTGACAAATCATACGCTCATACGTTTTGGGGAATCATGCCGAAATGGAACACGATGCTGTTTCACCATAGAAAAAAGCACTTTATTTCAAGTGCCTTTTTTCCATATGATTCTATTCCCTTGTGCAAGCCGTTAATATGGCTCTTTTACTGGTTGCAATTTTATTGGAAATGGGTTCCTTTTTCTTTGGATATTTTACGGGTAAATGTTCTATTTATACGGATGTCCTCCATTTTTTGACCGTCTTCATGGAAGAAATAGAGGAATTCGGGACACACGCAAGGGAGGACAAAAGGGCGCTTTTGAAGGACTCTCTTGTTGCAGGCCCCTGGGGCGTTAGATGAAACGGCTGGACCGCGGTACCGGCAAGTTTTCGCCCGGTGGAGAAAGAAATACCAGAATCCCCTCGATTTTTTTGCGGACAAATTGTATACTATAGGAAATGTATTTGATAACAGGAGGTTTTCCATGAGAAAGAATTTTGGCGCAAAGCCGTTTCTGTACCCGCAACCCGTTCTCATCATCGCCACATATGGGGAGGACGGCACCCCCGACGCAATGAACGCCGCCTGGGGAGGCATCGCCGACACCAAGCAGATTGCGCTCTATCTGAGCGCTTCCCACAAGACGGTGAAAAATATCCTTGCCCGCAAAGCGTTTACCGTCAGCATGGCCGACGCCGCACACGTTGTGGAGGCGGACTATGTTGGAATCGTTTCGGGCAACAATGTGCCGGACAAGCTCGCCCGGGCAGGGCTTCACACAACCAAGAGCGAATTCGTGGATGCGCCCCTGATTGATGAGCTGCCGATGGCTTTGGAGTGTAAGCTGGTGCGCTTCGATGAGGAATCCGAGCTGTTGATCGGAGAGATCGTCAATGTGTGCGCGGAGGAATCCATACTCAACGACGAGGGAAAGATCGATCCGTCCAAGCTGTGCCCGATTTCGTTTGACCCGGTCAACTATGCATATCTCAAACTGGGAGAAAAGGTAGGCAATGCGTTTAAAGATGGCGCCCGGCTGAAGTAAGCGCGATTTGACTCGTCCAACTGTCCATTTGGCGGGCATATGAGACAGCTTTTTCAAAGGGGAACGTTCCGAACAGCGAACCGGATTTTTAGAAAAAGGGCATCCAGGCGAACGGTACGAATCCCTTATTATTGGGCCATCCCACCGGCCAAGCCGGAGGTGTAAGGAGCCCTATAAGGACCGATTGCTGGCAAGCGTCTCCCGATCTACGGGATTTTATTCCGCTTGCATCACTTGCCCCACAGCCCGTAAACGGGCAGTCACCATTCTAACGGCGGCCTTCTATCATTGAAGGATTGTTGTGAACCGTTCGCTTCGCGCAATGCTGGAAGTGAACGCCTTTTACGGGGTTCCTTCACTGACCCTGCGGAGGGTTCCCGAATCACCCCAAACGCCCTGTACCCGGTTATTTGGCCGGAGACAGGGCGTTTTGTCGGTTCTGGCCGGAACCTATGGGATATGGGCAGGGGTTATGAAGCTGGAACGGTTTGTCCCTCTATATTCGCCGCGCAACTGCATCTGGACATTCCCAGGCGGGAAGCTCCTTTGTGTCTGCATAAAATTTGCAAAGAGGGGCTTGACTTGGAGTAAACTCCAAGGAGTATGCTCTTTGTAAAGAAGGCGAATGCATGCATTCGCCAAAGAAATCTACAGAAGGGAGAATGGGACGATGCAAGAAGAACGGATGAAACAGGAGTTGGGCGGGGGCGCCGTATTTCCCATTGGCGAGGAGAACCGGGCGTTTGCGCCGTACTTTACCGGCGAATGTTATCTAAACCGATTGACCACGCAGGGGGTGTCCATTGGGAATGTAACCTTTGCGCCGGGGACCATCAATGCATACCACATCCACCACAAGGGCGGCCAGATTTTGCTGGTGACCGGTGGTAGGGGATGGTATCAGGAAGAGGGAAAGCCAGCGCGGGAACTGCACCCCGGCGACGTTGTGAACATCCCTCCAGAGGTCAAGCACTGGCACGGAGCAGCCAGGGACAGCTGGTTTCAGCACTTGGCGGTGGAGATTCCGGCGGAAGGGGCGTCCAACGAATGGTTGGAATTTCTCGCCCCGGAGGAATATGACAAGCTTCCTTAAAGCAGAAAACCGGGTTGTTGGGTTATCCCAACAGCCCGGTTTGTCCGTTTTCGAGAAAATTTGCAGAGAGTATTGCAAAATCCGTTGAATGTATTTATACTGTTATATAGTTTGAATTAAAACTAATAGAAGAAAATGAAGGATAGAATCGAAAAAAATATAGGAGACGAACCGTAATTATGTTGGAAGCAGAGTTGCATTTTTTACTCCTGCGCGGGTTTCACTACAGCAATAAGGCCATCTCCCAAAAGGTATTGGCGTTGGGGCTGTATCCAGGGCAGCCAAAGATTTTGGAATACCTGCTAGAACACGACGGCGCGATTGCGAAAGAGATCGGCGAGGGATGCGTGATCGATAAATCCACGATTGCCAATCTGCTCCTTCGCATGGAGCGGCAGAATTTGCTCTATAAAAAGGAGCATCCCCTGGATAAGCGCGCCTCCCATATCCATCTCACGGAGGAAGGGCAGGCGTTGGCGGTGAAGGTCAAAGAGATCTGTGCGCAAACCGATGAAGCGGCTTTTCGGGGGATTTCTCGCGACAGGCAGGAAACGTTCCTGCAAACCCTACGGACGATTCTTTCCAATTTGGAGGAGGGGACCCGATGAAACGCTTGGCACTGCGTTATCTGTATTTTGTCCTAGGGGTCGCCGTCAATTCCTTTGGGATTGCATTTATAACCAAAAGTGCACTGGGCACTTCGCAGATTTCCAGCGTGCCCTATGTACTCAGCCTGCAATTTCCGGGCATCAGCTTTGGGATGTGTACCTTTTTGTTCAACCTGCTCTTTATTTTGCTCCAAGTGCTGCTGCTCAAACGGGATTTCCACCCAGTACAGTTCCTCCAGATTCTGGTCAACCTGCTGTTCAGCGGTCTGATCGATCTGAGCATGGGGGCGCTGTCCTTTTTTCAACCGCAGGCCCTCTGGCTCCGGCTGCTCAGCTTGGGAATCGGTTGCCTGATTCTTGCGTTCGGAATCTGCATCGAGGTGGCGCCGGACGTCCTGGTTGTGCCGGGGGAGGGGGTTGTCCGCGCTCTTTCAAAGAAAACACGGCGAACGTTTGGCACGGTCAAGGTCTATTTCGACGTATCCTTGATCGCGATTGCCGCCTTATTGTCGTTGGCCTTCTTTCACAAATTGAACGGCGTGGGGGTTGGCACCGTCGTCTCCGCTGTCGCTGTTGGCAAATGCGTCAATTGGATCAACCGCCATGTCAAGGCCGTACAAAAGATTCGCGCGCTTGCTGTTCCGGACCGTACTGCGGAAGCGGCAGTTGGACAGTGACGGTTTCAGCCGGTAACCGGCAGGGGCTGGCTCGGGGAGGACGGACGGCTGAAAGTTTTGGTCCATTCCCACAACTGGGGAAGGAGGGTGTCCCAAAAGTCATAAAATGACGGAAGGGATACCCTCGTTTTTTTAGAAACGCAGATATTTTTCCAAACATAAAGAGGGCGCCCCTTCCTACGAATCGAAAAATTCGTAGTTTTGGGACACCCTCTTTTTGCTGAGAATGGCCTCAAAAAAATGCACAGTACGGTTCCCATTCCCGTGATGCAGGCCCTTTTGGCCCCCGCCTTTATAGCGTCTTAATAAAAGCCGGGGAATTCTAACACGTTTTTCATGGAGCGTATGATACAATTCTTTATGTATATGTCCTATAGAATCATGGATAGCCCATCCAAAGGAGGTACTTTATGATTCAATTTGAACATGTCACAAAATCGTTTGAGAACCGTCCCATTTTAAAAGAGCTGAATTTTACCATCGAATCCGGAGAGCTGGTCACTTTGATCGGGGAGAGCGGTTGCGGAAAGACTACAACGCTCAAGATGATTAACCGGCTTTTGGAACCCACCACGGGGAGGATTCTCATCAATGGGCGGGATATTATGGAGGAAAACGTGATTCGCCTCCGGCGGAGCATGGGGTATGTCATCCAGTCCACCGGTTTGTTTCCTCACATGACCATCCGCCAAAATATCGAGCTGATTGAACGTTTGGAGAAACGCGACGGCGCACAGATTGCTGCGCGTACCCTGGAACTGATGAAAATGGTCAATATGGACCCGGCGTATCTGGATTGTTACCCCACGGAACTATCCGGTGGGCAGAAACAGCGCATCGGCGTGGCGCGCGCATTTGCAACAGACCCGGAGATCATTCTCATGGACGAGCCGTTCAGTGCGTTAGACCCCTTGACGCGGTCCCAGCTACAGGATGAGCTTGTCACCCTCCAAGAGGATTTTAAAAAGACCATCGTTTTTGTCACGCACGATATGGGGGAGGCCATCAAAATTGCGGACAAGATCTGCATGATGTACCAGGGGGAGATCTTACAGTACGGCCTGCCGGAGGAAATCTTAAAACATCCGTGCAACGACTACGTGAGCAACTTTGTCGGAAAACACCGCATCTGGGAATCGCCCAATTTTATCAAGGTGCGGGATATTATGATTACCGAACCGGTCAGTTGCCCGCCAAACCTCCCGTTGGTGCGCGCTGTGGAAAAGATGCGTTCCAATAAGGTGGACAGCCTCATGGTGGTCGACCGCAACCGCACATTGCTCGGCGTGGTACAGTCCAAGGACGTCCGCCAGAGGGAAAACAACTACGGCTATGTCAAAGACATTATGCATCCGCCGCTGCTTTCCACCAGCCCAGATTCCGACATCATCAGCGTCCTAAAGGCCTTGCAAAACGCGACGACCTCCAATATGCCGGTCGTCGATGCGGATGGAAAATTGGAGGGCTTGATTACCAAAAGCAGCCTGGTCTCCACCATGAGCACGCAATTCCTGGATACGGATGGAGAGGGGGCTCTGCACATATGACTGATTTTTTCACGTACATCGTTCAGAATCGGGAACAGATTCTTTCCCTGTTGCTGGACCACATCCAGTTGACCTGCCTGGCCGTTGGGCTGGCGATTGTGATCGGGGTCCCGCTCGGCCTGCTCATCAGCTATACAAAGGGGTTGAACAAGCTGGTGTTGGGCATTGCAAGCGTGATTCAGGCGGTGCCCAGTATGGCGCTGCTCGGTTTTGCCATCCCGTTTCTTGGGATCGGCGTTCTGCCGTCCGTCATTGTGGTGGTGCTATATTCCCTGTTGCCGATCGTGAAGAATACATTCACCGGCATACAGGGGATTTCCCCCGAATTGATGGAGTCGGCGAAGGGAATCGGGCTGACAAAGCCGGAAATCCTCTTTAAAGTACAAATTCCGCTGGCGCTTCCGGTGATGATGGCGGGTATCCGCATCTCTGCGGTGACCGCGGTCGGCTTGATGACGATGGCGGCCTTTATCGGCGGCGGCGGCCTGGGCTACCTGGTGTTCTCCGGCATCAGCACGGTCAACAATGCTCAAATCCTTGCTGGAGCCATCCCGGCTTGCCTGCTGGCGCTGCTGGTGGATTTTCTACTCGGTCAAGTGGAAAAATTTGTCACCCCGGTCAGCCAGCGCAATGCGGACAGCAAAAAGCGCCGCACCCATCAAAAGATTCTCCTGGCAGCCTGTGGGGTCCTGTTGGCCGGCCTGCTCGCATTTTCCGGTATCCGCAGCATGGTGGGAACGCCCACCGGGGACACCATTGTTGTGGGCGGGAAAAACTACACCGAACAACGCTTGCTTTGCGAACTTGCCTCCCAGGCCATCGAAGCCAAAACCGATCTCACCGTCCAGAGAAAATCCAACCTCGGCGGAACCCAGGTTTTGTTCAACGCCATGAAGAGCGGGGAAGTGGATGCCTATATCGAGTACACCGGAACCGCCTATACAGAGACATTGGGGCATCCGCCGGTTTCGGATGTGGAGACTGTGTTCGAAACCGTCCGGGAGGAATTCCAGGATCAATACCATTTGGTCGTGTTGGACCAGATGGCCTTCAACAATACCTACACCCTTGCCGTGTTGCCCGCCTATGCGCAGGCGCACCAGCTTCAGACCATCAGCGACCTGACCAAGATCAACGGACAGGCGCGCATCTCCCCGACTTTGGAGTTCATGAACCGCGAGGATGGGCTTCCAGGTTTGAAAAAAGCATATGGGCTCCAATTTGCAGAGGAGATCGGAATCGATGGCTCTCCGCGCTATACGGCGATTATGAGCGGGGAGAGCGACGTGATCGACGCCTTTTCCACAGACGGCCTGCTCCGGAAGTTCGACCTGACGGTTTTGGAGGACGACCAGGACTTCTTCCCGCCGTATTATCCGGTGCCGGTGATTCGGGAGGAAATCTATGAGATGTATCCGGAACTCAAGGCGGTGTTTGACGAACTCGGACCCCTGCTCACAGAAGAGGCCATGCAGGAGATGAATTATCAGATTGACGAGCTGCAAAGAACCGAACGGGAAGTAGCTCAGGAATTCTTAAAGGCGCACGGCTTTTAAAGGCTGTGTGAAGAACATCCGTTGCTGAGGAAAGGGTTTCCCGTGATTCGACATTTTAAGGAGCCATTCCGCGTGAAGCATGTCGAACCCCTCCTATCACAACCGATCTTCAACGGGTGGTATCCCCAAAGAGACGCCATACGGAAGGCAGCCTTTCTGCGGCCTTCTGTATGGCGTTTTTGGTTAGGGAATTTACCCGTTCTGCCGGTGGAGGTATCCCGCAAAAAAGCTTTTGCTTCAAGCATCGAATGAAGCGAGTTGCCCACAACCATCTTTCGATGATGGAAGGTTGCCGTTTGAACGGCGGTTGCCCGCTTACGGGCTGTGGGGCAAGGGATGCCAGGGAACCCAGTTCCACGCGTTTGGAAACGCCTGCCGGTAATGGGCTTTTAGGGGGCCTTCTTATGCATCCGGTTGCTCCAGAGGGGTGACGGCGTCTTACCGGGCGCGGGAGAACGCCATTAGCAATTTTTCTTCGTCAGAGCTCTACTGCATTTTCTCCGGAGACGAAATGTGTTATAATCATTTTACATTGGAAACGAAAGCGGGACGGCAAAAGTCTGCCATTCCCGGCGGCAGAATGGATGGGGCGCGGCAACATGCTCTGCAAAGCCGCGCGGTTCTACGTTTGAAGGAGGACAGAACGCCTTCGGTTCTGATTTTGGGGCTGAGGCGGGGGCTTTTTGGATGGCTCAAGAAGTTTGCATCCTTGAATGGCAACTCTGTAAGACGGAGCTTGGCGGGTGTTCCCCACCATAGCGGTCGCGCGGAAATTTCCCGGCTATGCGCATACGGCAGGGCGTCGCTTGTGCATAGCCGGCAAGATCAAATCATATTGGAGAATGGATTCATGAGAAAATTGGCCGTTGGGATTCTGGCACATGTGGACGCAGGAAAAACCACCCTCTCGGAAGGGATGCTCTATCGCTGCGGATGTTTGAAAAAGCTCGGGCGGGTGGACCATCAGGACGCCTTTTTGGACACGGATACCCTGGAACGGGAGCGAGGAATTACCATTTTTTCCAAGCAGGCAATCCTGCCGTTGGAGGATTGGGAGATTACACTGCTTGACACACCCGGGCACGTGGACTTTTCCAGCGAGATGGAACGGACATTGCAGGTGCTGGACTATGCAATCCTGGTCGTCAGTGGGACTGACGGCGTGCAGGGGCACACCCTGACGCTCTGGCATCTGCTCAAGCGGTATCGGATTCCAACGTTCCTATTTGTCAACAAAATGGACCTCGATGGAGCGGACCGCAACGCACTGTTGACCGAGTTGCAGGAGCGCCTGGACAGCAGCTGTGTGGACTTCAGCGGGGCATGCGGGGAAGGATTTTGGGAGAGCGTCGCCATGTGCGATGAGGACGCGCTCAATCAATATCTGGAAAATGGGCGAATTGCAGACGAGGAGATTGCCGGGTTGATCGCGCGGCGCAGGCTGTTTCCGTGCTTTTTCGGTTCGGCGCTCAAACTGGACGGCATAGACGCCTTTTTGCAGGGCTTGGCGCGGTATGCGCGCTGCCCTGCGTATCCAGAGGCGTTTGGCGCGAAAGTTTATAAGGTGGCCTGGGACCCGCAGGGCAACCGACTGACGTATTTAAAGGTGACTGGTGGAAGCCTAAAAGTGCGGGCGCTTTTGAGCAACCGCCGGGCGAGTTTGCCGGAGGAAAAGATCTGGGAGGAAAAGGTCAATCAAATTCGCATCTATTCCGGCGCAAAATTTCAGGCGGTGGATGAGGTCCCCGCAGGGACGGTCTGTGCAGTGACGGGGCTCGGCCGGACCTATCCCGGAGAAGGCTTGGGCACAGAGTTTTCCTCGGATTCGCCCATCTTGGAGCCGGTTTTGACTTATCAGGTGTTGCTGCCCTATGGATATGACCCGCACACCGCTATGCAGAAGTTGAGCCAGCTTGAGGAGGAGGACCCTCAGCTGCATATCGTCTGGAATGGACAGTTGCGTGAAATCCATATTCAACTCATGGGCGCCGTGCAGATGGAGGTCTTGCAGAGGATCATCCGGGAACGCTTCGGCTTGGATGTAAACTTCGGCGCCGGGAACATTGTGTACCGCGAGACGATCGCCGCGCCGGTGGAAGGGGTGGGCCATTTTGAGCCGCTGCGCCATTATGCAGAGGTTCATCTGCTGCTGGAACCCGGCGAGCGGGGCAGCGGCCTGCAATTCGGCACGGATTGCAGCGAGGACATGCTGGACCGCAACTGGCAGAGGCTGGTTCTTACCCATTTGGAGGAACGGGTGCACCGGGGCGTACTGACCGGTTCCCCCATTACAGACATGAAGATCACGCTCATAGCTGGCCGCGCCCATGAAAAGCACACGGAGGGCGGAGATTTCCGGCAGGCCACCTATCGAGCGGTGCGGCAGGGATTGATGTGTGCAAAAAGCCTTTTGTTGGAACCATGGTATGATTTCCGGCTGGAAATGCCCGCTGCCTATGTGGGCCGCGCGATGTCGGATGTACAGCGCATGGCGGGGACGGTTTCTCCGCCGGAGACGGCGGGGAGTGACGTGGTGTTGACCGGCTCGGCGCCGGTGGCAAATATGCGCGACTATGCGGCGGAGGTCGCCGCATACACCCGCGGGCAGGGGCGGCTTTTCTGCACGCTCAAAGGCTATGAAGTGTGCCACAACCCCGACGAGGTCATCGAGGCCATTGGTTACAACAGCGAGCAGGATCTGGACAACCCCGCGGATTCGGTCTTTTGCAGCCATGGCGCGGGCTTTGTGGTGAAGTGGGACCAGGTGCGCGAGCACATGCATCTGGAGGGGTTCGATTGGAACGCGCCGGGACAGACGCAGGCGTCTGCCGCTCATATTCCACAGGCGGTGGTGTATTCAGGAGGTTTGGAGCAGGACAAAGAACTGCAAACCATCTTTGAACGCACCTATGGAGCCATCAAGCCGCGGTCCATCCGCCCTCGCTCAGAACGTGAAGCAGCGGGTGCAGCCGAGCTCTGGCCGGTTCCCCCGCGGGATGAACGGCCGGAGTTTTTGCTGGTGGATGGATACAACATCATCTTTGCCTGGGACGAACTCAAGGATCTCGCAAAGGATAACCTCGATGCAGCCCGCCAGGTCTTGATGGACTTGCTCAGCAATTACCAGGGTTTTCACAAATGCGAGGTGATATTGGTATTTGACGCCTACAAGGTTCCGGGCGGTTTGGGCGAAGTCAGCCGCTACCACAACATCTATGTGGTATATACCAAAGAGGCCGAGACCGCGGACGCCTATATCGAAAAAGCTACCTATGAGATTGCGAAGAAATACCGCGTCCGGGTGGCTACCTCCGATGCAGCGGAACAGCTCATCATCTTGGGGCATGGGGCGCTGCGCGTTTCTGCCCGGGCGTTCCAGGAAGAGATCGGCTTTACGAACCGGCAGATTCGGGAGATATTGACCGAAAACAACCGTCACCGCCGCACTTTGACGGTCAAGGCCGCTATGGACAAGGCTTTGGAAAAGACGTAAAGCGAAAGGCCATGGCGCTGGGTTCCGGTGTGTGGAACCCGATGGGCGCAGGCGGTAAAAGGCAACACGCCGGGCGTTTTAATAGGGAGTTTGGCGCTTTGGAACCCGATGGGGATAGGGGCGCGCAAGAGCGACAGCCGTTGAAAGTCCCCGTTCCGTTACAGCAGCAGACTTTTGGGAAGTTAGGGGGCAGGCGATGTCCGGTGGGCAGGTGCTGTCTGAAAGGAGGGGAATAGCCGTGCGTTTCCCCTTTTGCCGCAACCTTGCGGCCTACATCCGCCCGCTATCGCCCTGCACGGATCTTCAGAAAAAGGGGCGGCTATCGCCAAAGAAGCCGCGCCTCATTCCCACAATAGAAAAGAAAGAAACTGGCCGCATATAGCAGGCCAGTTTTTTTCACAAAAAATTAGGAACAAATTTTCGATTTCCTCTTGCAATTTGCGAACAAACGTACTATACTGGTAGCGTACTAATAAGATTTCTTTTACGCAAAAGCAATGCGTAGAAAGAAAATATGACTGGACCGTGCGAAAGGCGCCTTTTGTCCGCAAAACGAAACTCGACCGGTCAGGAGGGCGCCGCCCATGCACAGCCGAATACATTGGAAGATCAGGGGGGGATTCGGGATGAAACGGATCAACAATCTAGCGGGAAAACGAATCAAACTGGCTCGGATTGCACAGGGAATGCGCAGGCAGGAGGTATTGGAGCGTGTCCACGCGAGCGGTGTGGAGATGCATCCCACATGTCTGTGCAATATGGAGCGGCAGACGCGGCAGGTTCTGGATTTTGAACTGGTGGCGCTGGCGGATGCGCTGTATGTATCTGTGGACTGGCTGCTCGGGAGGGATTCATGATCTGGGGGCTTGCAACCGCCCAGCAGCAGCGCGACCGGTGCGAAGGACCGGAGCGCTATCTGCCAATCGGCTGGGGGAGATGCGACGTATGCCGGCGCGTTGTGCCGGAGGACTCCCTGCGAGAAACGGGCGGGCAGGAGATCTGCGGGGATTGCCTGGCCAGATGGGAAACGGCGTATGCGTGCAGCGGGTCGCGTGCGGAGGATTTTGCCCGGTTTTTTTGGCAACAGCTCTCCGGACGGGACCGCGCAGCATTGATACGCAGTATGTTGACCGATCAGGGCGGGTTGGAGGAGAGGCTTTGCGGCGAGATCCGGCACGCCTATTGTGCAAAGCACATGGCGGACTTCCTGGCGGGAACGAGTGCGGATACCTGCGAATAACCGATCGGGCTTTGCCAGGCGGTTGAATGAAATCCGGCCGGCCGGCGGAATGCCCTTTCCGAAAGCCTGCCAGTGCGGGCAGCCTTTTGAAAAGGGAAAACAGCCGTCAATTGAGCAAAGCGACCGCTAGGCTGAGATACCCCGCGAAGGTGACCCAGAGCAGATAAGGGATCTGTAACATTGCAGCAGGGAAGGACACCTTTGCAAACGACACGATCATGGCGAGAATCAGCACCCACAGAAGAATCAGCCACACAAATGCAAACCAATAGGCTTGTAAGCAGAAAAACAGGATGGACCAGAAAAAGTTGACCGCCAGCTGAATACCATAGATTCGCAGTGCGGGCGTTTTATCCTTGGAGTCTGAAGCCGACACCAGATACGCGGAGATACCCATCAGTGTGAACAGGATGGTCCAGACCACACCGAAAAGCCATCCCGGCGGGGAAAGCGGCGGCTGGTTGAGCGATTGATAGAGTTCCATGGAATTCATGGTGGAAAGGGCGGATAGTCCGGCAACGCCCAGGCTGATGACCAGCTGAAGAATCAGCATTTTCCATCGGATTTTCATTGCATCAACTCCTTTAACGGTATTGTATGAAAAAAACGGTGGAATCATGTGTGGGACAACGACAGAAAAGGGAGGAGTCACCATTGGAGATGCAGGAAAAGAGGATTTTTTTGGAGCATTACCTCCGGGTGGACCGCAGGATCGACCGCTTGTGTGAGATCCAGTCCATTTGGCGCGCCTGTGCCATACGCATCCAGGGAATGACCGGCCAGGCGCTACGCCATTATCGCGCTATGGATGAGGAGATCAACCGACAGATTGACGAGCTGCTTGCGGTCAAACAGGAGGCCGTCGACGCCATCAAGACCGTGCCGGACAGACGGCTTCAGATAGTCTTGGGCAGGCGTTATCTGTTGGGAGAAACCTGGAAGGAGCTCGCTGCATATTTGCAGACCACGCAGCAAGAGGCCATCCAGTTACACGAACAGGCACTCGCCCAGGTTCAGCTGTCAGAGGCGCAAAAACGCGCGGCCGTGCGCGATTTTAAAGAACTAAAGTTCGGATTTGGAGGTGAGGACTATTTTCGAAGAGAGCATTACACAGTATCAGGCGGAGATCGCCGCCCTGAATGTCCGTCTTGCGGCGTGCAGGGAGGAGGACCGCCGCACCATACAACTGCGCCAAATGCGCAGTGATCTATACATTCAGCTGCTTGCAGCACTGCGGGCGGCGAAACGTTATCAAACACAGGGAGGAACATGCATGACCATTCAACAGCATCCAAGCCCCAATCACGGGAGCCGGTACGGCTGGAAACCGGATCGGATTGTCAACCACATCACCGCGGGCAGCTCGGCAGCGGGCGCACTCGCTGTGCTCTGCGACCCTGCGCGGGAAGTATCGGCCCACTTTGTTGTGGACAAGGACGGCACCGTGTATCAGCTGGTGGCGCTTGACCGCGCCGCCTGGGCCAATGGGACCAGCACAACGCCGTCGGACAGCCGCTATTATGGCCGATCGACACTGGCAGCTGTCCGAAACCGCTGCACTAACGCCAATTATTACACCATCAGCATTGAACACGTCTGCGTGAGCGGCGGAGAACTCACTGCGGAACAGCTTGCAGCGAGCATTAAACTGCACCGCTACATCATTGCCGAGGTCCGTCGCCTCTACGGCGTCACCATTCCCGTGTCGCGGGAATATATTATAGGACACTGTGAAATCAATCCGGTGACTAAACCCAATTGCCCGGGCGCCCAATTCCCCTATGATGCGATCTTAGAGGGGTTACGGCAGGTGGAGATCAGGAGCGATACGAGCGGCACGGTTTCGATCAAACGGGGGGACTTTTACACCGCAAAGTTCAGTGGGACAAATGCAAACCAGCTCATTGTGACAGCGGGTACGGGCGACGTGGTGACCATCGTGCCGATCAATCGCGGCGCGGACAAGCTGGCGGCGATTGTGCCGATCGGCAAGCCCGGCGACGCCTCCGGTATCTACACCACTGTGCCCGGCGGGCGCCCCGTAAAACGGTTTGTCGCCCAAATTGTATAAGGAGGTGCACATACATGGAACAGGAAAACAATCTTGCCATCCAAGCGTTGGACAGCGCCCGGTCTGCACATCATCGTCTGGACCGCTTGGAGAATGACATCAAAGATATACACGATCTTGCCACCGCAATGGCCGCCACGCAACAGGAGGTCACCGGCGTACAAGCGGACATCCGAGAAATCAAGCAAAATGTCAGCGCTCTGACCAAACGGCCGGGAAAGTGGTGGGATAAGCTGGTGGGTGCAGCGATCGGCGCTGTGGCGGCAGGCCTTGTGGGGGCCTTTTTAACCCTACTTTTGTGAGAGGAGGTGTTTGTATGGATTTGGAGAGCTTTTGGAGCTGGGGCACACTTACAACGTTTGCGGGCGCAACCGCCTGTACGGGTCTGTTCACACAGATGCTTAAAAATATCGTAGGGAAGCTGCCAACACAATGGCTCAGCTACATCATCGCGGTGGTTCTGCTGGTGGTCACGACGGCTGCCACGGGTGGATGGGCTCAACCTTGGACCGTTTGGGCATTGGTGCCGCTGAATGCGGCTTTGGTCAGTTTGGCCAGCAACGGCGCCGTGGATGCAATGCGCTCGATGAAAAGACAAAAATCGCCCTGATGATCGATAAAGGAGGAACAAAATGATTCTTTTAAACGAGGATTGGACGTTTACTGCGACAGATGCGGATTGCGACATCGGTTATGCAGGGGAAAATGGGGTCCGCACGCTGTACATTCGGATGAACGGCTTAGAGTATGAAGGATGGAGCTTTTTTCTGGATGTACAGCGCAAGGAACAGAAGGATATTTGGGCGGTAGAACCCGAACCATTCAATGGGGACCTGCTGTTGCGGGTCCCCATTCAGCAGGCGTATCTTGTGGACGATGGAGCGGTCTATGTACAACTGCGCGCCGCCGCCCCGGATGGGCGGGTCAAAAAATCGGATCAACTGCTGCTTCGCGTCCGATGCAGCATCGGCCCGGTGGAGGCGGTTCCCTCGCCGCTTCCCTCGGAGTTTGCCGCGTATGAAGCCCGCATAGGGGCCATCCGCGACGCGGTAGAGGAAATGTTCGGCCGCAGCGCTGTGCCCTGTGAAATCGTGGACTTCAGCGGGGAATGGGATTTTTCAAAGGACTGTTCCGACTGGCAGACCGTCCGTGCCCCACACACCTGCAATGCGTCCGATGGGATGAGCGGCTCCATGTACCGCGGCAAAACCTATTACCGAAAAGCCCTCTTTGTCGGCCGGGAACAAGCAGCCATCGACTTTGTACTCGGATTCCATGCGGCCGGGCAGGCCAGCGAACTCTATGTCAATGGCCATCTGTGTTCTGTATATCCCGGCGGCTATACGCCCAATCTTGTGGACATCAGCCCGTACCTTTGCCAAGGAAACAACGAACTTTTGATCGTCTGCGACAACACTCCGTCCGAGGAGCGAATCCCCGTCTCTGCGGACTTCAATTTTAACAATGGGCTTCATGAGAAGGTCTTTCTCTGCCGCGTCGGACGGGCCTCCCTTGACCCGCAGGCGTACGGCGTCGATCGGATGCACGTGACCCCGGAGGAGGTCTCCCGGCAGGCCGCCGCCTTTACGGTTCATACAGCGGTCAACAACCGGTCCGGCTGTGCCATCCATGCGGCGGTCGCCGTAGCGGTGTACGACGCGCAGGGGAACGCTGTAGCCGGTGAAACCATCCCGGTGGAAGTCCCGGCCCACACAGTTCAGGATGTCTCCTACACGGGGCAAATCACCGAACCGCACCTTTGGGACGGCATTCAGGACCCCTACCGCTATACGGTCAAGGTTGCGCTTTTTGCGCCCGATCGGGTGGACGAACAGAGCGTATGCATTGGATTCCGCTTCTTCTCGATGGATGCACAGCAGGGGTTCCTGCTCAACGGCCGCCCCTATCCCCTCCGCGGGGTGGCGCTGCATCAGGATTATCCCGGCGCGATGTCCGCCATGACGGAGGAACAATTCGACGCCGACTACGCCGACCTTGCGGCGCTGGGATGCAATTTCGTGCGCCTCGCCCATTATCCACACGATGCCTATGCGTTCGAACGATGCGACGCGCTGGGGTTGATCGTACAGACGGAAATCCCGTGGGTCAATCACCTGGGGCCCGACGCCTCCGATGCATACTTCGACAGCATCGAGCAAAATCTGCGCAGTATGATTCGAAACTACTACAACCATCCGTCCATTGTATTCTGGGGCCTTTCCAATGAACTCAACGGTTCGCATTGGAGTTCCGGCGGCAGCCCGCAGGGCGGCTTTTCCGCAGAAAAGGCGGTCGCATGGAACAATGCATTTTACGCGATGGCGAAGGAACTGGACCCCACTCGCTATGTGGGCTTTACCGCCTATGGGCCGACCTTTGACGGTTCCAAGCCCGGAGACTGGCAGGCGGATTTCATCGCTATGAATGAATATAAAGGCTGGTATGGCGGCGTCTTTGAAGAGTTCGGGGCGGAGATGGATACCTACCGCGCTGGAACGCAAGTTCCTTGGGCGGTCGGCGAGTATGGCGCAGGCAACAATCCCCACACGCATTCGGACAACCCGATGCAGACCACACAGACCGGTTCCGGCGGTGCACGGCACGATGAGGAATACGCCAATCTGTTCCATGAAGCGTACCTGGAACAAATACAGGCGCGCCCCTGGCTGCTCTACACCGCCGTGTGGGTTCTGTACGACTTTGCATCGGATAACCGCAACGAGGGCGGCACTCCCCACCTCAACGACAAGGGGCTGGTAACCCGCGACCGGCAGACCAAAAAGGACGTCTATTATCTCTATCAAGCTGCGTGGTCAGAGGCTCCTGTCTGCTACATCACCAGCCGCCGGTTCTCCCAGAGGGAGACGGATTCCATCCGGATGAAAGTCTATTCAAACTGCGAGACCCTCACCCTCTTTCGCAACGGGGAGGCGGTTCAGACCATGGACGCCCCCACCAGGTGCGGCTGTGTATGGGAGTTTGATGCGGTTGTATTCGAGGATGCATCCGAGGAGTACCGCGTGGAAGGCGTGCGCGGCGAAGAAACGGTTTCCGATACCGTCACATTCTCCACCCGTGCAGTGCCGGAGAAGATCGTGCCGGAATCCATCACGGCGGATGTCTCCCAATTGGAGCTTCTGGTGGGACAAGCGCAGGAAATCCATCTCTCGTATGTCCCCAGTACGGCGAATGCGGAGAAGGACTATACAGCACAGCTCGACGGACTAGCAGGTACGGTATCCACTTCGGGAACAACGGTTACGGTGACCGCAACGGAGGAGGGGAATGGCACACTCACCTTCACGCTCGACCGGAACAACTGTGCGTTGCACATCCCGGTGACGGCGGAAAAGGAACCGGAGTACCTCTGCTATTTCGATTTTACCGCCGGTTCAAACGACAATCCGCAGGTGACCGACTCGGTTGGGAACGCGGTGTGTACCCTAGAGGGCTTTGCTTGGGACACGTCCTCCGGATTTGTCGAGGGAGGGCTCAAGACCATCGACTCCGGCTCATCCGAAGAGTTGGTGACCATCCAGAGCTTTGATCTGGGCGACTGCCCAAATGGGTTCCGAATGCACTTGGAGTATTCCGGATTTGCCAGCACATGGGATCGCTCGCGTTTTTTCCAAACGGTGGACGGGGAAGGGACCGTCACCCTGGACTGCTACTACAACAGTCCTACGGCTGCGCAACTGCGCATAGAGCGCGACAGCGACCACGGCGGCCTATACAACGATTACCAGTACATGCTCAACATGACCCATATGTCTATGGACATCACATGCAACGATGCTGCTACAGCACTATTTAACGGAACGGTGGTAAACGACAACGGCTCCATTGTGCTGAGCGAAGTATTGGTTGCGAAACAGGGCGGATCTGCAACCGATACGCCATTTGACATGCTGGCGCTCAAGCCATTTCAGGAGGTCCGGAAAGTTTACCTGATGAATCGTCCGGACAAGACCCGTTTGCTGCATGCGACCCTTTCGAAATTCTGGATCGAAAAGCTTTAAAAGGAAATTGTGGGAAAAAAGAACCCTTGCAAAAACGCCTTTGGGACGGGCAGAGCTTGCCTGTTCCAAAGGCGTTTTTATGTGCTGTACCGAAAGTGTGAAGAAGCACCCGCGAAATTCCGGAGAAAAGGCGAAACGGCCGCAGAGCTGGGGAAGGGCTTTCCCAGTGGATGCACGATGTACGGCAGGGGCCGCGCAGAAAGTGGTTCGCGCTGCAAGGGCACAGCCCGGGAAGCTGGAAAGCGGTGAGGCACGCATACCGGGCGCGCTTTCCAGCGCAGAGCGCGGCACGGCTCTTTGCACTTCCGGGAATTTCGGCGAGACGCGGCGTTTGCAGGAGTGGGAGTCCAGAAAAGGAATAAATCCATTCCTTAATGGAAAGTGTGAAGAAGCATCCGCCGGATTCCGGAGAAAAGGCGAAATGGCCGCAAAGCTGGGGAAGGGCTTTCCCAGTGGACGCACGATGTGCGACAGAGGCCGTGCAGAAAGTGGTTCGCGCTGCAAGGGCACAGCCCGGGAAGCTGGAAAGCGGTGAGGCACGCATACCGGGCGCGCTTTCCAGCGCAGAGCGCGGTACTACTCTTTGCACTTCCGGGAATTTCCGGCGAGACGCGGCGTTTGCAGGAGTGGGAACTTTCCCGCCGGAGAGCGAAACAATTTGAATCCTGCGTGAGAACTTCCCTGAACTCCTTAATGGGAACTGTAATCCTCTGGATAGCCAATTTTCAATGTCATACCGTCC
>ULXG01005527.1_pt1 | contig 29364 bp, 28 predicted proteins | sample 1961141 | NCBI WGS metagenome assembly ULXG01 (sample SAMEA4835834, study PRJEB28245) | human gut metagenome | biome: gut microbiome; material: fecal sample | place: Denmark | collected 2008 | reverse complement strand
ACACCAGCCGCTGTTCCCTTTTTAAAAGATATAATTACGGCTTGTAGATTGGTTCATAAAAATACACCAATTGTTTTGGGTGGTCAATTGGTATCAATAGACTATGTCGAGGAGTTGTTTTTTGAAGAATATGATGTAGATGCGATATGCAAAGGAGATGGAGACTATATCATACCAGATTTAGTACATTATATGAAAAATGGGAATTCAATAGATACCTTTTTGTATGTGTCGACATCCAAAAGGAGGGCTAAAAGAAATTATATAACAGATATCAACGAGTTGCCATTTCCATACAGAAATGACGAAATAGTTGCAAGCTCACAATTATCATTTGGCCGTTCTACATATGCAGAGAAATCAGTAACGATGATTACTTCGAGAGGTTGCTTTTATAAATGCTATTATTGTGTTTCTGGATGTAACACTGGTCGGCATTTTCAAAAAAGATCATGGGAGAATATTGTATCTGAAATAAAGTATATCCAAGAGAAATTTCAAGTTTTTTCTATAGTGTTCTATGATGATTGTTTCTTTTTTAATAAAAAAACAGTTAATGAGGATATAGAAGAATTTATTTATCAATTGAAAAAACAGAAGTGTATGCCTTTCAAATGGCAGATGGAATTAAGGGCAGATGTCATTGCAACTATTACACCGGAATCGTGGAAAATATTATATGAAAATGGTTGCATCCAAATTAATATAGGCATAGAGTCATGCTATAATGATTCTTTAGATTTTTTAGGGAAAACTATTAGTATACAAACAATTAAGAAAGCATTTGAAATATTATATCAAAACGTTCCGGAGATTATATTGACTGCTACATACATAGTCGGCGGCCCTAATTCAGATTATGAGCATATTATAAAAATCGCAGAGTTTTCTCAAGAAATGAAATTAATGTATATTCGTATATATCCGTTAGAATTACATCCTGGAACAAAATTATATGAAAATTATTACGGAAAGAAAGATGACTGGTATAGATTTATAATAAGTGAGGATAATCCGTATTCTTGTATGTATTTTGAGACCGATACTAGTAGTTTAGATAGAATAATGAGTAATATTAATAAAACATATAAGAAATTCTATTTGAATGGGTATTGGGATAAAAGAGCAAAAGTTATTTATGGAGAAAGGTATAGTGCTGTTAGAGCAAATTTATTTAAAACCTATGAACTGGAGGAATAATAATGGTTAAAAAAACAATCTTTGTATTTAATGGTGTAATAGTGGATGGTTCAGGAAGAATTTTGATTGAAAATAGGAGTGAAAAAGAACTGCCAAGTGCAGATGAGAAGTGGGGATTGCCAGGGGGGAAAATTGAATTTGGAGAAACACCAGAAGAAGCAGTTGTGCGCGAAGCAATGGAAGAAACTGGATGTAAGGTAGAAATATTAGAGATGATTCCACTCACATACACGAGTGTTTGGCATTATTCAGATAAGGAACAACATACGATTGTATTTGGCTATTATGGGAAATTAGTTGAAATTAGTGAATGTGAGATACACGATAGAAAAATTAATCGCATTAAATGGATTTCTCCGGATGAGATTAATATGTACGATTTTTTGCCAGGAGTTCCTGAAATGATAAAATATGTTATTGAACATTATATTCGCTAGGCTTTAAAACTAGTTATACGGAGGGGGTGAGTGGATGAATATTGAAGATAAATGGACTGTAGGGATTATTTCGACAAGTTTCGATTTGGAAAATGAAAGAAAAATTTTAATTGATGATCTGAGAGAAAAAGGCTTTGCAGTAGTTGCCTTTGAAGAAGCCAATTTTCCCATGAGTATGGAAAAAAATAAAAATGAAGCATGTTTAGATGCTTTTGATAATATTGATGTGGGAATTATTGTTATAGCTAATGAATCAGGTCATAGTGATGAAAAGGGAGTATCTATTTCTCAAATGGAATATGAGCATATAGTGCGTTTCGGAACATATAGATACGTATTTGTCCAAAGTCATACCTGGTATAATTATCAGAAATCAAGTACAAAAGGATTAGTAAAAAGTGCCCCTTTTTTGGATTTTATCAATAGTAAGGGTGGTTTTATGACCTCCTATAATGATGTTAATCATCTAAAAAAATTAGTTGAGGGAAGATTAGAAAGTTTGAGTATTACATTAGCAAAAGAGATTGCTAAAAGTCAATTTAATAAATTAGTAAATTCAAAAACTATTCCTGGAGTGGGTAACTCTATAAGCGAACAAATAAACAATTATTTTATTACGCCACAAGTAGTTCCAGAAGAAGATATTTTAGGTAATGTCATAGAAGTTTCCACATTGTATGAAAAACTAACTCATGCAAAAACGACAAAACATATTTTAATCCGTGGGGATATTGGAAGTGGAAAAAGTACACTGTTATATCTGAATTATATAAATCACTACCGGGCTTTCAAAAAGGAAAGTGAAATTAGGATACCTTTGTTTTTATCTCTTAGGGGAAAGAAAAAGGACTACACTCTGGAACAATATTTCACAGAATGTTTTGAAAAGAATTTGGGTAAGAATCTATACCCATTATTTAAACTTACAAGGAAGTCGTATGTTTTGTATTTAGATGGCTTGGATGAAATGCATAATAGAGATTACGAAGATATTTTTAGCTTTTTTGAGAGCGACTTTTTTAAGGATTTAGTAATGATTACATGTCGGGAAAATTTTTATGAGGCTTATGTACAGGGGGAAAGTTTATCGGAAAAAATAGATATTGATTTATTGGTTTGTAAATGGTCTCCAGATAGAATTGAAAGATATATATGTAAAATTTTTTCTGAAGAAGAAAGTAACAAAGCATACATACTTAATTGGGTGCGGAAAAATTTTAATAATTGGTTACAGACGCCATTAATGATATCCATTGTATGTTTTTTGTTAAAGCGATTGTCATCTCGTAACGGGATGAAAGCGATTTTGAATAGGATTATAAATGAAAGAACATTAATGATTCAATACACTGATTTGTTTATAGAAAGAGAACTTAAAAGAATTGGTATAGCTAAATGCCATATCAAAGAGATGTCCGATAAAATATACTCGATATTAAAAGAAATGGCATGGTTTCTTTATCAGCAAAAGCTATCTTCGAATTATAAATTGTTGGAACAGGTTGATAATAGAAATACATTGGAATTTAAAATTGCAGAAACATATTTTGAAGTAACATGCTTTGAGGGATATTATGTGTATAATGTGCATGAATATTTTGTGGATTTTATGGTATCTCTTTATATATTAGATAAAATGAAATGTAGCGAAGATAATGATTTTCTGAATTATATGCTTTCTGCCAACATAAATAAACTAATTCTCCAAGGCATTAATGAATACAAGCTTACTGAGAAAAAACTTATTTCTGATAATTTGTTTTGTGCCTATGCCAAGGCATTAACATTTGAAGAAAAAAATATTATTAAGCGGACTCATATAGTTTATTATCTCAGCAGAATTAATTTGAGTGAAAACAAAACAAGACTTAAGCGCATTTTACACGATCAAGAAAAGGAAGTTGAGATAAGACTATCAATTTGTTTTGGAATGGTTAAGTTAGGTGATTTAGAAGAAGAGGAGTTTCTTTATAATGCCGTTGAAAATGATGTAGAATGGGATGAAACTAATAGAGGGTATCATCTGCTATATTATAAAGATGTTGAAAATAAAGAAGTTCCATTTCGTGATAATGGAAAAACAAGCTGGAAAAAAACATTTAAAGCTCTTAAAAATCATATTTGCAATGAGGAACAATACTTTTTTTTAGGGCGAATTGATTTGCAAATTATGAGAAAATTTTTTATTAATCATGATGAGGATTTATTTAGAAGCGAAGATATTGAAGAACTAGAAAAGAGTATCTTAGCTAAGTGGGACAAACAGGATTCTTTTTGCATGAAAGTTGTTGAGGAGTGGTATTTTCTAAAAGGATTAATAGTAAATGAGGATTTAAAGCAAAAGGGAGAAATACATGATAACAAGAATAAAGAATAACACAAAATACATATTTACACGATTTACTTTTATTGCGTCGATGATTTTTGGCTTAATTTCAATTATGCAGATGTTTGTTGGATGGGATATCTTAGGGGTTAAAGAAGAAGATACAAAATGTAAGATATTTATATTTGTTATGCTTCTTGCGTTATGCATAATAGCAGCTTTGATATGGGGGATCTTTTTTTCAAATAAAAAAAAGGTTTTTGCAGCAGATGAGGTAGAGATTGTAGTTAAATATGGTGATTTATTCAAAGTGGCTTTTCCTCAAACTCAAAAAAAAGAAAAGATAGTAGTAATTGCTGTAAATTGCTGTTTTGATACTGTTATAAGTGATGATCTAGTTAAATCTGATTCTGTGCATGGTCAATTTTTGCAGAAGTTTATTAAAAATGATTCTGATAGATTGCAATTGGATAGCGAAATAGAAACTTCATTACAAGAGTTTGATATACCTTATGAAACTTTAAGCCGTTCAGATAAGCGGTATGGTAAATTAAAGAGGTATCCGTTGGGATCGGTAGCAAGAATTAATGGGAAAAATGGAATTACATTTTTTCTATTGGCATTAACAAAATTTGATATTAATTGTGTTGCACATTGCAATAAGCAAGAGTATGTTGACTGTATGCTTAAACTTTTCGAATATTATGATGCTCATGGTCAGGGACGAGACTTATATTTATATCCGATGGGAACAAAGATGGCGCGAACTGGACTTAGCAAAAAAGAAGCATTAGATACGACAGTAACTTTAACGAAGATTTCAAAGGAGTATTTAAAATCTAAAACTACGATTATTGTGGATAGAAGGAATAAGAACGAAATACCTATAATGGATTTATGATAGGAGGAATATACATGTCTTATAGAAACGGTACATATGTGGCTTTTGATGGTCAAGGAACAACAAATCCGACACAGAGTGATTTGAAATATTTAGGTTTGCTACGTAGTTGGAACAATAGTAAAAATTACGAATTAACATTCAGTGACAGCCATTTAAAAACGTATCAAGTGCTGGATACAAGTCAAAAACGTACTCTTGAAAATAGATTAATGGAAAGATTACGTAATTCTAAGAATATGTTATTGATTTTGTCGAATGATACAAATTACGACAGAGGAATGTTAAACTTTGAAATTGAGAAAGCAGTAGATGTATACGGACTTCCTATTATTGTGGCATACACAGGATGTGATTATTTGCTTGATGCGAGAGCCTATAGCAATCGATGGCCAAAAGCATTAAAAAATAGGATTGCAGATGGTTCTCTTCGAGCTATTCATATTGCCTTTAAGGAAAAGGCAATAATGAGTGCAATTAGTCAGTTTTCTGTACATAGCACAGGAAATGATATTTTAACGGGACCGTTACACACTTATGTAAAAGAAGCTTATCAATCATGGAATTACTTATGGTAGGGGAAAGTTAATGTACACACCATTTAATCTAAAGATAGATTTGACTGACATTATTTTATTGTCATCTAAAGAACTTAGAGAATATACAAAGACGGGATGCGAGAGAAAACAACTTATCGAGTCAGAAATTGGAAGTAACTTGAAAGAATATGTAAAAGATGGAGTGATTGATGGTAGTAAGCTTTCCGATGAATGGTTCAAAACTATAAAAAGTGATGTGTTTATCTCTTATTCGCATAATGATGAAGAAATTGCTATGGTGCTTTCTGGTTATCTTGAAAAGGAATTTGGACTTAATATTTTTGTAGACTCTTTCTTTTGGGGAAGTGCAGATGCATTATTGAAGGATATTGATGATACTTATTGCAAAAAAGATTGTGGGGAATATGATTATCAAAAGAGTAATTTTTCAACTAGTCATGTACATGCTATGCTATCAACTGCGATAATTAAGGTGATGGATCAGTCAGAAATAGTGATTTTTTTAAATACAGATAATTCTATACCAAAAGTTGACAATACAATTCTGGAAAGTTATACTCAGTCACCTTGGATATATGAAGAGATTATATTTGCATCTTTACTTAGGAAAAGGCATTGGAGTACTCATAGAAGCATTCCAATGTACGAGTTTGCAGAAAGAAAATTACAGGTAGAGTATAGGGTTCCATTATTAGGAATGAAAGAAATTTCTATTGAAACAATTGTTGATTGGAAGAAAAAGTATGACACATGGCTTAATATTGAAAAGCATTATGGAGATTTACTTAGCAGTGGAGTCACACATCCTTTAAATTGTCTATATAAAATGTTATTTGGTGAGAAAGAGTAATAGTGTAAGGGATAGGATGATATGTTTCCGGTTACTATGACAGTAACAAAAATAATAGTGGATCAAGTCGGACGAACCGTCCGGCAAATGACGTACTTTCTGTCCTCTCGTGCCATGTGGAGTGCGTATGTTTGATGTCAAGAGTTAAGGGATAAAGTGTGAAAAACCGTCTATTTCAGGCATTTTAGGCAATATTGGCTGACATTCAAATCACTCACTTCCCTGTCTGAAAGTGTGCGAGAGAACATATCTGCCGAAGCGGAAAACGTGCGAAAAATTTGAGTTAATGGATTGGATGTTTAGCACTGACAGCAGTTCAGCACACCCGACTGTTTGGTAGACTGAGTGTGCGGAAAGGATATTGCCAGTTATAGATTGACTTCAACTACCAATTTCCAAAGATAAGGGGATAATAATATGATGCTTGAAACGATTCTTTCAAAGTGCGATGCTCGTTACGAGAGGCCGGATTGTGAGCAGTGTGAAGATTGTTCGTATGGAGACTGTTGCCCACGAGATTGCGAAAAGTGCCTAGATTATATTCACGACCCAAGTCATGCACCGGATGGAGCTCCAGAGCGAAAATATGATTGTACTCACATGGCTGATGTCTACACCTGTAAATACTCTTGCCGTTACACATCTGAAATAATGTACGCTCTTGAAAGATGTATAAGCTTACACGATTTGAGGGATTTTAAGGTTCTCTCATTTGGCTGTGGCCCGTGTACAGACTTGTTTGCAATTGACGCTTTGCGAGAGAATAAAACTCTTATTTATGATAGAATAGAATATCGAGGCGTTGATTATTGTGAGGATGTTTGGCATTGGGTTCATGGAGATATAAAATCCATGCAAACCTTAAAGAGTCGCTTCAAATTCTTTTATAAAGATGCGTGCGAGTTGATTCATGAAATTGCAGAAGGAACTTGGACACCAAATCTCATTGTATTTCAGTATGTATTTTCTGATATGCAGAAACATTCGTCTCGTACAGATATACACGATTTCATAAATACATTTGCCGAGTATTTTAATTCGAAAGCTGCTCCCAATACGTACATTGTTCTCAATGATGTCAACTTAGGGCGTGATTATGGTGGTGGAAGAGAGTATTTTGATTTGCTGGTTAATAAATTAGAAAATGTTATTTATGATAAAGGGCGTTTTCATAATGATCATGGAAAAGGGTATTATGCCAGCGGATATCCCTATGGAAGGGAATTTCCAGAAAATGCTAATCTATTTGATTTGTCTCCTTGGAGAAGCTATTCTCCATTTGATACATGCGCAAGCGCACAAATGATAATAAAAAAGGTGGTGGAAGAATGATAATTAGTGCCAGTCGAAGAACGGACATTCCAACATATTATTCTGACTGGCTTTTTAACAGGCTTAAAGAAGAATATGTATTGGTCAGGAACCCGATGAATATCCATCAAATAGGCAAGATAAATCTGTCACCCGACGTTGTTGATGGAATTGTTTTTTGGACAAAAAATCCAGTGCCTATGCTGAACCGTTTGTCGGAACTTGAAAGATATAATTATTACTTTCAGTTCACATTAACAGCTTATGATAAGGATGTGGAGCCGAATATTCCATCCAAAAACAATATAATAATTCCTGCATTCCAACAATTATCTAAATCAATAGGAAGAGAAAAGGTCGTCTGGCGATATGACCCAATCTTCTTCAATGATAGATATACAATGGAATACCACTGCAAGTATTTCAGGGTTCTGGCAGCAAAATTGGGAGATTATACGGAAAAATGCACCGTGAGTTTTCTTGACCTCTATCGCAATACGGCAAGAAATACTCAGCCGCTAAAAATCCATCCAGAGTCAGAAGAGCAGCAAATAGAATTGATGCAAAGGTTTTCTGAAATTGCAAAAGAGTATGGTTTCTATATAGACACCTGTTCTGAAGCAATCGAACTTGATAGATTTGGAATAACACATGCTCACTGCATTGATAGAGAACGTTTTGAACGGATAGGAAAATGCAAACTAGCTGTAGGGAAAGACCAGAATCAGCGTCCAGAATGTGGTTGTATTGCTAGCATTGATATTGGAACATATAACACATGCAAAAATGGTTGCCTTTATTGTTATGCCAATTATAGCCATAATACAGTCATGCGAAATACTCAGGTGCATAATCCTTTATCCTCTCTTCTTTTCGGAGAGGTTGGCCCTGACGATGTAATAAAGGAACGTAAGATGGTATCACTCAAGGAATGCCAGCTTACATTATTTGATTCAATGGAATAAGCAATAGCCCTCCCGACCATCAATCCATACTAGTCAGGAGGGTTTGCTCGTTCCCATGCAATTGTTCTCAATCTATGTCCACTTTAAGTCCAGATTTCAACTCGACCGTATAATGTTCCTCATAAACTGTAATTTGCTTTACCCACCGTCGAACCAGAGTCTCATCAAACTCGGTCAAATCGGTAGTCTGCCGGCGGATAAAATCCTGCAATTCGTTAATACGGCGGATCTGCTCGTCGCGGGCGGTGGTGTCCATGGCGTTTTGCTGTTTTAGATCCCGAAGCCTGAAAATCTCATCGGCAATTGAGTCGTAGTCCTCCTTGTTATGAGCCTTTTGGAGCAGTTCCTGCTGAAGGGTTATCAGCTTGCCGTCAATATCGTCTGTTGATGAGGTCGGACTGTGCAGGGCGAGGGCGATGTTCTGTTGAAGCTGTGCCTGATAGTTGGATTTATCACCAAGCAGCTTGTTGATGGCAGTGAGAACGATATCCTGCAGGACAAGCTCGTTGACCGTCCGGGCGTGACACTCCAATCTCGTTGCCTCCAGCCTGCTGATGCAACGCCAGACAATGGACTTACAGCCCCGATTGTTCCAATGAATCCTGCGAAACATCTCTCCGCACTCACCGCAAATCACGATTTGCGAAAAGCAGTGGTTGCTACTGTAACTGCGCTTTTTGCCGTTAGGGCTGGTTTTAACTACCCGCCTGCGCACCAACTCTTCCTGCACCCGCAGGAAAATTTCCTTTGGAATGATCGCTTCATGACTGCCCTCAACATAATACTGCGGCACCATGCCAGTGTTCTTCACTCTGGTCTTACTCAAAAAATCGGTGGTATATGTTTTTTGCAGAAGGGCGTCGCCGATATATTTTTCATTGCGCAGAATCTTATTGATGGTGCTGGTGTGCCATCTTGTCTTTCCTGCACCGGTAAGAATTCCGTCACGCTCCAATCTGGCGGCAATCTTGTCCATGCTGAATCCTTCCAAATACTCTCGATAGATTCGCTTTACTACCTCCGCCTGTTCAGGGTCAATAATTAGATTTCCCTCCGCATCCTTTGTATAGCCCAGAAAACGATTATGATTGACTTGTACCTTCCCCTGCTGATAGCGATACTGAAGACCCAGCTTCACGTTCTGACTCAAGGATTGGGACTCCTGCTGTGCCAAAGACGCCATGATGGTAATCAAAACCTCTCCCTTGGCGTCCATCGTGTTGATGGATTCCTTCTCAAAGTAAACCGGAATATTCTTCTCTTTGAGACGCCGGATATACTTCAGGCAGTCTAAGGTGTTTCGAGCAAATCGACTTATCGACTTGGTAATAATCATATCGATATTGCCGGCCTCGCACTCCTCAATCATACGGTTAAATTCCTCACGCTTTTTCGTATTTGTACCGGAAATGCCGTCATCGGCAAAGATACCGGCAAACTCCCACTCCGGGTTTTTCTTAATGTACTCAGTATAATGCACTACCTGCGCTTCATAGCTGGTAGCCTGTTCATCGCTGTCAGTGCTGACACGGCAGTATGCCGCGACACGCAGTTTTGGCTTATCCTGCTCCTGCCGAGCCGCATTTCCCACTTGTCGCTTTGCAGGTATAAGCATGACATTTCCCATTTATCTCGCCTCGCTCTCTATAAGGCTGTACAGGTATTCTGCCTGCTTGACCGGATTGTCGTAGTAATTAACCACCGGCTTTAGGGAAAATGATACGGGCACTTTTGGAACTGCTTTTCTTTTCAGCAGGTTTGTTCTGCCGAGCCTTTCGGCTCTGCGCCGGCGTTCCTGTTGAGCCGCTCGGTAGGTTTCTGCGTCAATAATGGCAGGATAAAAAGAGTCCCCGAGGTAGCGCTTGTTTTCCAAAATTCGCCTGACTGTACCGTGATAGGTAACGATACCTGCCTCCTTGGCGGTGGTTTCCAAAGAAAGTCCTTGAAGATAGCTTTTGTAAAGCTGTTGAATTTGCTTCGATGCAGTCTCGTCAATTACTGCGATTCCGTTTTCGATTCGATAACCAAACGGTGTGTGTCCCATTTATTCACCAATCCTTTCTGTCAAGGTAAGACCGCATTTCAAGACAAAGCCAATTTCGCTGCGGTTGAACACTTGAATGTGATCTGCAAATCTGGTGAAAAGCTCTCCGTCATAAGCGCTCAGCATTGCACCGCGCTCCGAAAAACGGAGCAGCTTTTCTGTCTCATTTACCTTTGCTACATCGCCCGTCATGCTCCTGTTGATGTCATCAATGTCTGCACGATAGCTATCCGCTTGTGCAAGAAGGGCGTTATTTTCCCGGTTAAATAGAATCTGGTCGATATACCCCTGTGCCATAAGCCTTATGAGCGTCTCACGCTGCTCCAAATTCTGCTTGAGCAGCTTTTCAAGGTGTTGAATACGCTGTATGGCTTCATCGCCTGAGGTATCCTCCAGAGCTTTAAGATATGGCTTCAAGACCAGCTTGTGACTGTAAATCAGCTTGTTGAGCATTGTCACAAAAGCCAGCTTCAAAGAATCGTCACGAATATATCTCATGGAGCAGGAATTTTTATCTTGAAGATGCGTGCAACAGCACCACGCAACATATCTGAGGGTACCGGAGGAGTGAACTCGCCGTTTGAAGGTGTTTCCACACTCCCCACAGATGATTTTTCCGGAAAAGGCATATCTCCGTTGGTATTTTTGATTGCCTTTTTCTATGCCCTTTTCTGCCCCGTGCTGTGCAATCAAAGCCGCAACTGCGTCAAAATCCTCCCGACTGACAATCGGCTCATGGTGTTCGGTAACTATATACTGCTCAACCTGACCGCTGTTTTTATGTCGAATAAACTGTTCATCCGTGTATGTTTTCTGGAAGAGTGCATCACCGACATATTTTTCGTTGGTCAGGATTCCAAGAACGCTTGTAGATGTCCAGTGTTGTCCTCGTTTTGCCGGAATTCTCTGTGCATTTAGTTCGCAGGCTATCAAGTCGGCTCCTTTGCCGGAAAGCATGGCGTTAAATATCCGCTTAACTATGAGCGCCTGCTCCCGATTTACAACGAGGTTTTGTCCGTCCCAATCGTAGCCGTAGGGTGTATATGCCAGCTTGAACGTTCCATTTTGGAAACGGCGCTTTACAGACCACTTAATATTCTCGGAAATAGAAGCGGATTCTCCCTGCGCCATACTGCTGAGCACCGAAAGGAACAGTTCGCTTTCCATAGAGTCCGTTTGGATATTCTCCTGCTCAAAGTATACGGGAATGTTCAGACGGAGCAGCTTGCGAATCAATTCAAGACAGTCTGTCGTGTTTCTGGAAAATCGACTGATGGATTTGGTAACCACAAGGTCTATTTTCCCTGACTCGCAGTCGCCAATCATTCGAAGCAGTTCCGGACGCTTATCCTTTTTGGTACCGGTGATTCCTTCATCGTAATAAAGGCCGGCAAACTGCCAGTCCTCACGGGCGGCAATATAGGCTTCATAGTGGCTCTTTTGTGCTTCCAAGCTTTCCAACTGTGCATCGCTGTCTGTGGACACCCGGCAGTATGCCGCAACACGGAGGCGTGTTCTTTCACTGTTCGTGTGTTGTATATCCGAGATTTTTGTCACTCGTTTCAAACCTTTCACCTCCCTTTGTCAGTGTCACATATTACCTCTGAAATTGCCTGTTATCAACTTATTTCTGGCATAATTTCAGCCCACATAGGCGAGAAAGTGTCCCGATTTATACGGCTTAATTTGTTGAATTCAGACAAGGAAATCAGTTTGCGGTCAAACAGCGCTTGTGCAACCATCTGCGCCCGAAAATAGTCAAAATCCTGCTGTAACTCGGACTGTTGAATCAGCTTGAAACTGGGACAAATTTGGTCGTTGAGAGTATCGGCAGATAAAACAGATTTTTCGTATTTCATATTATCCTCCAGTCTGAGGGGTTTCCTCACTAACCCATCTGGACAGGAGATCGCATTTCGGCCGAATAAAACAAAAAAATAAGCCCACCGAACCTTGGCGGCTCGATGGGCTTCGTGATCAGTTCGGGATTTTCAGTTTTTGACCACTGTAAATCACATTGGAGGTTAATCCGTTCAGCGTTTTGATCTCCGAGTATCGACTCCCTTTCCCCAGATACCTCTCTGCGATATCCCAAAGGGTGTCTCCTTTAACAACCGTATGTGTGCGATATGTCGATGCGGGCTTTTCTCCTGCGACAGCAAGATCCGATACTTTAACAGGAGACATAATAGCGTATTTGCCGGATTCGTCCTTGTTGATAACTGCACGGTCACCGCTGACCTCAAGCACATACCATTTGAGCTTTTTCACCCAGGCGGGAATTGCCTTGCCGCCGTAGTAGGTGCCGCCTGTAATGGCGACGAGGTCTCCCGCTTTAACCTTCCCGGTGGATGCGGCAGGCTTTGAAGAAACTGCAAGAGATGCTGTGACCTTTGAAGCAAGGTCGCCAAGCCTTGCATACAGCCAGTCGCCGGGGCAGGATTTATTGGCAAACCACCTGTGAACCGTCAGCACCATTTCATCGGCCTTCGGCGAATAGTTCAGCGTTTTCGTCTTATCTCCAAGCCACAGCAGTTTTTTCTTGCCGTTTCTTTTGCAGATATCAACGCACAGCTTGATGAGCGTCTGATAAACCACATCCTTAAACGCATATGGCGATTTGGTGTCAGAGGCACATTCAATTGTGACTGCTCTCTGGTCGTTGGCGTTTGATGAAGAACACCAGGAACGGTTCTTCTCCTCCACATACATTCCCACACGGCCGTCCACGCCGACGCCGTAATTGGAGCTTGCCTGTCTGGAAGCCGGCAGAAATATGTTTCCCAGCGTCTCCACCGAGCATTGTCCCACCACGCAGTGCGGCGTAATGCGGTCAATGCTGTGCGTCCGCTGCCCGGAGTGATTGGGGCTGAGTTTCGTGTAAGATACCAGTGAACTGTTTGTGTATCCCATAATTATTTTTCCTCCTTTTCATTGCGGTTGTGAAGCTGTTCCAGAACGGATTTCAGCTTTTGTGGAATAGGCAGACCCAGATGTGCGGAGTTTTCCAAAAGGGATACGCCCTCGTTGGAAAGATAGAAGAAGATCACTGCAGTGCGCAGGACTCCCGCTTCACCAAGCACATACACATCCACCAGGTTGCCGATGCCTACAAGTACAAAGATGAGCACCTTGCGGCAGATGCCTTTGAAGCCCACTTCGCTTGAGAGTTTTTTGTCGGAAATGGCGCACATCACGCCGGTGATGTAGTCGATCACCGCAAAGGCGATCAGAGCATACAGAAAGCCGTCAAATCCGCCCAAAAACCAGCCGATAAAGCCGCCAATGGCAGAAAAGGCAATCTGAATGCCGGTCCAGATAGATCTCATAGTTTTGTCCTCCTTCATAAATGATTTTGTGTATGAAAAAAGGCGCTCACAGTGAGCACCTTGATTCCGAAGCGTTAAGATTTTTTCACCCAGGCCTGCCAGTTTGCGTTTACCTTTGAGCGAATATATGTCGTGTATGGATTATCACGGTGGGTGTAACGCTGTATGACCAGGTTTGAAGAGCATGAAAACACCTCGAGCATTCCCCAAGAGGTGCTTGGATAGTGCAGTGATGTATCCGCCACATTTCGCCTGAAATAAATTCCCGGTGTGGTAATCGTGTTTAAATCAGTATCATCAGGAATGGACGCCTGCACCAGCCCCATGATATTGTAGCCGCTCATCAGGATCAGCCCGTCTGCGGAAATGTTTCCTCCCACATCCAGCGTTTGGCTTGGCGTTGGTTTGTTAATGCCCACCTTCTTCTTTCGCAGGGCTACAAGCGGCGTCCCCTGCGGTATGACGAAATACAGATCCAAAGAACTCTGCGAGTACAGCCTGTCCTGTATCTGCAGATGAAAATCGTAGGAATATCCTGCATCCAGGCTGCACAGTTCCAGATTGGAGAAACTGAAGGAAGTGCCGCTCCTGGTCGTTGACGACAGGATGCTGGTATAGCTGCCATATGAGGCAGCACTGGTTTTCTTATACCGATACCGAACATACTGCACACTGTTTTTCTGTGTTCCGTCAACGGTAACAGCTGAGATGGAGCCGTTGAACTTAAGCTGCATTTCCGCTTCAATCTCGTTCGTGCGCCGCAAAGTAACTGATGAGATTTTAGGCTTTGCATATGCTATCACCGTGACATTCTTTGTAACGCTTGAAGTGTACCCGCGGGAATCTGTAACAGTAAGCGTAACAGACACGCTGCCGGACTTTTCAATCTTACCGACCGTGATTGCCGCACCGGAACTGCTGGACGCTGACAATCCATTGCAGGATGCAGTATAGTTTGAGATGGAAGCTCCGTTTTTTGCCGTCGCCGTTCCTGGCGTTACCTTTAAAGTCGAATAGCCCTGAATAAAGAGCTGGTTGTTGCCTGTAATATTTGCAGTGGTGCTGTAGCTGTCCTCCAAGGTAAATCCGGAAAGAGTCGGCGCAGAATTTGCAGATGTTGTCTGTATCACTGCCGTTTTGCTCGATGTACTGCCGATCTGCGTTGAACCGCTGTAAGTTGTGACGGCAAAAGTTCCCGTAAAGGATTTGATGGATGCCATCGCATTCAAAAGCGTTGTGCGCTGTGCCGCCGTAAGCGTAACCGTGCGGGTGGCGGTTCCTTTTGTCCAGGAAAGTCCTGAAATGGTCAGATAGGTTGAACTGCCGTTTTTAATTGCAAGCGTGTACGAGTAGGAAGCCTCATACACCGTAGCATTGATAGAAACTGTCACTGTCGCATTATCTGCTGTTACGGTGCTTACGCTGTTTACTACGGCTCCGCCAAGGGTTTTAACCGTCGCGCTGCCGGATGTGCCGTAAACCTGGTTTGACTTTTTTCTCGCCCGAACCTTAACGGTGTAGCTTGTGTTCGGAGAAAGCGAAGATACTGTGACGCTGGCGCTGGTAGAGGCCGTATTGGAAAAGGTTGTCCAGGAGGAGCCTCCGTTTAGGCTGTACTGCCATATATCCGCAGTGCTCGATGAAGTGGCTGAAATCTTAAATCCGCTTGCTGTGACGCCGCTTGTGCTGAAGGCAACCGTCGGGGTGCTTCGGTCGATTTTATCAAGATTAACCGTAGTGGAAGCTGTAATCGTTCCGACGGATACGCCTGAATACGTGCCGGAAAATCTCCATGATGCTGACAGCGCAACGCCCGTTTTGGTACCGTCTGAATTGTGGCTGACACGGACGGTCTTTGTTTTTAACAGCACTTTGTGCCAGCTTGTGGAACTCATGTCATTGATTGCCGGTGTGGTATAGGTCTCGCTCGTCCCGTTGATGGAAATCTTAGAGTCGCTTCTTGAACCTACCGACAGTGTGTAAAACTGTAAATAGACCTTCAGCGTAACATCGGTATAATTGCCTGTTATGCTCTGGCTTCCGCTCCACTCACAGTAAAGCCCGAATTTGCTGACCGGATACTTGCTGAATGAGCCGCTTAACGCCATAAAACCGCCTCCTTAATCCAAAATTACGATGTTTAATCCCTCTGACGCAGTGGCCAAAGGGACGAACTTTGTTTTTCCCACAGTCAGCTCGCCGTCCACTGTGGTTTTCTTGGTCTGTGTTTCATCCTTGTTGAGGGTAAAGATCACCTCGTCATTGTAATAGCCGGCAAATTCCGTATTCGTGATGACCGTCCGCTGTGAAGATGCCGAGTTTGACACCTCGATGCCCCGCTTGTCTATCTTGACCTCCTGCGTATAGATCTCGTTGGGAGCAGGCGTCCATTTGCGAGGGATCGCCCCTTCGGTTACCATGATGTCGGCCAGATAAACGGATGCGTCGCGGCTGTAACAGTAGATGCGAAGCGTAGGGTCGGTCACATCGGTGATCGTGGCCGTGAAGTCCGTCCAGTCAAAAGAGGTGCTCTTGCTGAAGAGATATTTCGTTTTGTTCCCGTTGTAGGTCACATAGAAGTAGCCGGACATGGCCGAGGTCTTTTTTACCCGAACAGAAACGGTATATGCGCCGGGAACAACGCCACGGATATACTGCGACAGCGAGGAATATGCTCCAAGCACAAAGCAGGAATCAGAAATGGTGTTGTTCTGCGTGTCGGTGGAGGTGTCTGTCCGCACCGTTCCTGAATAGCTCCAGTCATCCGATATGCCGTTTAGGCCTGAGGAATTCTGCACATAATTGATGCCGCCGATGTACTGTTCCTGCATGGTGAGTGAAAGCCCGTCCACCGTATGCTCAAGCTGTGAGAGCTTGCTTTCGGAGTTCAGCACACGTTCCTCCAGAACGCCCTGATCGCTTGAAACCGTTTCTACTGTTTCGGTAAGGCTTGCCACATAGCTGTTTAAACCCTCGATGGTTTGCTGAAACTGCGCATCTTTCTGCGTGAGGATGGAAATGGTGGTGCGGATCGTTTCAATGTCATTCTGCACCACCCAGGCGTTTCCGTTCCATATTTTTGTCTCCGGCGGAGACACCGAGGTATCCACCCAAAGCTGGCCTTCATACGGATTTTCAGGCGGAGATGCCGAGGTGACCACATCGCAGATGCTGATGATGGTAAATTGAGCGGATGCGATCATCTCATCACCCCCTCAGAGCGTTACAACGACCATAAAGGTTGCTTTTGTGTCCACATCCGCACTGGACACAGACAGAGTCTTGCCGCTCTTGGAACCGTTTGTGCCCCAGGAGGTGTCGACAGCGCCATCCTTATTGTATTTCGTCCAGGTATAGGTACCGCCGCCTGCCGCATCTACCTCTGCGCCGGCCTGATAGCATACGGCGGTCAGCACTGTTGAGCCTTGGCCGTTTTTAAACACATCACCGCCTGTGGAAGTGACAATAATCTGAAGCGGGTCGGAGTTGTCAATGAAGGTTGCAACATCAAAAAACTTTGTGTTGTAAGAAGCAGAAGCGGAATCTGTATCCTGCGCACAGCATTTGAACACGGCATAACTGTCCACTGCGGCGGCGTAGATTGTGATGGTATTGGAGGAGGTTCCGGTATATCTGCCTGTGGCATCAGACAGCTTCCGCCAGCCAATACCGAAATCAGCATCATAACCTGTGGAGGCGATCGATGTGACGGATGCGTCCATAGCCGCCCATTTGTAGGATACTTTAGTTGTATCAACCGTAGATCCGCGCCACAGTTCCGCCTTTGCCGTAAGCGATGCAACCTCAGAATTCTTGAACACATTTCCGCTTGGCGTGGTGACGAGCAGGTCGACAATGCCGCTTCCATTTACCACGCGTGAGAAGCTGATCGTCAGCGGATGCGTAATTGACAGGCCCGTGGATGCGTCCTTATAAGTGACGACACAGCGGTAATCGATACCGGGCAGGCCTGCCATTACATTTCCCTTAACGGTCAAAATATGACTCTTCGCACCACTTAGGGCATAACTGCCGGAAGAAGTGATTGCAGTTGTGGAACTGCCGATATACCATTTTACAGAGGTTACCGCCGAGGACGTGATCTGGTCGGTGGTTGTACCGATGACATAGAGGCTCGGAGTCAAGACAAGATTTTTCGAAGTCCAGTCCGGCGAATAGCTGTCGTTGTCAGGGTTATACATCTGTGTCTTTGCAAGATTCGAGCCGATATATCCGGTTAGGGTAAGTGCATCATTATAATCGATGATTGTAAATTGACCTTGTGCTTTGCTCATGAAAATTCCTCCTTCAATTCAGCCAAGCAGGCTGTTTCTTGTAGCTGTGTCGATGAGGTCGCAGAAGAAGGTTGCTCTAACCTTGACATCATCGGATGTAATTTCGATAGACTTTGTTCCGCCGAAATGCGAGCTGTTCCACAACTTGTCGGCCTCGGTATCATCAGACACCCTTGTCCATATGAATTGGTTGTCGTCAAGGGTGTCTGTGATATTTTCGTCCCATGAGAAAACCGTGGCATAAAGCGTGGTTTGGATATTGTTGTTTTTGAAAATGTTCCCGTTGGATGAGTTAATCACCAGCCGGAGCATTTTCTGTTCTTCAATCACTGAAATGCGGTCGCTGACTTCCGTGACCTGCTTGTTTGTGGCATAGGCTCGCAGTACGACTTCGCCCGTCTCCAAGTCCCAATAGGATGAGCCGTCCTGTGATTGAATGACACCCGCCTTGATGATGTTTGCAATCAGCGAACCGGAAGTGATAAAGTCTGCCACAATCTGCCCATCGGCAGTAATGGCAGTTTCGTACGGACCGTTGTAACCGTTCCTGGAAAAGCCTAACCCGTTCACATTCCACCGCCAGACATTGACAGCGTCTTGGATCGTAGGTGCGTCCAAAATAAGGAGTTCATAAGGTCTCCCGGTTTCGTCCCCGTGCAGCACCACATAGCCGCCGGTCTGACCGGTGATCAGAGAGGTGGCGCTGCTGATGGCTGTCTGCAGGAGTTTCGGAAACCGGTCAACCGCTGACTCTACTTTCCCGACAGAGGACTGCACCTCAGAGAGCGTGGTAATCATACTGGATTTTTCGTTTCCCAGGGTAATGCTCACATACCGCTCTGCAAGGGAGTCATACACGGTTTCGATCACTGTTGCAGACAAATTCACCCCAAGGGCGGTGTGCCGGATAGTGACAGAGTCGCAGAGACGCACACGCTCCAGGAGCGCCGAATACTCCGGCTGTTTCCATAGGGGTTCAAAGGCCACTTTGACAGTGGGAATGGTTGCACCCAGAGGATTTGCTTTGATGTAGTCGTTTGCAGCCGCCCGCAAAGCATCCTCGGTGATGTCAGTGCCGCTCTCAAACCTGTCTGTCAGGTCAAGAATGAGCGTTTTGCTTCGCACCATCTCCTCGGATACGATGGGCAGAGTCTGTTCCGTGAGCGTGACAACCGTCTCTGTTTCCGAGCCCTCCTGTGTATATACGGCGTAAGGAAGAAGCTGTGTATATACGCCGCTGTTATCCTCGTCCTGTTCCAGCGAGGTGAGATTTTTGCCATATTCAATGACAACACCGGTCTTTTCACCGCGATGGGAATGGAACTTTACCGTAAAGTTGTCCCATTCAAACTCACCGTGCCATTTAGAGAGCATGGAATCTTCCGTACCACCCAGACAGGCTCGGACGCTCTTGGGGGTTGTGACGGAGAACTCTTTTGCCTCCGAGTAGTCCGTCCAACCCGTAAAACGGCTGTCCCCGGCAAGGATCTGATTCAAAAGCAGTGCCGGAGAACGGCTTTCCACCCAGAACGGCATGACAGGGACATTGGCAAGGTCATAGGAAATGTGCTGGCCATATACCGTCACTACACCGTTCAGCGGCTTGGTCATCCGGTAGATACGGAACGCTTGCGGCTCTCCTGTATCGTTGGGTTTAGCCTTAATAATCCGCTCTTTTGCAATCAGCTTGTAATGCTGACCAGTAATGGGATATTTGAGTATGCATTCAAATACACCGTTTCGCTCCTCTGTGACCTCACAAGAAATCGTATCCGTGAGCGTACCCAATCCAAAGGTGGTGAAGCTGGTGCTGTTTGCTGGGTATAGAACAGGAATCATAAGCAGCACCACCTTGGCTGAACGGTAACCGCAGTATCCCCGGATACTGTCAGGACGGTTTCTCCGGGCGGAAGCAGCGGAAAGTCTTCACCCGTTACCTTCTCATTCAGAAGCTGTGTTCCGAAGTAGAAATTCATCTGCTCACTGTCGCAGGTTATACCGCTTTCGATGCCTTTGAACTGCCAAGAACGGTTATACCCGCCGTTTTGAAGCGTCAGCATAAAGTCACCGTTCCCCGTAAGAGTGATAAGCGGCTTTGCGGAAAAGGCTTCCGGGTTAAAAAGACTGCTGCCGCTTGTCACCGGGGTTTCCAGAAGTCCGTCCTTTTTGTACCGGTACGGCTTGCAGTTGAAGGTGACCGTAAAGCAGCCGACTTTATTCAGCTGATCCTCAATATCCAGAGAGCCGCCGATCACCCCATACCGCAGATACAGCGAATCGTAGGAGTCGGCAATCTCATGATACCGATCCGGCTCTGTGTAGAGCCAGCCTTTTACGGCACGAAGTAGGTCAGATAAATCCTCGACTGTATTCCGTCTCACAAAAACGGTGTAGGTCACCTTCACATTGGCAAAGCGGTTATTGGAAACAATCAAATCACCGCTTCTACCGGGAATAGACTGAAAAGAGATGTCATATTCCGGTGCGGAAAAGATATTCTTGCTCTCAATATGCAGACCGAAATCAGCAGAACTAATCCCGTTATAGGTGAAAAAAGTCATGCAAATACCACTCCTTTCCGCATCGCAAATTGGCTGGCAGTTTCCATGACCTCATTGGTCAGCTGCCGGATGTCCTCCGTAGAGTAATTGTTAAAGTTTGTAATGTTGAGCACAAGGGAAAGCCCAGAGGCTGTGCCGCCGGGAATGCCGCCGACGGAAGAGCGGATATTGCCGCTCACATCAAAGTCCGTAGGCAGAGCGGTCTGCATATCGTGGGCAAGGTCGGTCATCACACCGTCGATATCTTTTGCCATGCCCTCTGCAGCTTTCACCGCCTCATCACCCTTGTCGTCGATGGAACCGGCAAGACCCTTCACCAGCATTTCACCAACCCAGGCCATTTCTTTGGAAGGCGAGTTGATGCCAAAGAAGCTGCAGATACCATCCCAAATGTCTGAAATCCAGCCGGATACCTTGTCCCAAAGCCAGGAAGCAAGACCGGTAATACCGTCCCACAGACCTTTGACAATGTTGCCGCCGATCTCCACTATTTTGTACATAAGAGAACCGAACGCCTTTACAATCCCAGTGATGATTTGAGGTACGGCTTTCACGATCTCCACGATGATGGTGGGGAGATTTTCAATGAGTGAAACGAACAGCTGAACACCGGCCATAATGATCTTATCGATGTTCCCGATGACAGCGTTTACGATACCGGAGATAATCTGCGGGATTGCCTGCACGATGGTTGTGATGATTTGCGGCAATGCCTGGATAAGGGAGATCAGCAAATCAATGCCCGCCTGGATAATCAGCGGGATAGCATCCAAAACAGCGTTGATGATCCCGTCAATAATCTGGGGGATCGCTTCCACGATGGCAGTAATGATATCCGGTAAAGCCGCCACCAAAGAGGTCAACAGCTGGATACCGGTTTCAATGATCTGCGGAATGGAATCCAATAAAAAGGTCACGATGCCGTTGATGATTTCGGGCAGAGCCGCAATCAACACGGGCAGTGCGTTCAAGATCCCCTGTGCCAATCCCGTGATCAGCTGAAGAGCTGCGTCCAAAATTAAAGGCAGGTTCTCAATCAAGGTCTGTACGATTTGAATGACCACCTGCACCAGGGTGGGAATCAATGTGGGAAGTGCTGTTGCAATACCCGTGGCCAGGGTAGCAATCACCTGTGCAGCCGCCTGCAGAATTTGCGGGAGCAGTTCAATGAGGCTGTTTACCAGCTGCATAATGATGGACAAGGCTGCGGCAGCCAGTTCCGGCAAGGCTTCGGTAATTCCGGTAAGCAGGGTGGTAATAATGCTGATGCCAACCTCCAGAAGAACCGGAAGGCTGGCGAGCAGTGCCTCACCAAGCATAGGAAGAATGGTGGACAGCTTTTCCATCAAAACTTCCACCAAACCGGAAACACCTTCTGCAAAGGTTTCTGCAGCCCCGGCGGTCCCGTTCAAAACTCCTTGCAGCCCTTCACCCATCAGAGAGACAAAGGGAAGCATGGCGGTAAGCACATCCGCCGCCATTGTTTTCAAGGTGGTCATAATGGGTTCTGCAACAGCACCAAGCTGGGCATAGGCATCGGTAAGCAAAGCCTGCGCCCGCTGTGCGTCCATCACATCGCCATTGAGTTCCTTGTAATTCTCGGCGGCTTCCTGATACAGACCGTTTAAAGTATCGGTAATCAGTGCCGCCCGTTCCTGCTCGGTGTTACAGCCGTCCAGGGCAGACTGGAAATCCTCTTCATTGACTCCCGCCCAATTGAGCGCATCTGCCAGGACACCCGTCAGCTGTCCGGTTTTCGCTGTTTCATTGGCGGCTTCAGTAAGACCCTCAATCGGCAAGCTGTCACCAAAGGTTGCCCAGACACCGGCAGCTATGTCCGTCCATCGTGTCAGTTCTTCTTCGGTAGAGCACAGTTTTGCCAGATGGTTGACTGCCTCCACACTTCGGTCTTCTTCACCCAAAATGGAGTAAAATCCGGTGTAGGCTTCACCGGCCTGTTCAGCGGTAAAGCCTGCGGTGAGGAAGGCGGCATCCAGCTTCGCCTGATCCTCCCGGTATTCACGGGTAGATTCGGCAAGGTCGAGGAAACTATTTGTCAGCCCCACCAGCGCAGCTCCGGCAGCGGCAACGGCAGCACCGATGGTAACTGCCACACCCTTCATGACAGAGCCGACCTTTTCCAGTTTGCCGGAGGACTTGTCGGCATCATCTGCCGCACCTTTCACCTCATCACCGAAACCGTCCGCCTGTTTTCCGGCATCCTGAAATTCATCACCGGCTGCGTCAATGGCATCCTGATTCTGTTTTAGTTCCCGCTCCATATCGTTAAGAGCGGCTTCGGCATTGTTCAGCTGAATCTGCCAGTTTTGTGTGCGGCGGTCATTTTCTCCAAAGGAAGCGGAAGCGTTGTCGAGAGCCGAACGAAGGGTTTCAATCTTCTGCTTCTGGGCTTCGATTTCTTTGTTCAGAACAGTGTTTCTTGCCGTGAGTGCCTGAACGGAGGAGTCGTTTTTGTCGAACTGGGAGGAAACCAGCTTCATTTCAGAACCCAGCACCTTAAAGGACTGGTTGATTTCGGACAGGGCTTTTTTGAACTCCTTTTCGCCCTCAAGTCCGATTTTCAGACCGAAATTATCCGCCAAATGACCACCTCCTCCTTAAATCCCATCCGGGATGATATCGTCAATAAAGTGCTCACACTTGGGCTTTGCTTGGCCGTTCCACTGCTTGTGGCACTCCCACAAATCCAAGAGCAAACCAAACGGCATCAGCCACACCTCATCCATGGAAAGATGCAGGTGAGCGATGCCGTAATAAAGAAGCCGGGTAAACAGTTCCTCGTCTGTTACCCGACTTGTGCGTTTTTTGTATCGGTCTCACTTTCGATGTTACGCTTGGTGCCCTTATACAGAGCCTCGGTGATGGCGGTTTTGTAGCCCGCCAAATCTGCAGGGGCAGTGAGAAGCTCCACCATTTCCTCGGTGAGCAGATCCTTGGGATTCTCCTTGTTTTTCAGGTTATACACAAGGATAGACTGGTTTGCCAGGAGGGTGATCAGCCACACGATTTCTCCGATCGCCATTTCAAAGTTCTCGGATTTCATCAGCTTTTCACCCAGGTTTTCAAGACCGCCATACCGTCCGGCGATTTCCTTTGTGGCTTTGGTAGTGAGCAGTAAAGTGTACTCCTCACCGCCAATCAGAATATTTGCTGAGCGTTCCTGTTCCATCTGTTAGTCCTCCTTAATCTGCTGCAGGCAGTGCCGCATAAGACGGCTCGTACACCTGCTTGTACCAGTTCGTGATGGTGTCGGTGGATACACCCTTGTCGCCCTCGGTGACCTCTGCCTTCCAGGGGTGCTTGCCCTGGGCGTCCACCTTGTTCCTGCGCAGAATCGTCCCCTCGATGGTGGGAGTGGAAAAGGTGATGCTGTCGCCCTTTGTGGTGAGGTTCGTAGCCGGGATTCCGAACTTCACTCGGTAAAGCCAGAAGTAGCGATACTTGCCGTTGGATTTCTTTGCTCGGAAGCCAACCGCAACGGGAGCACCGCCATCCTCGCTGGTGGAAATCACGACACCATTTTCATCGATGACCGCACCCGTCAAATCCGATGCTGCAGTTGCACCGATATCATCCACACCCAGGGAAAGGGTGCCGGATTTGAATTCCTTTACAATCTCCGCCGCTCCGTCATCCGCATACAGTGTAGCCTCTGCCAGTTCCACCGAAAGTTCGGCGGTCATGGCTTTTGCCAGCTGTGCAGGGGTTTCGTAGGTTTCATCACCGTTTTCACTCTCTGTGATTTTGGAGTAGAAGAGCTTATCAAGGCCAATCGTAGCCATAATCAATCCTCCATTTCGTAATAATGAGCTACATCCACATTGTAGTGGTGATAGCCGGTTTCCGTTTCATAGCCGATATAGCTTCGGCCTGTTACGGTAAAGTCGTGAGAGAGCAGCAGCTTTATAAGAGCGTTCTTCTCTTTGGTGTAGCTGCCCTTCGTGTATAGGGAGATACGCACCTCCTGGACATCGATACCCGGAGAATTATCCGCATGGATATCGAAGGTATCGGAAAGCGGTACGAGTACCAGGTACCTGTCCGGTGCGGTATCAGAAAACACCCCGGTCTCCACCGGAATATCCAGCGTTTCAACCAGGTTTGTCAAATCAGATAGCAGGCTCACAGCTTATCCACCTCCTGTTGAAACTTCTGCTTCATGGCTGTCTCACAGGCAGCTTTTGACGCCGTTTTGGCTGGCTTCAAAAAAGGTTTAGCAGGCTGACCGTGTTTGCCGTATTCCAGAATGTTTGCGATCTTTGCATTGCTGTCTCCGTCACTTCTTGGCTCCGCAAAACCGACTTTTATGTTGTGGTTGCCGTCTTTGTCCATCCTGACAGAGGACAGCCCCAGGGAGCGTTCCAGTTCACCCGTGGAGCGGGAATCGTACTTTGTACCGGAACCGATAACTGAAGCGAGGTTGCTTTTTGTCTTTTCCAGAACGATTTCGCCGCCAGCTTCCAGAACTTTCTCACATATTTCATCACTCTTTTTTCCAAGGGAAGAGAGTTTGACGAGAAAGTCTTCCGGCATCATCATTTGTACCTTAGCCACCCTTTGCCACCACCTTTTTTGCCAACACCTCCATGTACATTCCACGGCCCTTCACATCCTCAACGGAGATGATCTCAAAGCAGTCTCCGTCTGAAATGAGAATTTGATCCGTCTTAATCTCAACTCCGGGAATGCAGCGGAAGCGGAATAGGTCGGTTGCCTCAGAAAATGCGGCAAGATTTGCCCATCTTTGACTGCCATGCCGACCTTCCCGATACACACGGATAGAAGCGAGGACTTCGTCTACGGTAGTAGAGAAGCCCTCGCTGTCCTTTACATTTTTGGTGGCAATGAGTTCTGCAAAGCCATTCATTTTACCAAAACTCATATCTGCCACCTCCGATCCAGCCGGAGCAGAAGGTTGACCGTGTTCCAGACCTGCTGCCCGGCCTGGACATTATCAGCAAAAAAGCCGCCAGTGCTGCCGTCCCTGGATTCATAGAAATGGGACGACAGCATGATGACAGCTTGTTCGGTGGTGGGCGGCATGGGGTTTGCCTGGTAGTAATCTTTCTCCAAATGCTGATAGCTTTCCGCATACGAAACAGCGGCGGTGATGTATGCTTTCAAGAGCTCATCGTCCGCCGCATGGGAAAGAATCAGATTCTGTTTTACCTTTTGGAGCAGTTCCTCCATGACCGCTGCCTCCTTATTAAGCACCCATTTTCAGCAGCTTGATGCCTTCCGAAAGGATCACCTTACCGTCTACGCGCTCAGTTGCGATGAAGCCGACCTGACCGTTTCCGGCATAGAGCTCGTTCAAGCGCTGAACCGTTCTGCCGGAGCGATCGGCGATCCAGTAGTTGTTGAAGTCACCAAAAGCAATGGTCAGCGCGCTGGCTTCAACGGTCGGCACATAGGGGCTGGTGTAAATCTCATAACCCAGCAGACGGTCCGGCTGTCCTGCCTGGACAGAGGGCTGCCACAGGTATGCGCCGTTTTGGTCCTTCAGCTTGCGGATCAGGGAAATGGTCGCGTCATTCATCAGGAACTTGGCGTTTCTGCGGTAGGGGGATTTCAGCGCGTAGACCAGTTCGATCAGATTATCCACCGAAATGGCGGTTGCACTTCCGGCAGTGACACCAACCTCACCACCGCTTTCGGTAAAGATACCGGTAGGCTGACCGGTGCCGGTGCCGACGCAGAATGCCTGCTCCTCAGCAATACCAAAAGCACGGGCAAACTCCTGGGCAATGTAGGATTCCAGGTCGAATGCGCTGTCCTGGAGCAGTTCGGTGCTGACCTTCACCAGGTCGGTGAGCTTGTAGGCGTCGATCTGCTTCTGGGCAAAGGCGGGATTGCTCTCCGTGTAGGCAGCGTTTTCCGCTGTCCACTGAGCCACAGAATGGGTTGCAGCAATGGGAATCTTGCGCTCAGCACTGGTAGTGATTACCTTCGCCAGAGAACGGATCACATTGGCTTCATCCAGTGCGGTGACAATCGTGGTCTCGAACTCCTCCGGTACAAGGTAGCCGCCGTCTGCGTCTACACCTGTACTGAGGACATTGTGAATAAGCTGCTTGCCGCGCAGATGCAGACCAAAGTCCTCACGGTATGCGTTGGAAGCTCTGCCAGGTTTGTCCTTGGGAGCGTTCTGGGGCTTTTCGGTGAGGGGCTGACCCACGGGCTTTTTCAGTTCCGCTTCAATGGCGTCTCTGCGTTCCATTCGGCGGATTTCATTGGTCAGATCGTTCAGTTCCTTTTCCATGTTGTTGTAGGTGTTGTCGTCCTCGGCGGTGAGAACACCTTTTGCAGTGCGGTGGGTATCCAGGAATCCCTGCATGGTAGCCCACAGCTTGGCGCGCTTATCGCGCATTTCAACAATAGTCATAATAGAATTACCTCCGTTACATAAAGTTTTTGATTGCGTTCAGAGCCGCTTTGAGTTCGTCAACAGAGCGGCCGGTGGTCTCCTGAACATCAGGATTGTGAGGGATAGCGCATTTAGCTGCGATCTTATCCATCAGGGAGTCGATTACATTGGCTTTGGAATACAGCATGGAAACCACAGGCGGCTCCACATCCTCGAAAGCATCGCTGCGAGTCATGATCTCATCAGCAAACCCCAGCTCCATAGCTTTTGTCGCATCCATCCAGGTTTCAGCATCCATCAGGTGGGACAGTTTGGCGCGGGACAGGCCGGTTTTGATTTCATAGGCGTTGATGATGGATTCCTTCACGCTTGCCAGCATCTCGATAGCTTTCTGCATTTCGGCTGTGTCACCCATAGCCACCGTCATGGGGTTGTGGATCATGAGCATGGACACTGGGGACATCAAAACCTTGGTTCCCGCCATAGCAATGACGGATGCAGCGGAAGCCGCAATGCCATCGATTTTCACGGTCACATTTCCCTTGTAGTCCATGAGCATATTGTAGATTTGGGCTGCAGCCACACAGTCGCCGCCGGGAGAGTTGATCCACACGGTGATATCTCCGCTGCCGGACATCAGTTCGTCCTTAAAAAGCTGGGGCGTAATGTCATCGTCAAACCAGCTTTCTTCTGCGATTGTTCCGTTTAGAAACAGTGTCCGTTCCTCCGTTGTCATCTGATTCTCCTGATTGGTCACCATCCTGTTCTTCCACTTCCAGAACTTCTTCATCGGCATTTTCCTCCTTTCCGTCATCGCTTACTTCTGTATCTGCAAAAGCTCCGGCATCCTTAAGCGGGAGCATATTGCCGTTGATAAGGTACAGGTCGCCGCCCTCCTCAGCAGGAATACGGTCGAGATTTTCCAGTTCGCGGATGTCGTTTGCGGACATCCAGCCGTTCTGTCGACCGATGGCATACCCATTCATGCGGCTCTGATAATCGCCGCGAAGCAGGCCTTCCAGATTGAATTTGACAAAATACTGTGACTTTTCCTCTTGGGAAATAAGAGTCCGCATGATGGACTGCTCCCAGCGGATCACCCAGGGGTCAAGGGTGTATTTCACAAACTCCAAAGACTGCTGCTCAATATTAGAAAAGCTCGACTTTTCCAGGTCACCCACCATATGGGGAGGCACTCGGAAGATTCGAGCAATTTCATTGATTTGGAATTTTCGTGTTTCCAGAAATTGTGCCTGCTCCGGGGAGATGCCAATCGGCGTGTACTTCATACCTTCTTCCAAAACGGCAATCCGATGGGCATTACTGGTGCCGCCATAAGTAGACTGCCAGCTTTCCCGGATTCGCTGCGGGTCTTTCAAAGTACCTGGGTGCTCCAGAACGCCGCCGGGTGCTGCACCGTTGGCAAAGAACTTGGCACCGTACTCCTCACAGGCAATCGCCATGCCGATGGCGTTCTTCGCCATAGCGATGGGTGAATATCCCACCAGCCCGTCAAAGCCAAGACCCGGAATATGCAAAACGTCGGAAGGGCGAAGAATAACTGTGGACTGTTTGTCCCGGATGGCCTCATCGTTCCCGCGATTGTAGGAGTAGTAAAGATGTCCGTTGGTGTCGCGGTCTACAGTCATTTTGTTGGGCATCAGTGGATACAGAGCCACAACTTCATTTTTGCCGTTTCGGATGATTTGGGCATAGGCATTTCCCCAAAGCAGCAGATGTGTCATGAGGGTTTCCCGGAACACAAAGGAACTCATCTCCGGGTTTGGCTCATCATGAAGCAGCAGATACAGCGGATGGTCGAGAGCCTTTTCCTTGCCGCCGTCCTCCTTATATCGATAGAGGTGGAGCGGCAGCCCAGCCACTGCTTCGGCAAGGATACGCACACAGGAATATACCGCTGTCATCTGCATGGCAGATCGCTCTGTCACGGCTTTCCCGGAAGTTGTTCCGCCCAGGTAGAAGCGATAACCGCTGCCAGCGGTACTGTTTTGGGGTTTATCACGAGATTTGAAAAAGCCGCTGAATATACCCATGTTTTCACTCCTTTCAGATAAACAAAATGCCCCGGTCGTCGTAGACTGAAGCACCATTCTCGTTGCCGCATCGAATGGCTCTATCCAAAGCCATGATGGTGGCAATCGCCCCGTCAATTTTCTCTGTGGATTTTTCTTTGTCT
>ULXG01039049.1_pt1 | contig 29413 bp, 35 predicted proteins | sample 1961141 | NCBI WGS metagenome assembly ULXG01 (sample SAMEA4835834, study PRJEB28245) | human gut metagenome | biome: gut microbiome; material: fecal sample | place: Denmark | collected 2008 | reverse complement strand
CATGGATGGCAAATGGCTGGTATTTGAGCGGCGGTACGTGGATGACAGCCGGGTTTATTTTGCGGGAAGATGGTATGATAAAAGCGGACTGTCGGAGGATACCCTCCGGTGGCTTGCGTGGTATAATGGTTTAAGTGAAGAAGAGCAGGCGTGCATCAGTGCCGTCCCGTCGGATCTGCTGGATGAAAGCGGAATTTCCAGGACAGAGGAAACGGATGCGCAGGCGGACTGACCGCTTTTAATCGACATGAATATGAGGATAGGAAACGCAAAAGCGGGGTGAACATGATGAATGGAAAAACAATGCGTTATGCCGGCACAGCAGTTTTAATGATTTTTATTGCTGCCGGAGCATATCTGATCGGATATAAGACGGCGTATGACCGGATGGAACGTGCGGCAGCCAGTTATGAGACCGAGACGTTCTACGCGGCCATTACCGACATTTCCGACAGTTCCATAACGGTCCAGGGCATGGAGATCAATGATATTAATTTCAGGGGCAGATTTACTTTTCCCGTAATGGAAGAGACCTCTTATCTGTGGCGAGGGACGAGGATCAGCGCCAAAGACCTGGAAGAGGGTGATAATATTTCGATTACCTTTACGGGACTGGTACAGGAAACATCTCCAGCCGGGATCCAGGAAGTCTTGAAGGTGCAGCTGCTGGACGATGATTTTGAGGGCTGATGGTTGTTTAAGGGAGCGGGACTCTATGTGGAATAAACTCAATACATTTTTAAACTGTCTGATTGGGGCGTTTATCGGAGTGTTTTTAGCAGGAAGCATTTATACATACTGGGACTATAGGACTCATCCAGAAATTTATAAGGTGTCATCAGCGCCATGGTATACGGGTATCCTGCTGTTTGGCATCGTATCAGGAGCGATTATTTTAGCGGCGCTGATTGTGAAGGTCATGATTAGGGAAAAAGTAAAAAAGGACAAATAAGAAGACGATCAATCGGAAGTTGGATAAAGAGAAGGGATTTGTGTGTTAAATAAGAAAAATGTTATGATTCATTTACTGTCTTTGGGTGTGCTTTGTATTGGTTTTATTTTGTGCAGATATGTATTTTTTGATATGCATGAAATGAAGCAGTGGCCTGTTATATTGTTTGCGATCGGGATAATTGCTGTGGCAATATCGTTTATCCTTGAAGGAAAAACAATGCCTATATGTACTGCCTTTTCATACATTGTCGGATTTGTTGTCGGAGTTATTTTTCAAACCGATGGTACGGATGCGGGAGGCGCAACAACAAATAATCTTTGGCTCATTTGGACCGTGGTGTTTATTTGTCTTACATTGGCTGGCGTTATTTATGATAAGTTTCTTGGTCCCTCTAAAAGGACAATCCGTTAATCGGATTTCAGTCTGACCAGCGAAAAAGGATTATAAAAATTTGTGAAAAAACGGAGGGAAGCAGAAATGAAAAGAATTGCGGCAATGATGGCAGGTCTCGCCGGAGCGGTGCTTTTGGCTGCGGGGATTATGCTGAAAGTTAAGAACCAGAGGGAGGTTTCTGTAATCGGCGAGACTATGGTGATCGGAGGGGCGGACGGGCCCACTTCAATCTTTATTGCTGCCAAGATAAACTATGATATTCTTGCTCTGCTGATGATTGCAGGAGCATTGCTGTTGATTCTGCTTGGCATATGGATGATAACAAAGAGAAGGGGGAAAGAATAGCCGTATTTTGCTGAGAGGAGAATACAGGAATCGGCAGACTACAATTTTATGGAGGTTAGCAACTGTGAAAAAATTAACGTTTGGAATTCAGATAATCATAGGGATAATACTTATATAATTATTGCAAATGTGCTTTCGTTACTTTAGCTTTTGCAGGAATTTGGGGACCGAACAGGGAGCGGATGGTTTACATAGCGATGTTTGTACTCACTGTCATCGGAATGATTTGCCGGTATTTGTTGGAGTTTGGTGAGGTATCAAATACTTATAATTTTACGCTGTTTAATATCGTCAGCTATCTTGTAATTATTCCAATAGGGACAACATTTGCGTATCGACTCATGGCAGGTGGATTGAATCGGCGCTAACCTTCTATTTGCTGCTGGGGGAAAGAAGCCGGAAACCAGACTTGAAGGGAGTAGGAGTATATGAACAAAGAAAAGATCAGAAAACTGAATTTATTTCTATATGGTATTGCAATTTCCATAAGTATTTTTGCGTTATATACATTTATCTTTGTTTTTAATAATGGAATAGGGTGGAAAATTGTCTTAACTATTATAGGATTAGGCTGGCTCATATCCGCAGTTTCAGGATTTGTAAGGAATTTAAAGAAATAGATGACATTCTATTTTTATTAATACTGTAATCTCAGCCTGCCGAGGAGAACTATGTACGAAATTTTTGGATATAAAGTAGAAATAGATGAAAAAGCTACGAAAGAATGGTACGACGCAGCTTACGAATGGGGCTGCAGCTGCGGCTCCTGCCGCAATTTCCTGACACTGGCGCATAAACGGGAACTTCCCACCCCTGTTTTGGCAATTCTGGACAACCTGCATATCCCACCGGAAAAGGCGACCTATGTGTGCGAACTGTATTCAGATTCGAAAGGGTCTTGTTATCAGTTCAGCTACCGCATTGCCGGAACCATTATAGATGGCAATGAGAGGGTATCCGCCAAGAAAAGCTGGGGCGATGTCTGCTGCTGTCATGATCCCTATCCCTATGGGGCGCCGGATTTCCCCAAACCGCATTTTGATTTGGAATTCAGCGTGGTATTGCCGCTTTCGGAGGTGACCTATGAAAAATAAGGAGCCGGTAATTTCGGAAGAGAACCACAGAACATATATTGAAGCGATTGAAATTGATCTTTCGTCGGCCGCAAATGAAGAATGGAAGACAATCATGTCCGAAAAATTAAAAAGCGCCGGAAGATTTGAGATTCATTGCTGGAATGAGGAGGAAAAGGAAATAGAAATGGCTCTTCTCTACGGCAGATTGAAGGAAACGGGATGGAGCTATGGGAAGGTGATTGAAGGGAAGGGAACAGAGGAGATGGCTGCTTTTCTGCTTTCGCTTCCAAAACCCACAGATACGGAGGTTTATAATAAAATGACGCCGTTTTTCAGTATTTTTCTGGATAATGGCTTTTCATCGGAACATTATGGAACGGAATTGAATCAGCGGGAGGGGGAAAGGTGACAGATGCAGGATTATACGTGGTTGATTGATGAACTTTTAGAAAAGGAATGCTATATTATTGATTATCTGCCGGAGACTGTAGCGCCTAATGCAGAAGGGCAATTCTGGGATGTTGAATACTATTTGCTGAACAGTAGGCGGTCTGCCTGGATCAGAGAAAGGTTTGCAGCTGTAATCTTAAAGATTATGTGCTATTGTCACACTGCGGCCCTATGGAACGGGTGGATCGACCGTCCGGCTCCAGAGCTGATCGACGGCGCCATAGCCACGATCATGGAAAATCATTCCGGTACTTTAAACTGTGTGTTTCCAGAAGAAAATACGCTTTTGGTATTTGACTGGGACTGCCTGAATTTATCGGTTTATCATCCATCAGAACGAATGTGTCGACTTCTGGAGCGGATTGCGGACTCGGAGGGATTATTTTGGAGGCGGTCGGAATCATAGCATATTGGAACCAAAAGGTGCGGGAGCAGTGTGGATACCCCCGCATTTTTTGATAACTGCTTATGCGTCCTGCGGAAGTCTTTGAAGAAATTCTACGGGAACTTCTTTTGTTAGCCATACGCCGTTCGCGGAAAGATAGAAGACGTAACCGGCCCGCGCCATACGCCCGGCGGCAACCTGATAGACAACAGGCTTTCCATGCCGCTTTCCTACGGCAAGGGCGGTGTCCATATCTTTGGAAAGATGGACGTAAAGCCGGCTTTTGGGGATCAGGCCGGTTTTCTCAATGGAAGCCGTATATTTTTCCCCGGTACCGTGCCAAAGGAGCTCCGGCGGCATGGCCTGCGTCAATTCCACGTCCAACGGAATGGAGTGGCCCTGGCTGGCCCTGATCAATGTATGCTCCTCATTGTAAGCATATCGTTGTTTGCTGTCAGTGCGGACGATTTCGTCCAGCAGTTCCCTGGAGAAGGCGGGTTCCTTGGTTTCCCTGATCCCCTGGATCAGCGCATCTACGTCGGCCCACCCGTGTTCGTCCAGGGTAATGCCGATGACTTCCGGCTTATGGCGCAGGATCAGGCTGATATAGCGGCTGATGGCAGTCAAATTCACGGCGATCACTTCCTTCCGACTGATTCTATATGGGTATTCTACCCGGCAATGGACCTAAAATCAAGTATTGTGAAGTACTCCGATACCTATGAATCCACAGCGACAATTCAACCTGTGGTTCAATGTATTTTTCTTTTGCCTGTAGTATAATGATGGTACTTACCAGGCTGTAGAAGGAGAATGAGCGCTAAATGAAAAATGTTTGGAACCGTGATCCGTACCGATGGCACAAATACAAAAAGGACTGGAAGGCAATCGTAGGGCAGTTCCGTCTGGATATGCGCTGCTGCAGGCAGAGGAGCACAAAAGGATACTGCGAAAAGGATCTGTGGAGCATCCGGGACTGGTTTCTGGATGTCGTTCCGGATATGCTGGAGGAATATAAGAAAAGCCGTAACGGAAGTCCCGGCATACTGGGAGAGAATCACCAAAATGAGGAAGGGTTCCTGGTCGATGATACCTGTCACGGTGAGTGGGATCGGATCCTGGATGAAATGATTTTTCTGTTCCGGGAGGCGGATGAAAGACAGTGCCGGCGCAAAAATCCATATGAAGAAGAACATTCCAAGGCATTTTCGCTGTTTATGGACAAATATGGGCTGCTTGGGGAGAAGCTGAGAACTCCCGAAGAGCGGGAACATGATAAGAAGCAATGTTACCACATACCAAGGCATGCGCGAATTGCCGGAACACAAAGAGCTCTGCAAGAGGTATGACGAAGAAGAGAAGAAACTGGAACAATACAGGGAAGCGTGCAAGAATAAGTAATATGCGGAGCGGCAGAATATGGTATAGTTTTAATATAAGGATTTGAATGCATTTATCAGCACAAATAAGCCGGGAAAGTCTGGAACCGAGTGACAATGTCTTCAATTACTTTTACGGGACTGGTACAGGAAACCTCTCCCGCCGGGATCCAGGAAGTTTTGAAGGCGCAGCTGCTGGATGATGATTTTTGCGGGCTGATGTTGGTTTAAGGGAGCGGGACTCTATGTGGAATAAACTCAATACATTTTTAAACTGTCTGATTGGGGCTTTTATCGGAGTGTTTTTAGCAAGAAGCGTTTATACATACTGGAACTATAAGGCTCATCCTGAGATTTATGAGGTGTCATCAGCGCCATGGTACACGGTTATTTTGCTGTTTAGTATCGTATCAGGCGCGGTTATTTTAGCGGCGCTGATTGTGAAGGTCATGATCAGGGAAAAAGTGAAAAAGTGAAAAAGGATGAAAAAGCCACAAGAGAATGGTATGGCGAGCCTCTGAGCAAGGTGGCAGGATATTCGCAGATGGCTCCTCTGTTTTTGAAGTTCTCAGTTGTAGTCTGAGGACGGAATGATTATAATAAAAGAAAAAGGAGAAATCAGCTGTCTCAATTATCAGTATATCAGATGGAGGCAGCAAAAACCTGGAAATACAACAGGCGATGAAAAATTTGAGGGATACTGAAAGTCCTGTTTTAAGAATCACAGGTCCCGAACGCCTGCAGAAATCCAGGATGAGCCATGCACATATTTTAATATGAAGCGAAAATCGTGTTACAGGAGGCGAAGGGATTTTATGAGAAAACATTTCAGCGGCAGAAAGACAGAGAGGGTATTGCTCACAGTGATGTTATTACTTTCAATGACACTCACAGCCTGCGGGACAGGAGATAATAAGGACTCTGCGCAAATACAGACGGCTCAGGCCGGATCGGAGGCAGGGACTTCTGATGGGGCGTCAGAGGGAGAGGCTCAGGCAGTACAGGCTTCGGAGAAAGATGATTATTACGAGGCGATCAACAGAGAACTCATCGACAGCTGGGAGATAGAGCCTGATGAGAGTGCGAAGAACTGGTTTGGCATTCTGCAGGACCGTGTGGATGAGCGCATGACGGAGATTATAAGGAAGACCTCTGAGGAGCCTGCCCTTGAAAAGGGCAGTGATGAGAGCAATATACGCGCCATGTATCTGACAGGAATGGATAAGGATGCACGAAATGAGGGCGGATTTGGAAAAACAGTTTCTGCGTTTTTTGACGAGGTGGATGCCGCAGGCAGCGTTGATGAACTTATGCGTGCGTGCATGCAGTTTAACAGAGACTATGGTTTATACTCAGTTTTCGGGCTCTACGTCGGTACCGATTTTGAGGATTCCTCTGCAAAGATCCTCAGCGTCGATGCGGGAGACTGCGGGCTTAATAAGGAAATCTGGTTTTCCGACGATGAATCCAACCAAAAAATGGCTTCCGCCTTTGAAAAGCTGCTGGAAAAACTCTGTGTGATCGAAGGATATTCCGAGGAGGAGTCAGGAGAGGTCTCAAAAAACACAGCCGAACTTATGAAAACTCTTGCCAAAAAGGCTCTCGCACAGTCAGAGCTCTATGATCCTGAAAAGACTTATAATGTCTGCACGGTGTCGGAGCTTGAGAACCTCTTCTCGGGCAATATTTCCGCGGAAATGATAGAGGAGATATACGGAGTCAATGGAGATGACAGGGTAATTGTGTCGGAGCTTGAGAAGACGAAGCTGATGGGCTCCCTTCTCACAGAGGATAATCTTCCTCTGCTGAAGGAATACGTCAAACTCTGTGCCCAAAAGGATCTCTGCTCTTATATGGATATGGACAGCTGGAATGCTGCTGCAGAGTATGATCTGGCAGCCTCCGGCATGGAGGAGAGCCGTCCGTTTGAGGAGATGCTTATCACAGATATTCAGGGACTGCTGGGATTTGAGTGCGGAAGGATATACTGCGAGAACTACTATTCTGAGGAGACCACAGAGGATGTGGGCAGGATAATTGAACAGGTCATCGAAACCTTTAACAGGCGCATCGATGCGCTTGACTGGATGAGTGATGCCACAAAAAAAGAGGCAAAGAACAAGCTTGCAGAGCTTGACGTGCGCGTCGGACATCCTGACAGCTGGCCGCAGGACAGATATGAATTAATCCTGGAAGCTCCCGAGGATGGAGGTCTTTATATAGATAATTATCTGAGGGCTGCAAAGGCTGCATCAGACTACAGCTTTGAAACGAAGGATGAACCTGCGGATCGGTCCTTGTGGCCTGATACTCCCCAGACTGTGAATGCATACTATGACTCGCAGAATAACAGCATAAATATACTCGCTGGCATCCTGCAGGCACCGTTCTATGATCCAGATGCCTCCGCTGAGGAAAATCTGGGAGGAATTGGAACCGTGATCGGTCATGAAATCACGCACGCCTTTGACACAAGCGGAGCGCAATTTGATGAAAACGGAAACCTGCGGGACTGGTGGACAGCTGAGGATAAGGAGAAATTCCGGGCACTGGCAGACGAGGTTATTTCCTACTATGACGGCATGGAGGTGGACGGAAAGAGCGTAAGCGGCGAACAGACAGTGACGGAAAACATAGCTGACCTTGGAGGAGTTTCCTGCATAACGGAGATAGCAGAGTCGGAGGGCTATGATCTGAAAAAGATCTATGAGGCTTATGCAAACATCTGGGCCTCGAAGGAGCGGGAGGAATATTTAGCCATGCTGATGGCAGTGGACGTACATTCTCCTTCAAAGATACGTGTAAATGCGGTGCTCTCAGCGCAGCAGGAGTTCCGGGATCTCTATGATATTGAGGAGGGAGACGGGATGTATCAGGAGAAAATGCCTGAAATATGGTAAATATTTGCCGGAGATAGATAGAGCCAGCTCCTTTGGCCAGGTGTAATTGAACAGTCAGTAAGGAGACGGTGACCGTCAGAAATAAGCGCACAGAAGAATGGGAGGTATACATGAAAAAGATAAAAGTAAGACCTGGGAAGGCCCAGTCGGCGGCTGGTTTTTTCGCCGGGCTCGTGTTTTGCCTGATCGGAATTTTTATCGTGATACCGACGGCAGGACTGTTTGGTATATTCTGGACGGCTATGGCAGGTGTCATTACAGTGATGAACGGAATGAATGCATTTACGGATAAGGGAGTTGCATCTCATGAGATTGTGATAGATGATACAGTGCAAAATTCAGAGGGGAGCAGCAGCCAAGCGGAGGACTGCAGCCAGACTGCTGAGTGTAAGACCTCAGTATCAGAGCTGAAAGACAGTATAGAACTGAGACTGAAGGCAGCCAGAGAGCTTTATGAAGCCGGGATGATTACAGAAGAAGAATACGAGGATAAGAGAAGGGAAATACTGCGGGAACTCTGATCCGGGGATAAATAGAAGCGGGAAGCGAATTAGCAATTGCACAGACGGCCCAATTCGGATATAATGTACAGCGGGACAGCGTTTCAGTCCCGAGAAGAGAGACAGCAGAAGCGGTCTGCAGGCCTGATTTAAACAGGCCTGTATTATAAATATCCGGTGGAGGATGGCAGTGCAGGAACAGTCGGAAACCGGGAATCAGGAGGAATCAAAATGCCGATCAATATAGCGATTGACGGTCCGGCAGGGGCTGGAAAAAGCACAGTGGCGAAGGCGCTTGCAAAGGAAATGGGATATATTTACGTAGATACAGGAGCTATGTACAGAGCCATGGCGCTCTCTGTGCTCCGTGCAGGGATAGACCCTCAGGATGAGGCGGCTGTCACAGAGGCCTGCGGACAGGTTTCTGTTTCACTGGAATACAGGGACGGGGTGCAGCAGATCCTGCTAAACGGAGAAAATGTCACAGGGCTGATCCGCACGGAGGAAGTGGGGAATATGGCCTCTGCTATTTCTGGGTATAAGACTGTGCGGGAAAAGCTGGTGGAGCTTCAGCGGGAGCTGGCGGCCAGAAAGGATGTTGTCATGGACGGGCGTGACATAGGAACCTGTGTGCTGCCCTACGCGGATCTCAAGGTTTATCTGACGGCTTCCAGCCGCGTGAGAGCAAAGAGACGCTACAGGGAGCTTGTGGAGAAGGGTGAGGAGTGCAGCCTGGATGCCATCGAAAAGGATATTATTGACCGCGACAACAGGGATATGACGAGGGAGGTTTCCCCTCTGAGACAGGCAGAGGATGCGGTGCTTTTAGACTCTTCAAACATGACCCTTAAAGAGGTTCTGGACGAGCTTTTAAGTCTTGCGGAGGATGCGGGCACCAGGGGCTGCTGCGGCTGCTGACAGAGGCAGGACAAGGAGCCGAAAAAAGAGTGCTCTCTTGCTTTTGCCGGAGTGAAGTGAGAGCTGATGACATCGGAAAAAGCACAGATTGAGACAGCAGACTGTCCTGGGCGGGCCAGCGTTAAAATACAGGCGTTTCGGAATTTCGGAAGGGAAAGCCCTCCGGGGAGGAGGAATGCCGGAAATGCGAGAAGAGAGATGGAAGAGAAAGAAGAGAAAGAAGAGATGAAAGACAGCCTGAATGGAGGCGGGGCAGCAGGCGAAAGCCAGACTTCCCCTATAGAGGTTCGGGTGGCGAAAACGGCCGGCTTCTGCTTTGGCGTGAAGCGGGCGGTGGAGCAGGTCTACGAGCAGATAGAAAAGGGAAACGGCCCGATCTACACCTATGGTCCAATTATCCACAACGAGGAGGTTGTGAGAGATCTGGAGGAAAAAGGCGTCCGCGTGATTGACACAAAGGAGGAGCTTTCCGCTCTCAGTAAGGGAGTCGTCATCATCCGTTCCCACGGCGTCGGAAGGGAGATTTATGAGATTCTCGAACATAATGGAATCACCGTTGTGGATGCAACCTGCCCCTTTGTGAAGAAAATTCACAGGATTGTGAAGGAGCAGGGAGAGGAGGGACGGCGCGTGATCATCGTAGGCGACGAGTCCCATCCGGAGGTTCAGGGAATAAAAGGCTGGGGAAATGACGATACTCTAGTCATAAAGACAGCCGAGGAGCTGGAGAGACTCCCTCTGAGGGACGGAGAGCGGCTGTGCGTGGTAGCTCAGACGACATTTAATTACAATAAATTTAAAGATATAGTTGAAAAAATTTCTAAAACGCGTTATGATATACTTGTTTTAAATACGATTTGCAATGCAACACAGGAAAGACAGGTGGAAGCAAAACAGATAGCTTCAGAGGTTGACGCCATGATTGTCATTGGCGGAAAGAACAGTTCCAATACCCAGAAGCTGTTTGAGATTTGCCGGCGGGAGTGTAAGAATACTTACTATATCCAGACACTGAGTGATTTAAAACCTGAAAAGGCAGGTTCTGTGCGCAGCGTAGGTATTACAGCAGGGGCCTCAACCCCAAATAATATTATCGAGGAGGTTCATACTAATGTCAGAATTAAGTTTTGAACAGATGTTTGAAGAATCATCAATTAAACGATTACGTGCAGGAGAGACAGTTACCGGTCAGGTTATCAGCGTTAATGATGATGAGATCATTCTCAGCATCGCTGGAAGCAAGTCTGAAGGCATTATCCCGAAGAACGAGTACTCCAATGATCCGTCTGTTGTACTGACACAGAAGGTTCAGGTAGGCGACGAGATGGAAGCGAAGGTTCTCAAAGTAAACGACGGCGAGGGAATGGCTGCATTATCCTACAAGAAGCTGGCCGCTGACAAGGGCGTTAAGCGCTTAAAGGAGGCATTTGAGAACAAGGAAGTATTAAAGGAGAAGGTAACACAGGTCGTTGACAAGGGACTTGTTGTTGAGGTTGAGGGAACCAGAGTGTTCATTCCAGCGAGCATGGTTTCCGACACATACGATAAAGACTTATCCAAGTATGCCGGACAGGAGATTGAGTTCGTTATTACAGAGTTCAATCCAAGCGGCAGAAGAAGCAGAATTATCGGTGACCGCAGACAGCTTCTCATGGAGAAGAAGGCTGCGATGCAGAAAGAGCTCTTCGAGAGAATCGAAGTTGGCCAGACAGTAGAGGGCGTTGTCAAGAACGTGACAGATTTCGGTGCATTCATCGATCTGGGCGGCGCAGACGGACTCCTTCACATTTCCGAGATGTCCTGGGGACGCGTTGAAAACCCGAAGAAGGTATTCAAGGTAGGCGAGACAGTAAAGGCTCTGATCAAGGACATCAACGGTGAGAAGATTGCCCTGAGCCTCAAGTTCCCGGAGACCAATCCGTGGGCTAACGCTGCTGAGAAGTATGCAGTAGGAAGCGTTGTAGAGGGAAAGGTTGCCCGTATGACAGATTTCGGTGCGTTTGTTGAGTTAGAGCCGGGAGTAGACGCTCTGCTTCACGTATCCCAGATCTCCAGAGAGCATGTTGAGAAGCCATCCGACGTATTAAGCGTAGGACAGGTAATCAAGGCTAAGGTTGTTGACTTTAACGAGGCAGACAGAAAGATCAGCTTAAGCATCAAGGCTCTTGAGAACGCAGCTCCGGCAAATGAGGACGTTGCCGATGTTGATATCGAGGCTGTTGCAGCTGAGGAGAACTAAATCAAATACAGAGAAAAGCAGCAGAAGGCTGTGCGGAATGAGAGTTTCGCACAGCCTTTTTATGTACCAGGAAGCTTTGGTCCTTGCTGCATAAAAACGCTCCGCGGGGATCGCACTGCGGCGGAAACGAAACTGTCGCTTTTGCGGCCCGACCCAGACGGAGAATTCCGCGAAGCAGGATTCTTTTTTACAGAAAATATGTCTGGATTTCTGTAAAAAAGCTCTGCGGGACAGGAATGCCTGCTGAAAAGCAGGAATTCAGAAATCTGTAAACAAAAAGAAAAACAGCTTTTAAAAAAATATGGTATATTTTATAATAAGAAACGGAGAGAGATAAAAAACAGAGGAGACCCGGTTGTTTGAAGGGAAAAAGATAGAAAAGAGCCGGGGATAAACCATAGAGATAAAGGTGAAAACTGAGAGCAGGAAATAACAGTAAAAGGAGAGGAATGCTATGAAGAAAAAAATTTTTGCACTGTTTTGTGCGGCGGTTCTGGCAGCGGCCGGTTCCGTGAACGCATTTGCGGCGGAGGATTCAGGGACAGAGCAGAGACAGCAGGTTTCAAAGACGATTAAATATTATGGAACACTGCAGAAAACAGGAGAAGCGGGAAGTGGGAAGTTCCTTTTAAACGGGCAGCCTGCAGGAGCTGCAGAGAAGCAGGATGTAATTTTAAACCTTTCTGATGAAACTCTGATTCTGAATGCAGTGGATGGGCTTCCGGTGGCTGCGGAAGATATTCAGGACGGAGAGATGGCCTATGTGTATGTGAGTCCTGCCATGGCTCTGAGCTATCCGCCCCAGTTTTCCGCATATGTGATCCTGACAAAGATTCCGGCTGACTACCGGGTTCCATCGCTGGAGGAGGTTAAGAACCTGACTATGAATGAGGACGGGAGCGCAGTGGTAGAGACAGTTTCAGGCGTCACATACCAGGTTCCCGCTGACTGCACCATGGTTCCGTATCTGACCAGGAATATGGTCTATGTAAGCAGCCTGACGGAGGGGACGAATTTCCTCGTCTGGTCTGAACCGTCCCAGGATGGCCAGACAGAGAGGGCCTCTAAAATTACCGTCTTTTTGAAGGGGCAGCTGGGATTTGACGAGCCGTCGGGTCCTGCCGAGGAGGCAGAAATGCAGGCCGGCCTGATTAGTCTGAACTAGGGACAGAGCTTGGGACAAAATACAGGTGAGAGCAGAGAAGAAAACACAGGAAAGCAGACTGCGCAGACAGAATAGAACCGGCGCTGTGGCCTTAGAGCCCCAGCGCCGGTTCTGTTTTGAAGGATTATTCTGAGTGATTATATCTGATTGACATATAATATTATATGCCGTATAATATTGATATACTATACAGCATATAATATATGCTGTTCTGTAATAGGAACTGCCCATAAGGATACCGGATAGAAAAGCAGAAAATGAAGTGTTTTCTGCTCCTGAACCGTTTCAGATTAGGGAGGGATTTCAGGGGCAGGCAGAAGGGATGGTGATGATGAATGGTATTTAATACAGGCGCGGCTCTTCTTGACGCAGTGGTGCTGGCGGTTGTGTCCAGAGAACCGGGAGGAACCTATGGCTATAAAATTACACAGGACGTCAGGAGGGCGATTGACATATCAGAGTCCACACTTTACCCGGTTCTGCGCAGGCTCCAGAAAGAGGACTGCCTGGAAGTGTATGATATGGCGATAGATGGAAGAAACAGGAGATACTACAGGATTACGGAGTCCGGAAGGGCGCAGCTGAATCTGTACAGAGGAGAGTGGAGCGTGTATTCCGGGAGGATTTCGGAAATTCTGATGGAGGCATAGAGTATGGACAGAAAAGAATTTTTAGAGAGGCTGGAGGCTTTGCTGACAGACCTTCCAGAGGATGACAGACGGGATGCCCTGGACTATTATCAGGGGTATCTGGACGAGGCAGGCGAGAATACGGCGAAGGTGCTTGAGGAGCTGGGAAGCCCGGAAGAGCTGGCAGATTTTATCCGCTCCGGTCTGGGAGACGGGCCGGCGGCTGGCGGAGCTTTTACCGACAGCGGATATATGGAGCACGGTCCTGTGAAAAAAAGATATGAGCTGGCAGAGAAAAGTGACGGTTTGAAAGGTAAGGAAGATGCCGGCAGCAGAGGGCAGGAGTCAGACAGCCGCGGCGAAAGAGCAGCTTCCCGGGTCAGTTATCAGGCGTATTCTGAAAGAGGGAAGGCTATGAAGAAGGACACCGGGGAAGAGAAGAGAACCAGAGACAGCCAGGGCCGGGAAGAGTACGTGAAGGGAAGCTATGCAAGAGAGAGGGAAAAGAAGGGGCGAATGGCCGGGTGGCAGATAGCCCTCTGCATTGTGGGGGTGATCCTTCTGTGGCCTTTAGTCCTGGCTCTCTTCGGTCTTGGGATAGCCGGTGTGGGGGTCGTTGCCGGAGGCATCTTTTCCGTCATTGTGACGCTTGCAGGACTTCTTCTGACTGTGGGAGTGATTGCGGGGGGCCTTTTGATAGGCGGAGTTGTGATCTCTGTTTTGGCTCTGATTGGGACTGCCGCACAGCCTGCTGCAGGATTTCTGTTTTTCGGAATCGGATTAATCATGACAGGCTGCGGCCTTGTGGCCCTGGTTCTTGCAATTTTGTTTTACGGAACCTTTCTGCCGTGGGTGTTCAGGAACCTTGGAAGCTGTTTCAGAGGCCGGCGTAAGGAAGAAAACGGGAACAGCAGTAAAAGAGGGGAGGCGGACAGATGAAGCGCTGGATGAGAAACCTGCTGCTGGCCGGTGGGATTTTGATTGTGATTGGAATCGTGACAGCGGGAGCTGCCGGAGTGGCCGGAGGCATGAGACTGTCCCACAGAACGATCGATCACTTCCTTGACAGGGTGGAAGATGCGGTGGAGGACGAACTTTTCCATGACGAGGATGAATGGTGGGATTTTGACCACGGAGGTCACAGAGAAGGCGGCTGCGCGGTATTTCTGGATTAGCCGGGCCATTGACAGTCAGAGAGAAAATGTGCGGCGGTCTTTGTGAATTTACAGGGATCGAACCGACTGCCATCGGGTTCCTTCGGGCAATCTGGTGTGCGACCGGGATCGGGGGGAGGATTGCCTGCCCTGCGGCATGCATGATAATACCCCGGGAAAATGAGAGAGCTGAGAGACAGCCGAAACAGAGCAGGCCGTTTCTGCCGTTTGCAGTGAGTGCGTCGGGCAGGAACGGTCTTTTATTATAAGAAATTCCTCCGAATTTCCTATAATACAGAAAGTCCTGACGGGCGGGATGCGCACGCTGCGCAGAGGAAAAGGCTGCTTAAGGCAGCCCCGCGGCGGCGCGAAAAAGCAGGCAAACCCCTCATGATTAGGGGGGAGCTGAGGCGGGCCTGCCCGCTTTTTTTGCAGGAGATGGGATGTCTGCAGAAGAAAAACAGGGATGCAAAAATCAGCCTCTGGTGTATAGGCGCCCCGGGAAGGGGTATACTCCTATTGAATCTTGAAGAACAGAAGGAGGCATGACCTGTGACACAGAAAAAAAAGGACAAGAAAAATGAAATATTTGATCCGGCTAACCTGAGCCCGGAGGAGAAGCTGAAGTTTGAAATTGCAGAAGAACTGGGGCTTGGAGATAAGGTGATAAACGGAGGCTGGAAATGTCTGACCTCAAAAGAAAGCGGCCGGATCGGAGGGCTGATCACAAAACGCAAGCGGGAAATGAAAAAGGAACTATTGAAAGAAAACATTTGATCGAATATAATGATAAAGCATTTAAACGGTGAAGTACGTAAAAATGGGACATACTGCTTATGAAACGGAGAAAAAACGGGAAAGCTGCGCCGGAAGGCTGGAAAAGTCCCGATGGAGGAAAAAGGATGAAAGCGGTTCTTGCAGTCAGCTTCGGAACGACTGTGGATGAGACGAGAGAAAAGACGATAGGAGCCGTTGAGCGGGAGCTGGCAGAGGCCTTTCCGGAGCATCAGCTCTTTCGGGCCTTTACCAGCCAGAAAATTGTGAAGGCGCTGAAAAAGACGGGAAAGGGTTCTTTCTGCACGGTGTGGGAAGCCCTTGATGCGATCGCAGAGAGAGGGGCAGATGAGCTGACAGTTCAGCCTACTTTTCTGACGGCAGGCGAAGAGTATGGACGGCTGAGAAGCACGCTGTCTGAGTGGCTTCTGGCCCGTCCGTCTGTGTGCAAAAAGGTATATCTGGGAAAACCTCTGCTGGATACAGCAGAGGACAGAATACAGGCAGTCCGCGCTGTGCGGGAAGAGCTGCCTGCACTACATAATGGGGAAATTTGTCTTCTGGCAGGGCATGGAACGGTCGGTGCATCCAATGATGAGAGAGAGGGCAGTGGGAGTGGGAGAGAAGATCCTGCTTCCGGGGCAGAGAAAAAAATGGAAAATCTCTCTGACGCAATGGAAGCTTTGGCCTGTGAGATGAGCAGGGGAGCGATGCATTTTGCGACTCTCGAGGAGGCAGAGAGGGATTTTGAAACGGTCATCCGGCGGGCAAAAGTCTCCCCCGGGGCTCATATCCTTCTGGTTCCGTTTATGCTCTCAGCCGGCCTTCATATCCTCCGTGATATAGGAGGAGAGGGGGAGAATACCTGGAAAAGCCGCCTGAAGGAGAGGGGCTTTCAGGTTTCCCTGCTGGAGAGGGGCCTTGGGGAATACCGGGGAATCCGGGAAATCTATGTAAGCCATGCCCGGAGGGCAGAGTCCTTTAAAGCAGAAGCCCTCCGGTGAAGGTGATGCGCAGGCAGAGCCAGGAAAATGACGGGGCAAATGACAAATGGTGAGAGCGTGCCGGGAAGCATCAGGCGGCGATTAACGTACGGTGCAGGACCAGGTGAGAGGGCAGGAACAGAGCAGGGAGACGTGATGCCGAAAAACGATGAGCAGAAGAAAGACACAGGAAAAAGGCCAGAGAAAAAAGAGCTGAGGAAGGGATTCACCACAGGGACCTGCGCCGCAGCTGCAGCCAAGGCAGCAGTCCGGTCACTTTTAGGCGGAGCGAGAGAAAAAGCGGTTTCTCTGATGACTCCGGGAGGGCTTGAAGCCGTATTTGAGGTATGGTGGCCCGGGGAAGAGCCGGGAGAGACAGCAAAGCAGAGCGTGAGCGGAAACGGGCTGGCAGGCGGACCCGGCCGGGAAAGACCGGGGCACAGAAGGGAGAGACCGGGGCGCAGAAGGGAAATCTGCGCAGTGAGAAAGGATGCCGGGGACGATCCCGATGTGACCGACGGGGCTCTGGTATATGCAGCCGTCTGGATGCCAGGAGAAAAATCTGTGCTTAGGAAAAACGGGACGGATGTATCGGAGGAGACAGAGTCCGGAGAACACCCCGGGATATACTGTGACTGCCGGGAGCCGGTGACCGTGTACATAGGCGGCGGAAGAGGAATCGGCAGGGTGACAAAGAGAGGACTCAAGTGCCCGCCGGGGTATCCGGCCATAAACCCGGTGCCCCGCAGAATGATTGCCGACGCTGTGAGAGAAGTTTTGAGGGAATACGCCGAGAGCCGGCCCATCTGTGTGGAGATCTCCATCCCCGACGGGGAGAGGCTGGCGGAAAAGACCTTCAACCCCCATTTGGGCATTGTGGGGGGGATTTCCGTGCTGGGAACTACGGGGATTGTCAATCCCATGAGCGAGGAAGCGCTGCTGGAAACGATTAGACTCGATATACAGGTGCATGCGGCGGAGGGCAGAAGGCTCCTGGCTGTGGCGCCCGGAAATTACGGGGCGGCGTTTCTTCTGGAGAGTCTGGGCCTCTCCATGGAATCCTTCGTCAAATGCAGCAACTTTGTGGGGGAGACCTTCCAGATGTTTAAGAAGGCAGGAATCAGAGAGGTGCTGTTTGCCGGACATCTGGGAAAGCTGGTGAAGGTGGCAGGGGGAGTGATGAACACCCACTCAAAGTACGGCGACAGGAGAATGGAAATTCTGGCAGACTGCATGGAGGAGGCCGCGCGGCAGGCGCAGGAAAAAGGAAAAGGATTTGAAAGCTTTGAGCGGGAAGGAAAAACGGAGCACAAAGCCCTGGCAGAGACGCTGCTCTCCATGAATACCACCGATGAGGCAGCAGAGCTTCTCAAGGCCAGAGGGTTCCTTGCCCCGGTAATGGAGATCGTCACGGGGCGGATAAAAAAGGTTTTAGAGGAGCGGTTTGGACTCAGGACAGAGGTGATCGTGTTTTCCGGAGCCTCGGGAATTCTGGGGATGACAGGCGGCGCAGAGGATATGGCTGAAAGGCTCAGGGAGCTATCAGGAGATCCGGATGCCGGGAACCGGTAAGCCGATGAAACATGATATAAATTTGACAGAAGAACGCAGACAGAAGAATGCAGATTTGAGAAAAAGACAGGAAGGACAGGATACAGATGAAACAGGGACGTTTATACGGTGTGGGAGTCGGGCCGGGAGATCCGGAGCTTATGACTCTGAAAGCCGTGCGGATAATAAGGGAATGCCAGGTGATTGCGATTCCTCACAGGGAAAAGGAAAAGTGCACAGCATACCAGATAGCCAGACAGGCAGTTCCGGAAATAGAGGAAAAGCCCTGCCTGTTTCTGCCGATGCCGATGACAAAGGACAGGGAAATCCTGGAGAAAAGTCACCGGGAGGCCGCAGATAAACTGGCAGAGCGGCTGAAGGCGGGAGAACAGGTGGCATTTCTTACCCTCGGCGATGCGACCATTTACTCCACCTATCTCTATGTTCACGAGAGAATCAGAAAGATGGGCTTTGAGGCAGAGATTGTCAATGGAGTTCCCTCCTTTTGTGCAGCGGCTGCAAGACTCGGGGAGCCCCTGGTCAATGGAGCCGAAGAGCTCCATGTGATCCCGGCTTCCTATCAGATTGAGGAGGCGCTGGCCCTGCCGGGAGTGAAGGTGTTAATGAAGGCCGGGCGGCAGATGGGAAGCGTAAAGGAGCTTCTCGTGAAGCGTGGTCTCGAGGCCAGAATGGTGGAAAACTGCGGAATGGCCGGGGAGAGAGTATTCGGCTCGCTGGAAGAGATTCCGGAGCAGGCAGGCTACTATTCCCTGATCCTTGCCGCAGACAGGGCAGAGGAAGGAAAGAGATAAAAGGCGGCGGCGAGAAAGCCGGCGCAAGATGCTGGAAGGAGAGCAGAATGGTATACTTTGTCGGAGCAGGTTCCGGTGCTGTGGACCTGATTACAGTGAGGGGAGCCAGACTTCTGGAGCAGGCAGATGTGATCATCTATGCCGGTTCCCTGGTGAACCCGGAGCTTCTGAACTATGGAAGAAAAGACTGCAGGATTTTAAACAGCGCAGAAATGACCCTTGAGGAGGTCATGGAGGCGGTGATGCAGGCAGAGAGGGAAGGAAAAATGACCGTCCGCCTGCATACAGGCGATCCCTGCCTTTACGGCGCCGTCAGAGAGCAGATGGACTGGATGGACCGGGAGGGGATCTCCTATGAGGTGTGCCCGGGAGTCAGCTCCTTCTGCGGAGCAGCTGCTGCCCTGAATCTGGAATACACCCTCCCGGGTGTCTCTCAGAGCGTTGTGATCACGAGAATGGAGGGCAGGACGCCTGTCCCTGAAAAGGAAAAGATCGCGTCATTTGCAGCCCATCAGTCTACCATGGTTATTTTCCTGAGTACAGGGTTATTAAAGGAGCTCTCCGCAGAGCTTATCAGAGGGGGCTACAGGCAGGACACGCCTGCCGCCATTGTGTACAAGGCCACATGGCCCGATGAGAAGGCGGTAACCTGCACCGTGGGGACCCTCTGGGAGACGGCCAGAAAAGAGAAGATAACAAAGACAGCCCTGATTCTCGTGGGAGAGGCGGTGGCTCACCGAAGCTTTGAGCGCTCAAAGCTCTATGATCCGGGATTTACCACAGAGTTTCGCAGGGGAACGAAAGAAAGCGGGGCCTCATTGCCCGGCCGTGGAGAGGAAGACAGATGAAGACGGCAGGAATCGCCTTTACAGGGCGGGGAGCCAGACTCCTGTCCGAGCTTATAAGAAAACTGAGGGCAGAGGGAGAGGAAGCCGAAGGGGCAGTCCTGTCTTCCGCCTTTCAGAACATGTCTGAAAAGCGCAGGCAGGAGGAATTGCCGGAAGGTCTGTCGGTTCTCACAGAGTCCCTGGGGAGCTGGACGAAAAGACAGTTTCAAAAGGCAGATGGAATCTTTTTCATAGGAGCCGCCGGGATCGCCGTCCGCGCCTGCGCCCCCTTTCTGAGAGGAAAGACAGAAGATCCGGCGGTGGTTGTCATCGATGAGACAGGAAAGTTTTCCATCTCCCTCCTGTCCGGCCATCTGGGCGGAGCCAACGAGCTGGCAGAGCGGGCCGCCGTTCTTCTCGGGGCTTTGCCGGTCATCACCACGGCCACAGACAGGAATGGCCTGTTTGCTCCTGATGTGTTTGCCCGGAAAAATGATCTGCGCGTTGAGGACATGGGGCTGGCCAGGGAGGCTGACGCCGCCCTTCTCGCAGGCGAGAGACTGGGATTTTTCTGCGAATTTCCCACGGAAGGGACCTGCTGCCCTGAACTTCATCCGGGGACCCTTCACCGGCTCAATCTCTGGGTGGGGGAAGCGGGGAGAAGGAGGGATTCTTCTCTTTCCCTGAAGATGCCGGAGCATACAGAAGGAGACTGCCGTTTCCTGCGGCTTACGGGACAGGATGCAGTTCTTGGCATCGGGTGCAGGAAAGGCGCCGGAAAAGAGGAGATAGAGGCCCTGGCCAGACGGGTTCTTGAAATGGCCGGGCTGGGGATGGAGAGCGTGTTTCGGATTGCCACCATTGATTTAAAAAAAGAGGAGCAGGGGCTTCTTGATTTTGCGTCGGAGCATGGAAAGGAGATCTGCTTTTTTTCTGCTGAGGAGTTAGGCAAGGTGTCTGGCAGCTTCCGGGAGTCGGACTTTGTCAGACGCACCACAGGAGTCGGGAATGTCTGTGAGCGGGCGGCAGTTCTGGCTGCCGGCCCTTACGAGGCTTTTCTTGCCGTGGAAAAGCAGGCGGAGGGAGGCGTGACTGGGGCTCTCGCCCTCAGGAAGCGGATTATCCGGATGGAATGGGGGCAGGAAGCTGAAACCGGCAGGAACCTGGATAGGTACAGTGCGGAAGGATAATAGAATGGAAGGATAACAGAATGGAAAAGAAAATTTACGTGGTCGGAATCGGCCCGGGAGCCCTGGAGGATATGACAATCCGGGCAAAAAAAACACTGGAGTCGTGCCAGGTCATCGCAGGTTATACGGTATATGTGGATCTGATTCAGGAGGCGTTTCCGGGGAAGGAATATCTCACAACCCCTATGAGACAGGAAACGGCGCGCTGCCGGATGGCCCTTGCGGAGGCCGCCGGGGGGAAGAAAACTGCCATGATCTGCAGCGGGGATGCCGGCGTCTATGGGATGGCAGGACTCATACTGGAGCTTCTGCCGGAATTCCCGGGAGTGGAAGCAGAGATTGTGCCGGGAGTGACGGCGGCCCTGAGCGGCGCAGCCCTCTTAGGAGCTCCTCTCGGCCATGATTTTGCCGTAATCAGCTTAAGCGATCTTCTGACACCTGCGGAGGTGATTGAAAAGCGGCTGCGTGCTGCGGCCCAGGGTGATTTTTCCATCTGCATCTATAACCCGTCCAGCAAAAAGCGTGCAGGATATCTGAAATGGGCCTGCCGGATCCTGATGGAATATAAAAGGCCGGAAACGGTCTGCGGCCTTGTGAGAAACATCGGCCGGGAGGGGGAGGCGGTGGAGCTGATGACACTGTCACAGCTGATGGACGCCGGCGCAGACATGTTTACCACGGTGTTTGTGGGAAATGAGGCAACCAGGGAGATTCTGGGGCGCATGGTGACGCCGAGAGGGTACCGGAATGTGTAGGCTGCTGATTTTTGGGGGAACCACGGAGGGCAGACTTCTGGCAGAATTTTGTGCCGAACACAGAATCCCCGCCTTTATCAGCGTGGTGTCAGACTATGGAAGCAGGCTGCTCCCGCAGGCCTCCTGCCTCCATATTATGAAACGGCCCATGGATCAGGAAGAGATGGCGGACTTTATCCGGGAAAAGAAAATTGAGCTGGTGGTGGATGCGACCCATCCCTATGCGCTCCTGGCGACGGAGAATATCAAAAAGGCCTGCCGGAAGGAAAATGCCGTCCTCCTTCGCTGCCTGAGGGGAGAAGAGGAGGAAGGCCGCCGGAGGCCGACAGACGGAAAAGGGCAGCCGGCAGACGGAAAAGAGCAGCCAGTAAATGAAAAAGAGCAGCCGGAATCCGATGAGAATTCTGTGGTTTATGTGTCCGATGTGGAGGAGGCCGTCCGCTTCCTTCAGGGGACGGAGGGAAATATTTTCGTGACCACAGGGAGTAAGGAGCTTTCCACCTTCAGGAAACTTCCCGACTTTGAAAGCCGTGTATTTGCCAGAGTCCTTCCCTCGATAGAGTCAGTACAGCAGTGCAGTCTTCTCGGTATTTCCGGCAAACACCTGATCTGTATGCAGGGTCCCTTCTCGGAGGAGCTGAATGCGGCCATGATGGCGCAGACGGATGCCAGGTGGATGGTGACAAAGGAAACTGGAAAAAACGGAGGCTTTGAGGAGAAGCTGGCGGCGGCCGGGAGGGTTGGAGCCTCTGCAGTGGTGATCAGACGAAGGCACGAGCCGGACGGCATGGGAGTCGGGGAGGTTAAGGAGGAAATCCTTCGCTGGTATTCAGGCAGAAGAGACGATCCGGGACAGAAAAGAGAAGAACGAGCAGAAAGAGTAGAAAGAGAAGAAAGAGAGAACCGGCAGCCTCTTCGGGCAGCACTTGTGGGAATCGGGCCCGGAGGGCTGGAACAGATGACCGTAAACTGCGTCAGAACCATTCTGGAAAGCAGTGTCTTGCTGGGAGCCCCCAGAATGCTGGAGGCTGCGAAGATGGTGTGGGAGAGGCTGGGAGATAAATCTTCTGAGAACAGCCGGAAAATGACGGGAAGGGCAGAAGAAAGAGAGAGAGTAAAACCCAGGATGGAGCCCCTCTATCTTCCGGAGGATGTGATCCGATTTTTAGACGACTATGAAGGCGGAGGGACAGTGACAGTTCTGTTTTCAGGAGATACAGGCTTTTACAGCGGCACGAAAAAGCTGGCGCTGGCCCTCTCAGAGAGAAATATTCCATTCGAGACAGAGCCAGGTGTCTCCTCAGCGGCCTATCTGGCCTCCAGGCTGGGCATCTCATGGGAGAATGCTCTGTTTTTGACTGCGCACGGAAGAACGCTTGATCTGGAGAATGCGCTCTCCCGTATGGAGCAGGACAGAAACTCAGGAGGAAAACAGGCAGAAGGCCGGTGGATGTTCATTCTGCTGTCCGGAAGCGAGACGGCGGGAAAGCTGTGCAGGCAGCTTTCAGAAGCTGGATATTCTCGCTGCCGGGCCGCCGTCGGGGAACGGCTCTCCTATCCGGAAGAGAGGATACGAAGGGGAACTGTCGGGGAATTTACCCTTATTTCCACCGATTCCCTGGCGGTTCTGGCAGTGAAAACGGCAGGGGGATGATGAGAGGCTTCAGGCAGCCGTATAAGCGAAAGAGAGAAAGAGAGAAAGGGAGGAATGACATGAGAGATGAATGGTTTATCAGAGGAGAGGTTCCCATGACAAAAAGCGAGGTAAGAGCCGTTTCCCTCTCGAAGCTGGAGCTTGACTCCCATTCCGTTCTTCTGGACATCGGGGCAGGGACAGGGTCTGTTTCTGTGGAGGCCGCCCTTGTCTGGGGCGTAAAGCGTGTCTTTGCCTTTGAGAAAAAAGCGGAGGCTGCCAGGTTGTTTGAGGAAAACAGAAAAAAGGCGGGAACTGAGAAAATTGTGCTGAAAGAAGGGGAGGCTCTCTCCCTCTTAAGAGATCCGGCCGTCCGCAGGGAGCTGGAAGCAGGACAGGAGGGAAGAGCAACTCACGCTTTTATCGGGGGAAGCTCCGGGAATATGAAGGAGATCGTAGAGGAACTGCTGTCGCTGAACCCCTGCATGCGGGTGGTGATTAATGTCATTGCGCTGGAGACTCTGGCCTCTGTCATTTCCATGCTGGATGAGCTTTCCATCGATGGGGAGATCGTTTCCGTGCAGGTTTCCAGAGCCAGAAAGGCGGGAGGCTACCACCTGATGCAGGGGCAGAACCCTGTTTATGTGGTCAGCTTTGGAGGAAAGGAGGAAGCATGAGAGGGATTCTTTTTGCTGCGCCCAAAAGCGGAAGCGGAAAAACTCTGATCACCTGCGGCTTTCTGGAAGCTCTGAAGCGGCGGGGACTTCATCCTGCAGCCTTTAAATGCGGACCCGACTATATTGACCCCATGTTCCATCAGTATGTGCTGGGAATTCCCGGCGGAAACCTGGACAGCTTTTTTCTCGGCAAAGAAGGGGTCAGACAGATGTTTGCCGGAAGAATGAGGGAAACAGGGGCTGATTTTGCCGTGATAGAGGGAGTGATGGGCTACTATGACGGGATCGGTGCGGTCTCGTCAGAGGGCAGCGCCTGGGATATCTCCACCATCACCGGCACCCCCACCGTTCTGGTGGTAGACTGTCGGGGAGCAAGCGTTTCTCTGGCAGCCCTTATCAGGGGCTTTGTCTCATTTGCGGAGGACAGCGGGATAGAGGGAGTGATTTTAAACAGAATTTCTCCTATGCTTTACGGCAGGCTGAGGCCTGTACTTGAGAAGGCAGGCGTTCCTGTTTACGGGTATCTTCCCGAAATGAGGGACTGTGTGATTGAAAGCCGCCATCTGGGCCTGATGCTTCCGGGAGAGATTGAGGGACTCAGGGAACGGATCGGGAGGTTAGCTGAGCAGATGGAGGAGAGCCTCGATATGGAGGGGTTAATTGCCCTGGCCCGGAGGGGGAGAAGAGACAGAAAGCCAGCCGGGACGCCGTCCGTTCTCAGGGCTGTTTCCAGTGCTGTCTGCAGGGTTCGTATCGGAGTGGCAAGAGATCAGGCATTCTGCTTTTACTACCAGGAAAATCTGAGACTCATGGAAGAGCTGGGGGCAGAGCTTGTATTTTTCAGCCCTCTTTCGGATCGGGAGCTTCCCGAGGCCGACGGTTACCTGTTCGGGGGCGGATATCCGGAAAATTTTGCAAAGGAGCTCTCGGAAAACAGGCAGATGTTAAACTCCGTCAGGCAGGCCTACAGGAGAGGAAAACAGATTCTTGCAGAGTGCGGAGGATTTCTTTATCTCCACCGTCTTTTAGAGGGGGCAGACGGAAAGGAGTATGAGCTGGCAGGGCTTGTGGATGCCAGTGCATACCGGACGAATCGGCTTTCACGGTTCGGATACATCGAACTGGAAGGGCCGGATGGAGAGACGATAAAGGGACACGAATTTCATTACTGGGAAACACAGCTGGAGGGCGGCGACTGGATTGCCAGAAAGCCCCTGTCCGACAGGAGCTGGCGCTGTATGGTGCAGACGGACACGCTGCTGTGCGGATTTCCCCACCTGTATTACCCGTCCAATGAAGGATGGCTGAAAAAATGGCTGCTTCAGGCAGTAGAGAGGAAGATTTTGCGGTGACAGAGGAACAGGAGAAGCTGGAAGAGAGAGAACTGACGAATTGGCTTCTGGGCCGGCTTGCAAAAATCAGTGAGCCGGACAGGGAGGCAGGGCTTAAGGCCCAAAAACGCTTTGACAGCGTGGCAAAGCCCCTGAGAAGCCTGGGAGTCCTGGAGGATGACATTGTCCGCATAGCGGAGATTACGGGGACGCCGCAGGTGGACTTTGGGAAAAGGGCGTTAATCATCATGTGCGCAGACAACGGGATTGTGGAGGAAGGAATCAGCCAGACCGGAAAAGAGGTGACAGCTGTGGTGACCGCCAACTTCACCAGAGGGGAGAGCTGTGCCTGTCTGATGGCACAGCAGGCAGGAGCAGATGTGTTTCCGGTGGACATCGGCGTGGAGATGGATTTGGGCCCTCTGGGAGAATGTTTCCCCCTCCTTGACAGAAAAATCAGGAGAGGGACCAGGAATTTCCTGAAGGAGCCGGCTCTGACCAGGCGCGAGGTGCTCCTGGCCCTCAAGACGGGAATTGAGCTTACAGAGGAGCTGAAAAAAAGAGGCTACGGGCTGATTGCCACCGGAGAGATGGGAATCGGGAATACGACTACCAGCAGTGCGGCAGTGGCTGCTGCCCTGGAAGTGGATCCCTTCCTGGTAACGGGGAGAGGGGCAGGGCTTGACAGCAACGGCCTTCTGAAAAAGATATCTGTAATCCGAAGAGGAATTATGCTCCGCCGCCCTGACCCAAAGGACGGGATTGATATTCTTTCAAAGGTGGGAGGCCTTGATCTGGCAGGACTTGCCGGCGTTTTCCTGGGCGGCGCTCTGTGCCGCGTGCCGGTGCTGATTGACGGCTTTATTTCCGGAGCGGCCGCCCTGATGGCCCAGAGGATCTGCAGCTTATCTTCCGGCTATATGCTGGCCTCCCATGTCTCCTCGGAGCCGGCCGGTGAGCTGATTTTGAGGGAGCTTGGCTGCCGCCCGGCTATCGCTGCCGGCATGTGCCTGGGAGAAGGGACGGGAGCGGTAGCAGTGATGCCCCTTCTCGACATGGCTCTTCGCATTTACCGGGAAATGAGTACCTTCCATGAGATTGAAATTGAGGAGTATAGGCCCCTCTCCTAGGAGGAGCTTCTGAGACTTAAAAGCCCCGGGCAGATGGATGGCCGGCAGAAAAAGAGAAGGCGTACGCAGAAGAGAAAGATGTACACAGAAGAGAAATCCGGAGAGACAGCGGTTTCTTAGAGAGGAGAGAGGGCTGTGCTTGCAGTTGTAACGGGAGGAAGCGGAAGCGGAAAGTCGGAATATGCGGAAGGGCTGGCCCTTCAGGCGGAGCCGGGGAGAAAGCTGTACCTGGCCACTATGATGGTCTGGGATGAGGAGGGAAGAGAGAGAGTCAGACGCCACCGCCGGATGCGGGAGGGAAAGCAGTTCAGAACGGAAGAGGTATTCTCGGATCTGGAACAGTTTGAGCTTCCTGACGGATGGGAGAAGGGGGAGGCGACGATTCTTTTAGAGTGCATGTCCAACCTGGTCTGCAACGAGTTTTACAGGCAGGAGGAGGGGGCTTTTGTGAGGATCACAAGAGGGCTCGAACATCTGCTGGATCTTTCCCGGAATCTCATTGTGGTGACAAATGAAATCTGCTCGGACGGGCGTTTTTACGGAGAGGAGACGGAGCGGTACAGGCGGCTTCTGGGAGAGGTGAACTGCTTTCTGGCCGGGCAGGCGCAGACAGTGACAGAGGTGGTGTACGGACTCCCCATTCTGTGGAAGCAGGAAAATGGCGGCAGGAAAGGGCAGAGCGAAGGACAGAGGACAGGGCAGAAGGGAGGTGCGCCGGAATGAAAAATGAGAGGGGCAGAAGGCCGGCAGGAGGGCTTAAAGACCTGCTGGGAAGTTTCATAATTGCCTGGTCCATGTATTCGAGGGTTCCCATGCCTCAGATTCAGTGGACAAAGGAGCGGATGCGGTATACCATGTGCTTTTTTCCCCTGATCGGCGTTCTGATCGGAGGCTTAATCGGGGCGTTTTTTTATCTGTCAGAGGGGCTGGGAGCGGGAACCTTGTGGACAGCCCTGACCGGTACGGCGCTGCCGCTTTTTATGACAGGGGGAATCCATATGGATGGATTTCTGGATACGACGGATGCCAGAAGATCCTTTCTGCCGAAGGAAAAAAAGCTGGAAATTTTAAAGGATCCCAGGGCAGGAGCCTTCGCCGTTATCGGCTGCGGCACCTACCTGCTCTTTTACGCGGCCCTGTTTTCAGAGCTGGATCAGAGAAGCGTTCTCTTATTTTCCGGTGCATTTCTGACGGAGCGGGCGCTGAGCGGAATGTCAGTTGTGTCCTTTCCCATGGCGAAGAAGGACGGGCTGGCGGCCTCCTTTTCCCAGGCGGCTCTGAAACGGACGGTCAGGCTGGTGATGGCACTTTACCTGATGGCGGGGGCCGCCTATTTTCTCGCCATGGGAAAAGTGCTCTTTGGAAGCATCCTGCCGGGCTGGCTGTGTATTCTGGCAGCAGGGGCCGTGTTCGCCTGGTATTACAGGATGGCCTGCAGGGAATTTGGCGGAATCACCGGGGATCTGGCGGGATATTTCCTGCAGGTCTGCGAGCTTCTTCTGCTGGCCGTGTGCGTCCTGTGCGGGTGGCTTTATCCTGCGTAGGACAGATGGAAAGGAAGGAGAGGAGGATGAGCAGTGATTTTGATTGTCGGCGGAAGCCATCAGGGAAAAAGCAGGGCGGCCCTCAGACATTTTAACCGGGTAAACGGGATGGAGAGCAGTTCTGTGCTGGATGGAAGGATGATGGAGGAGAGAGGCTTCGGCGGCGTGGAGGAGCTTTATGAGGCCCTCCTCTCTGCCGATGTGATTCTGCATTTGGAAAAGCTGTTTGAGTATCTCATGAGAGAAACTGAAAATCCGGAGGATTTCGGCAGCGCCTTTCTTTTGCAGATGGAAGCGCGGGAGAAGGCAGAGGGAAGGGATAGGGTTCTGACGGCTGATGAAATTGGCTGCGGGATTGTGCCTCTGGACCCGTTTGAGAGGGATTACAGAGAGCGGGAGGGGCGCTTCTGCCAGAGGGCTGCGGCCCAGGCCAGGGAGGTTTACCGGATTCTCTGCGGGCTGGAGATGCGGCTGAAATAAGTAAGGGAAGCACCAGCCGGGAAGATGACAGACGGGAGGACAAAAGAATTGACACAAGAAATGACAAGTTACGCTGCGGCCGCTTTGGCTGGTTTTCTGCTGGATTTTCTCTTCGGAGATCCCCATTCGATGCCTCATCCGGTCAGGGCGCTGGGCTCTCTCATCGGATGGATGGAGGGATGGCTTCGCAGAATCTTTCCGGAGGGAAAGAGAGGAGAGCTCATAGGCGGAAGTATTCTTGCCGGAGGGGTTGTCCTGGTGACCGGGGGAGTGAGTCTGACCCTTCTTCGGGCGGCCCGCTTTCTTTTTGGGCCGGGGGGAGAGTTCCTCTGCGGGGCCGTCATGTGCTACTACCTTCTCGCTGCCAGATCCCTGCGTGACGAGAGTATGAAGGTCTGCGATTCTCTGAGGAAGGGAGATATACAGGAGGCCCGGCGGAATGTGTCCATGATCGTCGGGCGTGATACAGCCGGCCTTGACGGGGAGGGAATTGCGAAGGCGGCAGTGGAAACTGTGGCTGAGAATACCTCGGACGGGGTAATCGCGCCTCTGTTCTATCTGTTTCTGGGAGGCCCGGTCCTTGGATGGATGTACAAGGCCGTCAATACCATGGATTCTATGGTGGGATACAGAAATGAGAGGTATCTGTATTTCGGCAGGGCTGCGGCAAGGCTCGACGATCTGGCAAACCTGATCCCGGCGAGACTTTCGGCGCTTCTGATGATTGGCGCCTCCTTTCTTCTCGGGATGGACGGGAAGGGGGCGGCGAGGATCTGGCTCCGTGATCGGAGAAACCACAAAAGCCCCAATTCCGCCCAGACAGAGGCCGTCTGCGCCGGCGCCCTGGGGGTGCGTCTGGCAGGACCTGCCTGGTACTTTGGGAGACGTTTCGAAAAACCCTTTATCGGGGATGAGAAGAGGAAGGTAGAGTGGGAGGACATCAAAAGGGCAAACAGGCTGATGTATGGAACTGCAGTTATGATGGCAGCAGCAGGGGCTGCGGCCGCATTCTGGCTTGGGAGATAGGAAAAGAGGGGAAAGGCGCGAAGGGGCGAAACAGACAGAAAAAGACTGGAAGAAAAAGACTGATAGAAACAGGCTGAAAGAAACAGGAGGAATCATACATGGTTTATTCTCACGGCGGTGACATTTACGGCTCAGAGCACATCCGAATCGATTTTTCTGTAAACACCAATCCGCTGGGCACACCGCGGGAGGTCATAGAGGCGGTGGCGTCC
>ULXG01018692.1_pt1 | contig 29545 bp, 23 predicted proteins | sample 1961141 | NCBI WGS metagenome assembly ULXG01 (sample SAMEA4835834, study PRJEB28245) | human gut metagenome | biome: gut microbiome; material: fecal sample | place: Denmark | collected 2008 | reverse complement strand
TTTAGCCAAGCATTGAGCTCTTCAAACGTCAACACCGCATCAATTTCATTGTTGTGGCGGATGTCTGCTGCTTCGTCTTTCTTCGCAATACAGGGACCTGCAAAGACCACACGCGTCCCAGGACCATAGCTCTGCTTGAGCAGACGCCCATGCGCGATCATAGGGGAGACGACCGGAGCCATCTGATCCACCAACGACGGGTAGTACAGTTCGATCAGACGGTTTACCGAGGGACAGCAGGTGGAGATGATGTTCTTCATGCTGTTTTCCTGCATAATCCGATGGTATTCCGCTGTCACATAAGCTGCGCCCTCCGCTGTTTCTGAAACGCCATAGAAGCCGAGCTCCTTGAGGGCGCCTGCAAATTGATGCACATCGTCAAAATCAAAGCATCCATAATACGAGGGAGCAATCGAAAGGATGACCCTCTCCCCGCTCTTGAGCATTTCTTTGACCAACGCCACATCGCTTACCACCGTTTTTGCATTCTGCGGACACTGCTCCAAACAGGTTCCACAAAGGATGCAGTCGCGGTCGATGATTTTGGCTTGTTCGTTTTCCACTTTGATCGATTTCACAGGGCAAACCTTGACACATTTATAGCAGTTCTTGCAGTTCGCTTTCTTTAAGCCAATAATACTCATTTGTCATCACCTATCCTAATACTTAGGGGGATTCCCCATTGATACTCTCTGGAGCGCGTTACTTCTCCAAGCGTTTCATAACCTCTCGGTTAAAAAAGGCCTCCGTTTCAAGCGGGGTGACCTTAAAGCGTTCCCCGTCCAAACAGACGCAGACGCCGTTGTTGGTGCACTCTCCCATACAGAAGGAACCCTTTAAGTCAATCTTATCTTCCAGATGATTCATCGAAACCAGACGCTGAAAGATACTGATAACGTCGCGGGAACCTTTCAGGTGGCAGGAACTGCCGATACACACTGTTATTTCCATACTCTCATTTCCTCCTGGGGTGCTCCCCTGCTGCTTGTTTCACACGGCAATGATGCAAAGGACAAAAAAATATAGACCGTGCAATTTTGGTTATATTATAACATTCCAACGTTTTTCTGACAAGAGAATTTATGCGAGATTTCATCATTTCCCCCATCCTCCCCAAAGGAAATGCCTGGAAAGATACATCCATTAAAGACGCCGGTTTTATAACAGAATAGAGATGGAAAAGGAGGCCGCCGCAGATTTTGAAATCTGCGGCGGCCTCCTTTTGATTACGATTGCCCAGGTACTTCAATGGCTGCTCCATTGTTCAGAATCGTGGGTTTTGTAGCGTCTTGATCGCCCCATACGGTTCCATCAGCAAAGTAAACGCTATAAACATACAATTTTAAGGTTTTCACGTTATCTTTCATAAATTGGTAACGGATTGAATCCGATTTGCCTGCCCCGATCGCCGTATCTGTATACAGTTTATTTTGGCTTGTCCATCCTGCAATTTCATCCCCATATACACCGCAGGGAACGGCATAGAACAGAACTGCCGATATTTCCTGTTCCGTTGTGTTCGTTATGGAAATCGTCCATTCTGGATACCCGATTGACGATGGACCCATTTCAGCGGAGGCAACCATCCCGCAATCGCCATCAAACACCGAACTCTTCGTTGACACGACCTTTTCGGTTGAAGATACGGTTTCATCTGAAAGATTGGCGCTATTTGTGTCCCCTCCCATTCCTACAATCCCGCCAACCACTGGAATGACAACAAGCGCAACGAAAAGCCAAAACCATATTCTTTTGTAAACAGGCGGCTTATTCTTGGCTCCACAAGATAGGCAACTCTTTGCACTTGCAGCAATTTCTACCCCACAGGTTTTACAAATTCACATTTTATCCATCGCGTCGTCCTCTTTCCGTTTTTCCACCCGCATTATATTAACTGTATAAGATAAGCATAGAATAGCCTTTACAGTTTATTTCTCTATATATCATATCTGCCTATACAATTTGAGTATAAATAAACTCATTCGGTGGTTTTTATGGATGTTATCAGATTGGGCAACGGATTCGAAAATATAGGAAGGCGCAGGGGCTATCACAAGAGCAATTGGCGGAACAAATCGGGATTTCTGTTACGCATATGGGCTATATTGAGACCGGAAATACGTAGCTAAGTTTACCTATCTTTGCCAAACTTGTAAAAATCCTTGAGACCCCAACAGACGACCTGTTATTTAATAGCCCTTCGTCGCGTAAAGCATCCTTAAACGAATGGGGGCAAGCATTGGAAAGCTGTTCGACCACACAACTCCGGGTCATAACCAATATAGCCAAAGCCACAAAAATAGCTTTAGAAAAATATCAAGAGAATCATGACGGGCGGTTATAACAGAGGGCATTTCTAACGAAGGCAGGTCATATAGCAGGTTATGCATCGTAGGCTAGGAGGGGAGAACCCCTGTGCCTTCCCAAAAGCGCAAAAAACGGGCAAGAAGCCACAGCTTCTTGCCCGTCCTTGTCGCAATCGGTTTCTTAGGCCACAAGTCCGTTTATTCGGTTCATCCTTGGCCAACGTTCATCAAAAGCGACCGCTCTTTTTCCACGGTTTATGCTTCCGCTTCGTACTCGCTTTCATCGTCTTCGTCCTCGTCGGTCTCCCAAGCGAGCGCCTCCAGCAAGCGAAGCGCCTGGCGATGGGTTTCTTCGCGGGATTGAACAATCCGTTCTACCGCTTCGGCCTTCAACCGGGCGGCCTCTGTATCGTCGCCCCCCTGCGGAATCTTTTCAATTGTGGTAAAAGCGTCCTTTAAATAAGCGGTATCGCTTAGTATACGGTCGATGCGTTCCAAAATTTCCTTTGCAGAAATCTGCTGATCGCTCATAGCTATATCCTCCAACTGTTTTACTGGCGGACACGCAAGGCGGATCCGGTCCGGGCCGACAAAGCATGCCCTGCCCTTTTTTACCAATTGTTTCGCCCGGCGCGGATAGGTGGATTCACAGCGATTCCCCCATCCGTCCTCCACGACAATGGTCCGTTCGATGGGTATCGTCCCCTCTCCGTTTGGGAAATGTACATGCCCTGTTTTTTGTGATGGGTGCCGTCCCCCATGTACCAACATCAGTATATTCCATATATAGCAAAAACGCAAGGATAAGATCACGCCCTCTGAACATGCCGTTTATCCCGGTGAAACAACAGGCGGAACAGCGGAAAGAACAGCAGGAGAAGAAAAGGAAATAGGGGCATGGCGATTTTCCCAGTGCCCTGATCCAAAAAGCAGGATACGGTCAAAAAATTCCACATTCCATGCAATCCGACTCCCATCCAAATACTCCCGGTGCAATGGACGAGGTAATTCGCTAAAAGGCCGAACAGAAAAGCAAAGAGTAGCAGAGCATTTTTTTCATAGGCGCCCAAGCTGTGGAACACCAACACAATCGCCGCGGAGAGCAGGCTCCTCCTCCAAAAGGGCCACTCGCAGAACAGGTTCTGAAACAGGTATCCGCGGAAAAACAACTCTTCACAGAAGCCCAATAGCAGATAATGGACAAGCCGGGAACCGTTCGCACTCTGGCGTAGGGCGACAAAAAAATCATTCCGGCCTGTCGAAAGGCCGACCAACCAAAGGACAACCACCATCCAAGCGGCTGCCCAAAGCATCCCAAAGAAAAAGTAACCGATGTCTATCCGCCGTGCCGTCAGCCCCACCGCCTGTAGGGGCTTTTTCTCAAACCCCCATACACAGATCAAAACAGGCGATAAGGCCGCTATTACAAACAGGAACTTGCCGAGTAACCCAGGAAGGCGGCCAGCCAGAAGAATTACCGCGGCCCCAAATAATCCGATTGTCAAACCAGTCGTAATAATCAACCGCGCAAAATTCAACAGGTATTGTCTGGCATATGGGGGGCCCATGGTCATCCTCCTTTGCTGGCCGTATTGATAACGCTGAAAAATTTCTGCTTATTCCAGGTTGAGTTTCTTTTTGAGCATCAGGCGGGTAATCACATAAAATACTGCGCCAAACACCAACGAAAACCCTATCCCATAAAGCATTGTCCCCTGGAAGAAATCCGCAACCTGTACCGGAGTGGGAGACCCACCCTGCTCCGTGATCGCGGTAAACCAGTTTGTGACGAAGGGCAACATCACAAGGGAAGCCGTCTGCATCACAACGTTGAACCCCAAGTACACGCCGAGTCCGAGGATCAGCTTATGACGGGAACTCATACAGCCAATCACTATCGAGGCATAAATCTGTAGAATCCCCGCTACCAGACTGGTCAACATCGCCAGCAGAATCACCGCACAGATCGAAAACAGGTTGATCCCATTCGCTGCCGCCAGGGACGGAAGTCGCCACAGCACTTCGATCATGGCGCTCCAAATGTCCCCGTCAATCAACAGGAAAAAGAGGGAAACCATTGCGATAAGGACGCTAAAAATGTTCCAGATCGTTGCAACGATCAGTTTGCTGAGGATCAATCCGTCCTGCGAGACCGGCAGGGTAAACATCAAATAGCCCTCGTCCGTCATAAAATTCTTATAAAAACGCTGAATCGTCGCCACCATGGCAATCACAAAGACTGCAACGACCGCAACAATGTAGAGCATCATCGAGATGACCGCTGGAATCTCCAGAAACTCAGAATTGCCAAGGCCAAACTGCAAGGAGAGGCGGTTTACTACTGTCAAAAGAACCAGGAGGGCAAAGAACGGCAAATACAGGCGGGCCGTCCCTTTGAACTCATATTTAATCAGTTTTCCTAACATCTGAACACCTCCCGGAACAGCGCGTCTACGCTCTTATCCTGTTTTTCACGGATGTCGTCCACCGAAGAAGTTAAAACGACGCTTCCCTGATTGATAAAAATGACGTCATCCAGGATCTGCTCCACATCTGAAATCAAGTGAGTGGAGATCAGAACCGTGGCGTTTTCATTGTAATTTCCGATAATCGTATTCAGGATATAATCGCGTGCTGCGGGGTCAACTCCGCCGATCGGCTCGTCAAGCAAATACAGCTGCGCTTCCCGGCTCATCACCAAGATCAGCTGCACCTTTTCCTTGGTCCCTTTGCTCATGGTCTTGATTCTGGACTTGGTCTGGATATTTAACCGCGCCAACATATCGCGCGCTTTTTCCATATTAAAATCGGCATAAAAGTCGTTGAACAAATCCAACATGTCCTGTACCGTCATCCACTCAGTCAGGTAGGTACGTTCCGGCAAATAAGAGACGATCTTTTTGGTCTCAATGCCCGGCGCTTTTCCATCCACCAAGATGGTGCCCTGCGTAGGGGTCAGCAAGCCGTTTGCCAGCTTAATCAGGGTGCTTTTTCCGCTGCCGTTTGGACCCAACAGGCCGACAATCCGTCCCTTTGGTACGGTCAGGTCGACGTTATTGAGCGCCAAGCAGTTCGGAAAGAACTTGATTAGTCCGCGGCACTCTAAAATGTTTTCCATCAATCATTCCTCCTTGCCTCCGGCAAAACTCCGGGGCGGTTCTTTGTATCTTTACACGCCGGAGCCGATCGATTCGATCTCTTCCGGATGATTTAAATAGTTGGCTGCATCTTCAGGAATCTGAAAATGCAGGGACTGTCCAAGAACTTCCAACGAAAGGTATGGAGCGTCCACATAGACGGTAAATTTCAAAAGTTCATCCATACTGCCGTCCGTGCTCGATTCACCAAATAGAACGGTCTTCTCCTGCTGAAAGGAATAGACCACACTTGCTTCGGCGTCCTCCGGGAGAGTCCCGATCTTCCACTCATCGATTTGCAACTGTTCTACGAAGGTTTCAATGTGTCCCTTCTCTGTTGCGGTATAGACGGGGACGTCCTCCCCAACCCGAACTGCGGTAATCTCCTGTGCCTTCGCAAAATCGCTGTTCTGTACCGCTCCATCCATCTGTGCAGTATCTCCCAAGGCACATCCATTCAACAGACAGCCAACAGCCAAAAATGACAAGGCGACTGTTCCGATCCTTTTCATACCGATTTCCCTCTTTCTATACCAAAGTCAGGCGCTGTCGCGCTTTGAATCCCCCAGTGATTGCAATAGCTCGATGGTTTGCTGCCGGTCAAAGCCGAGGTGTCCCATACTTTCCAAAAATTCTTTTACCAACCCCGTGGCAAGGCTTCGTTTTGTCTGCATAATTCTTTCCACATCCTCCGTCACATATCGTCCACTGGTCCGCTGTGTGTACAAAAGCCCATCCGCTTCCAGTTGTGAAAGCGCACGCTGCATGGTATTTGGGTTCACCGCTGCATCTGCGGCCAGATCTCGCACAGAGGGCAGCTTTGCGCCCGGCGGATACAATCCGGATACAATCATCAACTCAATCTGTTCGATCAGCTGTGCATAGATCGGCCGGTCTGATTTTAAGTTCCATCCCATTTCTTCACCTCCATTGTACTATTGTACTAACGACCTAATACAATAGTACAGCTATTTTTTGGAATTGTCAAGTCCTCCCACGAAAAAAATCAAAAATGCCCATGGAATATACCATGGGCATTTTTGTATGTCGCTTTTATGGTTCTCTATTGTCCAGAATCCGATTCCCCCGATAGAGAGGATGCGCCAAAGGCTTTTCTTTAAAATGCTTCAATCTGATTCGCTCTCCATCGGAATGTAGTAGGGGGTACCGGTCACATCGTCTCTCAGGACGCGTGCTTGCACTCCAAATACCGAAGCAATCAGCTCTTCGGTAAGGATATCTTCCGGTAAACCGTCTGCAAACACACGATGATCCTGCATCACAACAATGCGGTCTGCATAACGCGCTGCCTGATTGAGATCGTGCAGCACCATCACCGTAGTGATCCCCTTCTCCCGATTTAGGCGGCGTACCAGCCGCAAAATCTCATATTGGCAGCCGATGTCCAGAAAGGTGGTAGGCTCGTCCAGCAGCATGATTTCTGGCTCTTGAGCCAAAAGCATGGCGATCCAGGCGCGTTGACGCTCTCCACCGGAGAGCGTCTCCACAGGACGATCGCATAAATGTACAATATTCACATCCGCGACGGCGCGGTCCACCACGTCAAAGTCCTTTTGTGTCAATCTGCCTCCAAACCCTGCATAGGGATAACGGCCACAACACACCAGACGGCGTACCGTGTAATCCTCAGGCGAACGCACCCCTTGCGACAAGATCGCCAATCGTTGGGCCAATTTTTTGGTATTCTGACGGAAAATGGATTGTCCATCGAGCAACACATCTCCCTCTAAAGGGAATAGACTGCGCGACATGGTTTTGAGCAGGGTCGATTTTCCACAACCGTTTCGCCCGATGATCGCTGTGAGAGAACCTTCTGCAAAGTCGAGAGAGACGTTTTCAAGGACGGTTTTTGCGCCGTATTTGATGGTAATATTTTTTGCCTGCAACATCGTGTTTCGACCTCCCCCTCAAAACATACAGGAAAAATGGTGCGCCCAGGATGGCAAGGATGATGCCCACCGGCACTTCGATCGGGGGGACAAGCACGCGCCCTAACGTATCGCACAGCATAACAAGCGTCGCGCCGCCTAAGGCCGCGCCAGGTACAAGGTAACGCTCGTCCGTCCCGATCAACATCCGAATGAGATGGGGAGCAATCAATCCGACGAAACTCAACAGCCCCGCTACACTGACCGCCGCCGCCGCCAGAAGTGCAGATACCGCAATCGCCAACACCCGCGTCCGCTCCACGTGCAGTCCCAAACCAGTGGCCGCCTCATCTCCCAACAGCAGCACATTCAATTGCTGGGAAAGAAGCGCCGCAAGCGCCAATCCAACGGCCGCATAGGGAAGCAGCATCCAGACGTGCCTCCAGGTCACACCGGAAAGCCCTCCCACGGAAAAACTGACAAACCCGGTCAGTTCATCCGGGAAAAAGACCATCAGGGCGTCCACCCCTGCACGCAGAAAAGTGGAGGTCGCTACCCCGGCCAAGATCATCCGCGTCGGATTGATTCCATTGCGCCATGCCAACAGATAGATCGCCAGCGTGGTGGCCAGCCCTCCCAAAAAAGCGGCTGGCGGCAAAACCGTGTAGAGATTGCCGGGAAACAGCACCATTGCCAGCATTCCAAAAAATCCAGCCCCGGAAGAAACGCCGATCACACTGGGTGAAGCGAGCGGATTGCGCATCACCGCCTGCAACAATACACCGGATACCGCCAAGCAAGCCCCGACCATCGCCCCTGCCAGTGCCCGGGGAAGGCGTAAGTTAAAAACAATCTGTCTTTGTACGCCGCTCGTATCCACAAACAGGGCGCGCCCCACCTCAGTGAGGGATAGATTCACTGCACCCGCGCCAACGCTGAGGAAAAATGCCAAAACACAGAGCCCTGTCAACAGCGCCAATGCGGTCAGCCGCGCGGCGGTCCGGTGACCACCATCAAGACGCATCGCCATAGAGCTTTTCTGCGAAGTAAGCGAATGCCTCCGGATAACGGGCATTTGGCTTTAAAGTCGAGTACTCTCGCGGCACCGTGTACACGCGCCCTTCCTGAACCGCACGTACTTCCTGCCAAGCGGGATTGTTCTGAATCTCATCCAAAGCATTTTGTTCCGCCTTTTTTCCGCCGTTCGCCATCTGGATAAACAAAACATCCGGGTTGCTTTCCAGTACCTTCTCCATGCTGTAATCGACCATGGATTGGCCGTTTGCCGCCTCTCCGTCGATGATGTTTACTGCGCCAAGGCGTTCCAGCATATCGCCGATCACACTTTCGCGAACACCAGCCTTCACGTACTTGGCCGTTGCATAGAGAATCATCACCTTCTGTTGGGGCTGCCCTTGTACCTTTTCAACCTCTGCATCCACTTGGGCCTGAATCCCGTCCAATGCCTCCAGCCGCTCGGGCTGATCGGTGATATGGGTGAATAATTCGAACAGATCGCAGAAATCCTGATAATCCTTATAGCGTACGGAAATATTCGGAATTCCCGCCTCCTGCAAGGCTGGCTGAATCTCCCGGTTCTTCGTCAAAGTATTCACCAAAATAACCAGGTCTGGCTCATAACTGACGATCTTTTCCACACTTGGCGTACTCATCGTTCCAATGGTCGGCAGATCCTTCGCCTCTTCCGGGATATTGTCCTCCCCCTCGATGCGGGCGACGGCTGTTCCTCCCGCCATATACCACAGTTCCATGACCGCATTGAGCATGACCACCACGCGCTGTGGGCGCTTCTGAATGGTGACCTCCCCTGCCAGCATGTCGTCGTAAGTGATGGTGTCCTCTGTTTCTGCAATCACCCCCACTGGCAGATCCTGCTCCTCAGAGGAAGCGGATTCTGCGCTGCTGGCGGGTTCCGACGATTCTACAGAGCTGGAGGGCTCTGTGACATTCTGTACCTGTGGGCCGCAACCCACCATGGAAAAAAGAAGCACCAAGGCGAGCAAAAACGCCGCCGTAGCCTTCCCAACAATTCGATTTTTCATATGATATTTACTCCTTCTCTTGTATGGTTATTTCCGGCACAGCCGGGAGTGTGACGCGGAACTCCGTATACTGGTCGTCACTGGATGCAACAATATTCCCTCCGTGCAGCTCTACAATCTCTTTGGCAATTGCCAATCCGAGCCCCGCCCCACCGGTTCGGCTGGAACGAGCAGAGTCAAGCCGGTAAAACTTCTCAAAAATCCGCTCCAGCTGTTGCGGTGGTATCCGTGTACCGGTATTGCGGAAAAGGATCTCCACTTGGGGTCCGTTCCGGCGCGCAGCCACCGTAAGCTCTGCTCCCTCCGGGCTATAGTGAACCGCATTGCGGAGAAGATTGTCGAATACGCGAGCCAGCTTGTCCGCATCCCCTTGAACTTCCAACCCCTGTGGAATATGCAGCTTACAGGTAAGACGTTCCTCGGAGAACACCGGGTAGAACTCATCCGCGAGTTGGCACAACAATCGCGTCAAATTGATCCGCGACCGTTCCAATTCAATCCCTTGAAGATTAAACCTCGTAATCTCAAAAAATTCATCGATCAAGCCTTCCAATCTTACGGCTTTGTCCAAGGCAATGTTCGTATATTTATCGCGCAGAACTGGAGAGATTTCTTTTTCCTCGTTTAAGAGGCTCAAATAACCAATCACAGAGGTCAAAGGGGTTTTGAGGTCGTGCGCCAAATAGACTACCAAGTCGTTCTTGCGCTGTTCTGCCTCCTTCGCCTCGTACTCCCGCCGCCGTAACCGGTCCCGGAGCGTGTTCAGCCGGTCCTCCATGGGTTTTAACTCCGACGGCAGTGAGATCGATGTTCCCGTATCCTCCAGCACCTTGTCCACCCCCTCACTGATGAGGTTCATATACCGGCTGATTCGCGACATCGCTAGATAAACCGCAATCAACAGCAGAAATAGAAACCCAAGTACCATAAAAAAGAATTTATTCTGCTGAAAAATATTTTGGTAGAGGGAAACGGCAAACTCTTCGCTGATTCCAAAGAAGTTCTGACAGAAACCGACAAAAATATCGGCAAAGGGAGCTTGAAAGATGCCATCCACCACAACATACATCAGGACAATCCCCAGAACAGCGGTCATCAACGTGATACCTGCCAGTTCTAGCACCATCTTAACTTTCAGGCGTGTGTATCTATCCTTCAATTTTATACCCCACCCCCCAGACCGTCTTGATGAACTTCGGGTTGCGTGCAGGCTCATGTAGCTTTTCACGCAGGCGCCGGATATGCACCATCACCGTGTTGTTGGAATCCAGATATTTTTCTCCCCAAACCCCTTCAAAAAGCTCCTCTGAGGACAGCACCTTCCCCCGATTCTGACAGAGCATCCACAGCAGGGAGAATTCTGTCGGCGTCAGATCGACCGGTTGATCGTACAGCCGGCACTCGTGGGTATCCCGGTTGATCTCCAAGCCGGAAAAGTCGATCACATGTGACTCTGGAGCGGCTCCTGCATTGTAACGAGTCGACCGGCGCAGTTGCGCCTTGACCCGCGCCACCAGCTCCAAAGGATTGAACGGTTTTGTCACATAGTCATCAGCACCGATGGTCAGCCCTGTGATCTTATCCATATCCTCGGTGCGCGCCGTCAACATAATGACTGGATACGTGTACTTCTCACGAATTTTGCGGCAAAGCGCAAATCCGCTGGTTTCCGGGAGCATAACGTCCAAAATCGCCAGGTCGAAGGGGCGCATTTCGATCTGTTCCAATGCCTGCGTTCCGTCATAACATTTATATAGAGTATAACCCTCGTTCTTTAAATAGAGCTCCACCAGGTCGGCAATCTCTTGTTCATCGTCAACCACCAAAATGTCCGGCATTCCATTCTCCCCCTGTAATTATCGCTGTGCGCGCACCACGGAGGTACCCTTCTCACGCAGGTAGGTGCTCTCCAAATCGGCCAAATGCAGCTTTACCGCCAGCGGATAGCGGTCGTACGCCTGGCTGATGGCAAAACTCCCGCCACGCGCCGCATCGTCAAAGCCGCCCATATGCCAACGGATCGCAATCGCTTCGCTGGTTTTCAAGCGCAAAAAGCGCTCGATCAGGAACACGGACTTTTCCCCATGTCCGTAGGGAAAACTGTCCTCAATCATATAATATGGCTTTTTCTCCCAGGCCCCGGTCTGTTCATTTTTGACATTGCGGGTGCCTTCCTTATAAAACTGCGCTTTACAGACATCGTGCAGCAGGCCACAGATAGCAAAGCTTTCTTCGCTGTCCGTTTCAGGGTCGAAATACCGCTCCACCATAGTGCGGTACACACTAATGCTGTGCTGTACCAGGCCGCTTGGACAGGCACAGTGAAATTTTGTACTTGCCGGCGCGGTAAAAAAGTCCGTCTTGGAGAGCCATTCCAAAAAGGCCGCGCTGCCTTCCCGGGTAACTTTACTGCGGAAAATCTCTTCAAATTCCTCTTGATAACTCAAGCCCATGGTATCCCACCTTTCTCCTTAATGCCTCTCGGCCAACCTTTCCCCATTATACTGGAAAGGTCCGGGTGTGTAAAGGCAATCCAGAATTCCTCATATTATATGGAAAATTGTTTCAAAAATATATACGATTGTCTCATCATCTTTTTAGATATTGATTTTAGACAGAGTTCGTGATACTATAGCGACAACAAACGGCTAAATCGTGATTTGTTTTTATGCATTTTAAATAGAATATTTTTAAAATGTAGCTTTAGAAAGATATTGATTAAGCCGTTTCAAGTTATTTTTATCATTATTTTAGGGAAGGACGTTGGTTCGGAAAGGAGGTCCCAGTTCCTTCCAAATGGAGGAGAAACCCACAATGGTAGAGAAAAGGATGGAGAAAATTATGAAGAGAAAGACCGTGCGATCTTTTATTGCTGTAGCACTCGCGCTACAGATGGCGGCTGCCGGCGCAACACCGGTATTTGCCGCACAGGCGGCTCAGGCTGTTCCTGCCGCCCGCCAGGCAATCACGGCTGTTGTGCAAGAGGAAGAAGGCGACATTGCGCTTTATTTGAGCGACATGAAACCGACCAAGACAAAGGTTGGCTTCGGTAGCTTGGGGGTGGATCAGGACATCGACAATAAGCCGCTACGCCTGCTCGATGAAAACTTAGACATCGTTGAGTACGAAAAGGGGCTCTGTGCCCATGCGGCATCGGAGCTGGTTTATGACATCTCAGCCCAGGGTGCAAAAACATTTCAGGCCTACATAGGCGTTCAAGCGGATTCTGTTTACGATGGCATCTATGGCAACTGTGGTTTCACTGTAGAAGTTGACGGCGAACAAAAATATCACATCGACGACCTCTCCGGACAGGCTGCCCAGGTCTTTGTCAATATCGACATTCCGGAGGGCGCCAAAACACTGACCCTCAAGACCGACAACGGTACGGACGGGGTTACTACCTGTGACCACAGCTTGTGGTGTGATGCAAAAATTCTCTGCGACCGCGAGATACAAACCACATTAGCTTCCGCAGCGGTCACTGCACAGCAGTCCGTTTTGCCGGTTGGTAAGACTACCCAGTTGACCCCGGTCGGTTATTCCGTCGGTGGCGCAGAGATCCCCGCTGATACGCTGGCTGTTTCGTATAAGAGTTCGGACGATTCCATCGCCACGGTTTCGAGCAGCGGCATTGTAACCGGTATCGGCGACGGCATTGCGACCATTACCTGCACATTAACGCAAGGCGACGTCGTCCGTGAAGCCACCGTGGATATCATCATTGGTAAGGGCGATCCAGCTTCTTCCTGGCAGATTGCTTCTCCGGACGGCAGCATCACCGCCCTGTTTGCCCTACATGATGGCAAGGTTTCTTATTCTTCTTTTAAGGACAACAACTTAGTTGTAGACAATTCCGCTGTCGGCTTGACCACCAGCCTGGGGGATTTTTCCGAGCTGACTTTCGTCGATCGTGTCGATGAAGAAATCAACGATCCCTATGAGTTGATCGGTGCAAAGATTACACAGGTTGAAAATCACGCCAACCAGACAACGCTGAACTTTACCAAAGAAGGCGTCGAAGGTGTCACCTTCAGTATTGTTACACGCGCGTACGACGACGGAATTGCTTTTAAATATCAGATCACAGCCGAAAATGAAGACACGCCCATCACCATTTCCTCTGAAAATACGACTTTGCAAATTCCGCAGGGCTCTACCGCTTATGTGATGCCGTACATCAATCATAACGAGCAAGTCGAGGAGGAAAAGCAGCTTTCAGAATTGGATGAACGGTATTGTATGCCATTGTTGTACAAGACGCCTACGGGTGAGTACGCCTTGATCTCTGAGGCAGGGCTCCACGATGAGTATTGTGGTGCAGACATCATCGGCAATCCGAACGGACGCCTTGACATTGTATTCTCCAACGAACAGAAATCTGCCATCCAGACAAAAGCTCCGTTTGCAACGCCGTGGCGCTTTGCTGTGATTGGCACCACCGCGGACATCGTTGAGAATACTATGGCGGAAAACCTCAGTCCTGCCAACGTTTTGGAGGATACCTCCTGGATTCAGCCCGGTGTCACCGCCTGGACTTGGCTGAACCGCGATCCGGTCAACGATCCGGATGTCTATAAAGAATACATCGATCTCGCTGCAGAGATGGGTTGGCAGTATCTACTTTTGGATGAGGGCTGGCAGCCAAGCGGCAGCAGCCAGGGCCACAGCGAATTCGCTTATTATGGTTATTACGATTGGACCGAAGATCTGATCGACTATGCCAACGAGAAGGGCATCGGCCTGATCGCCTGGCAAAACCACAACGATTTGAAGAAGGGCGATGAAGCAGAGCGCCGTATCAAGGAGCTCGCTGACATGGGAATCAAAGGCATCAAGCCGGACTTCTTCAACTCACAATCCCAGGATTATATCCAGTTCTATAATCGTTTGATGCGGGTCACCGCGGAAAACCATATGTTCATCAATATCCATGGTGCGAATAAGACGACCGGCGAGCGCCGCACGTATCCGAACGCACTCAGCCGTGAAGGTATCTTCGGTGCCGAACAGGATCTCTTCCGCCCTGCGGATGTAAGCGCTTACCACAACTGTATGTTGCCATTTATGCGTTGTGCGGTTGGTCCCGCAGACTATACACCGATGTTCTCCCACCGCACCAATACCCGCAAACAGTTCACCATCGCGCAGATGGGCGCCCTGACCGTCACCTATGAGAGCGGTATCCAATGCTTTGCGGACCGTCCAGAAGCGTACCTCAACAGCCCCGCCCGTTATTTCTTTGAGGACTTCCCTGGGCAGTGGGACGAGACGCAGCTGTTGGCAGGCGAGCCGGGCGAATATGTCAACACCGCGCGCAGAAGTGGAGAGAATTGGTATCTTGGCCTGATCTGCAACGAGCAGCGCACCGCAGAGTTCCAGCTGGACTTCCTCGGTGAGGGGGACTATTATGCCTTTATCTATGAGGACGGCGAGACTGTGGATGACATCACCGCGCGCATTGAAAAGGTCGACAAGGACACCGTTTTGACGATTCCGATGGCCGAACACGGCGGTGCTATGATTAAGATCCTCCGGAATCAGCCCAGCCAGGCAGAATCCATCACCCTGAGTGCCAGTGAACTCACTCTGGAACAGAACGATTCAACGGTATTGACCGCGACCCTCACCCCTGAGGATGTTGAATACGACACTGTCACATGGACTTCCAGCAATCCCGAGGTTGCCACAGTCGAAAATGGTAAAGTCCTCGGATTAAAGCCCGGTGTCACTACGATCACCGCCGCTACTGGCTTTGACGGCAATATCACCGCCAGCTGCGAAGTGACCGTCCGCCGTCCAGAATTCTCCCTGACCAACGACTGGTCCATCATCCGCAACGATCCGGAAAACTGGAAACTAACGGGCGTGAATTCCATTACCATTACAACCAAGGCAGGCGAATTCTATAGCGGAACCGACAATGCAGAAAACGTATTCCTGACCCCAGTGGAGGGCGATTTTACAGCTACGACAAAACTGACCTTTGTTCCGGGCGCTAACTACCAGACCGCTGGCATTATCGTGTATCAGGACAGCAAGAATCTGTATGGCGCATACAAGCGCTACCATTCCGGATATAATGGCAATATCTTCACGGATTTTGCAATCAATAAGGGCAGCGCTTCCGAGCATACAACGCCAGATTTGAACAAAGACGCACCGGTCTATCTAAAGGTTGTCAAGGAAGGTACAACCTTCACCGCTTATTACAGCTATGACAACTCGGAATGGGTACAAATTGCAGATCCGTTGAATGTGTCCAGCCTCACCGGCGATCTCAAGATCGGCCTGTATGCGGTCGACGGCAATGGCAAGAGCGGTTCTTTGCCGGCAACCTTCGAAGACTTCACAATCAATAACGAAGTGATTCCGTTTGCCAACCAATACGTGGAAGCAACCGAAATTTCACTCGATCATACAGAGCTCTCCATGAAACAGTATGAGACCGCTACCCTCACCGCTACGGTTACACCGGAGGGAGCCGACGATCCAGTTGTATGGACGTCCAGCGACCCAGACGTCGCATCGGTCGATGAAAACGGAAAGATCACTGCATACCAGGCGGGTACGGTCACCATCACCGCTATGACAGGTTTCAACAACGAGGTGACTGCTTCCTGTGAAGTGACCATTTCTCCTGCAGATCTGGTCTTGACGGACGATTGGGATGTCCTGCGCAATGATCCGGAGCACTGGCAGATCAACAGTGAAAACTCCATTACGATCATCACACAGCCGGGTGAATTCTATACCAACACCGACAATGCCAAAAACGTATTCCTATCCCCGGTAGAGGGCGACTTCACTGTCTCGACGAAGCTTGACTTTGTTCCGACAGACGATTATCAAACCGCCGGTATCATCGTCTATCAGGATTCCAGCAACATTTATGGCGCCTATAAGCGCTATCACAGTGGGTTTGATGGGAACATCTTTACGGACTTTGTCCTCAATAACGGCAAGTTCTCTGAACATACAACCCCGGACGCCGATCCAGAGGCAAGCGTCTATCTGAAGGTTGTGAAGGAAGGAACTACGTTCTCCTCCTATTACAGCTATGATAACCAGAATTGGACGCCTATCGCCGACCCTGTCGATATGACGATGGGCGGCAAAGTCCGAATGGATGGCGATCTCAAGGTTGGTATCTATGCAGTGGACGGTAACGGAAAGACCGGTTCTCTGCCAGCAACCTTTGAAGACTTCACCGTTAATGGGAATGTTGGATCGTTTGCGGAGGAGCCGGCTGTGGAAGAGAGCACCAGCTTCATGGTCAACTACGGTACGAATGTAGAGCTTACGCTCAATGGCGAAGAGCAGACCATTGCCAATCTCATTGGCCGGTATACCGGCAACTTTGAGGAGGGCACTGAGCTGAATCTCTCCTTTGTTCCTTCTGTAGAGGGCCGCGAATTCAGTGAAATCCTCTTGGGCGGCGAACCGCAAAAAATCACAAACACAAAGGAATTCACCTATACAGCGGAAAAAGGTGCTACGGCAGAAACCCTTGACTTCTCTTTCACAATCGTCAATAAGGAGATTTTGAATTCCCTGATTGCGTATGCCGATACATTGGACAATGAGGTTGCCGCTGCTGTGCCAACCGTCCAGGCAAAATTTGAAAAGGCATATCATGAAGCCGTAAGAGTCGCGAAAGAGGTTGCAGTCACACAGACAGATATCAACGACGCTTGGGGAGGTTTGCTGGATGCCATCCATTATCTCTCCTTCCAGCCTGGCGACAAGAGCGAGCTGGAAATTCAGCTGGAGATTGCAGAAGCGATTGTAGAAGCTTCGGAAGGTCTGGACCCGAGTACCATTGAAGAACTGAAGGATGCCATGGAAGAGGCCCAAAAGGTCTACGACAATCCCGATGCGATGGAGCAAGAAATTACAGAGGCTGTCCATGCGCTCAAGGAAGCAATTGATAATGTCCGCTATCAGGCAGACAAATCGATTTTGGCCACAGTCCTAGCGAAAGCTGAGGCTATCTCGAATGAACTCGACCTGTATGTTGAAGAGGGCAAGGAGGAATTCCTCACTGCACGAAAGGAAGCCCAAGAGGTCTATGAAGATCCACAGGCAACACAGGAAGAAGTCGATAACGCTAGCAAGACCTTAACAGCCGCCATGACCGCCCTGCGTAAGATCGCAAACAAGGATTATTTAAAGGAATTGATGGAGATCGCGCAGGCAAAGGACGCAGACCGGTTCACAGTGGCGAGTTATCAGAACCTGGTCAAGGTCATGCAGGAAGCACAGGTTGTTTTGGACGACAACACTCTTGCCGAGGGCGATCCGGCCGCTGAAGCCAAGATTCGCAATATCGAAACCAAGCTAGCTGCTGCAATCGACCATCTGGACGAAAAGGGCAGTAGTTCTAGCGGTGGTTCCAGCAGTGGTTCTTCCAGTAGTTCTTCCAACAACGATTCTACTTCGACGGCCACAACAGCCTCCAACTTTACGCTGGACGAATCTACCAAGAGTTGCTCGTTCCGCGTGGGAGAACGCTTTGTCTTTACGGTCAAGACAACCTCTGCAACCGCCCCAACGGTTACCGCAAATAACGCGAACGTTTCGGTGCAGTATCTCACCAAAACTGCGGATGGATACAGCTTCCAGCTGAACGGCGCTGGAATGGGCAACTCCACCATTACGGTCACCTTGGATGGAACTTCCTCCACCTTTACGGCAAATATTCTGGAAGGTTCTGTGCACAGCGATACCACTGGTTCAATTTCGATCAAGAAAGGCCAGGCATACACCTTTAAGATGACCGTTACCGATGGTAGCACCTCTACACCGCTCTTTGTAAGCGGTACAGACGGCGTATTTAAGACCCAGTTTGTGAAGAAGGACGGCAATGACTATTACTTCCGCATCTGGGCGACCGGCAATGTAGGCAGTGCTTCTGGCATCTATACCACGATGCCCAACCAGAATGCAGTGCGCCACTGCGTTGCGACCATCACTGCATAAGTATATCAGCCACCTTCCCTTTCCAAATTTCTCCCGGCTCGTCCGTGTGACGGGCCGGGAGTTTTTTATAGTTCGGTTACGGCCCTTCGAGAGGTAAGATGCTGGATCAAAACGCTGCTAGTGAAAGCCTGTTTACCGGTTCGATATATTTCTCCTAAATGTCAATTTGTAATGGGGTTGGAAAACTTTTTATCAAAATAGATGATTCGTTTTACTTCTCTCTTCTTTTGTCTTCCCCAAAAATCTCTAAAAGGGCTTGCTTCTTTTTTCATTTTCCCTATACTGAAAACAGATTCTACTCAAACCAGTGCTAAAAAAAGCGCCTAATCCAATCCACAGCATCCCTCACAGTGTAGCACAGCCCTTGGAGAGGGGCTCTAATAACTACTACTCTATTATACAAGGAGAATTCTATATGAGCTGGCTGGATCTACATATGCATACCAACTTTAGTGATGATGGCACATATTCCCCAGAGGAATTGATGGATCTTTGTCTGAAGAACGGCGTACGTGTCGCTGCTGTTGCAGATCACAATTGCACCCGTGGGGTTCCTCGCGCCATGCAGCGGGCACAGCAATTGGGAATGGAATGTATTCCCGCTGTAGAGCTGGACTGCACCTATAAAGGCATCGATCTGCACCTTCTAGGTTACTGGATTCAACCGGAATATCCAGGATTTCATGAGACCGAACGTGCTATTTTGGAACAAGAACAGAGGGCCGGTGAATACCGTATTCAACACGCTTATGAAATGGGTTTTCACTTTGATGCATCCCCTCTCCTTGCGGAGAAAGATGGTGTGGTAACCGGTGAGATGATCGCTGAAGCTGTATTGGCGCAGGACCCTCACCATCCTGCTCTCACCCCTTATCTGCCCGGAGGTAATCGCAGCGATAATCCCTACGTAAATTTTTACTGGGACTTCTTTTCGCAAGGGAAACCCGGATATGTTCCCATTGCTTTTCAAAGCTTACAAGAAGCCATTTCTTTGATTCGAACCGCGGGAGGTCTTCCCGTTTTAGCACATCCAGGCAACAATATCCACGAGGATGTGACGTTGCTCCGAGATATTGCCGCGCAGGGGGTCCGCGGAATGGAAGCATACAGCAGTTACCATTCTCCTGAGCAAATTGCCTTTTATCTACGTCAAGCGGAGGACCTCTCTCTCGCTGTAAGCTGTGGGAGTGATTTTCATGGAAAAATCAAGCCCAGTATCTCCCTGGGTGGCTTCGACTGTGGTGGACAAGAATCCAACCTTCTGCATAGATTGCACGAAGCATTGTAGTTTTTAAATATCTCTATTTAAAACGATATCCAATATTCTTCATGTACCTGGATAGAAAGTGCTTCTATCCTCTTTGAAAAGGATTTTTCCCATATAGAACTCTTTATGAATCGTCTGTCATATTCTATTTTTTCGGAAGGTCTATTTCTAGCAGGCTTAAAATTAAGAATAATTATTAATTTTTTAGATATTCCTTGACAAAATCCTCCACAGCTGGTAATATAAGACTATAAAATAATATTAATTATTATTATTAAATTTTAAGCGAAACAGGAGGATATTTGGTATGGAAAATATTAAAGGTACAAAGACCGAAGCAAATTTGATGGCAGCTTTTGCCGGTGAATCCCAGGCACGCAATAAGTATGCATTCTACGCTTCTAAAGCACGCAAAGAAGGATATGTACAAATTGCAAATCTCTTTGAAGAAACCGCAAACAATGAAAAAGAGCACGCAAAAATTTGGTTTAAGCTTTTGCATGACGGAGAAATCGCAGATACCGCTACCAATCTAAAGGACGCGGCAGCAGGTGAGAACTACGAATGGACCGATATGTATGCGAGCTTTGCCGAAGATGCCCGTGCAGAAGGCTTTCCCCGTATCGCCGCATTGTTTGAAATGGTGGGCAAGATTGAAAAGGAACATGAAGCCCGGTATCTCGCCCTGTTGAAAAATGTTGAAGAAGGTTTGGTTTTCTCCAGAGATGGCGATATGATCTGGCAGTGTTCCAATTGCGGCCATATTGTCGTGGGCAAAAAAGCCCCAGAAATCTGCCCTGTTTGCGCCCACCCGAAGGCGTATTTCCAACTTTTAGCTAAAAACTATTGATTGGTAAGTCTGATTTGTTCGTACCTTTCTTATTGCACAACAGCCACCAGAGGAGTTCCTCTGGTGGCTGTTGTTTTTTATGATGATAGGTTTGCCATCTCGGTGTTCCCTATTCCCTCCTTCAACCCCATTCGGTTTCTGTGGAACAATTCAGTGCTTTTTCTGTTTCATCTGTACTCTGCATGGAACGTTTCCTCTGTTCTATCATCATTGGCATCCATCGATGCAATTGTTCCAACAATATAGGTTCCAAAGCTGTATCTGAGGTATCACCTTTGATCGTAAGGTACTCGTCTAGGCTCCTGTAAGGATAAACGGCGCGGACTTACTTCAATTATTCTGTACTTTGTTATTGGAGAAACCATGAAGAATTTTGTACACACGCCTATAAGGGCCGGAGCCATTTCATAAATAATAACTGAATTCTTCTCTCGTTTTCTACAGGTTGCCAATAGATTATTATCTCTTTTCTCTCCATGCCTTAAACATTCTGAGTGGGTATCGAAAAAGTCCCTCTACTTAAGATTTTTCAAATTCAAAAACATATTTACGGAGTTCTTACGTTCGATTGAACGGAAACGCTATCCCAAACGTCCGTCCGATGGCGCCCTTTGATCGCACGACATTCTCCTCTCCTTTTTGCACCGTATGCCCTGCTACAACAGCAAAAGAGGGAAACACAGGACTGAATCCTTGCGTTTCCCCTCTTTTTCAATTGATTGTTCAACCTCCTAAAGGCTTCCCAATTTAAATGTTCTTACAGAAAAAGTATTTTTATAACCTTCAGAGTATGCTTTCCTTTGCATCTTTCTTTTATTTGCTGGAGCAGAGATAGTCCAACTCTGCAACCGCTTCTCCGTTGCGGAAATAGATGCGCGGTACCCGCTTACTGAGCAAACAGACCAACTCATAGCTGATGGTATGATTGTAGCCGGCAAGCTCATCCACTGGAAGAAACGCCTCTCCATCATATCCAAACAGCGTAACAATGTCGCCTTCCCGAACTTCTGGAATATCGGTGACGTTCACCATCAATTGATCCATACAGACACGACCGATAATCTTTGCACGCTGGCCGCGCACCAACACACTGGCACGGTGATACAGATGGCGCGGATACCCATCCGCATATCCAATAGGGACTGTCGCCACGATCGTGCGCTGTTTGGTCGTAAATCGCCGTCCATAACTGATACTGGTCTGTGGCTCTACGGTTTTCAACATGGAGACAATCGATTTGAGCTGCATTGCCGGACGCAGATCTAAAGGTTCCTTGACCGCGCTGGAAGGATTCAACCCATAGAGAATGATTCCCGGCCGCACCATATCGAGCTGTGCGTCTGAATAGTCTAGGACTGCGGCCGAGTTCGAACAGTGGCGCAGACGGAAGGTAATCCCACGCTGTGCCAACCGGTCGATTAACTTTAGGAAGTGGTCCAGCTGCATCAAGGTATATCCGCGTCCGTCGTTCCCTTCATCCGCAACAGCGAAATGCGTAAAGATTCCCTCCGGGTCCAAGCCTTTCAGCTGACAGAGTTCCGCAATCTCATCGATTGCACAGGCATCCCGCTCCGGGTCCTGATACATAAAACCAATCCGGCTCATACCGGTATCTACTACCATATGTGCACGAACGGTGACACCAGCTTCACGGGCGCAGGCGGCCAACCGCTCCCCATATTCGCGGGAAAGGATCGCCTGTGCAACATCCATATTGGCCAGTTCAGCCGCCGATTCTGGCGGTGTATAACCCAACACAAGAATCGGCAGGCCAATCTGCGCATTTCGCAGCTGGATTGCCTCTTCCAAATTGGATACTGCAAACCAGTCCGCCCCCAGCTCCTCATACTCACGCGCCAAAAGTTCTGCCCCATGACCATAGGCGTCTGCCTTGATTACACAGCATACCTTTGTCTCCGGATTCAGACGATCTTTGATCTGATGATAGTTATGTGCAATGGCGTCCAGGTCGATTTCCGCCCAAGTGCGCCTGAAAAAGTCATTCATCCTTCTACTTCGCTCCCAATGTTTTCGATTGTGGCAGACACCGGCCCATCTGCTTTCATCTACATTTATTTAAAATATGCCACACCGGATTCAAAAATACGTGGGTCTTTCTCGCCAGGTACATTGCGATAAAGATCCGTTCCTTTCCGCTCGGAATGGCCCATCTTGCCTAAGACGCGGCCGTCGGGGCTGGTGATGCCTTCGATTGCACAGACCGAGCCATTCGGATTCCAAGCGATCTCGCCGCTTGGCGTTCCATTCAGATCTACATACTGCGTGGCAATCTGGCCGTTTTCAATCAACTGAGCCAACGTCGCATCGTCTGCGACAAAGCGCCCCTCTCCGTGAGATACAGGCACCGTGACCACATCGCCCGCTTTTACCTCTGCAAACCATGGAGACTTGACCGACGTAATTCGTGTATACACCATACGGGATACATGGCGCCCCAATGTATTAAAGGTCAATGTTGGAGCAGTCTCACTTGTCTCGCGGATTTCTCCATAGGGCACCAGACCTAATTTAATAAGCGCCTGGAATCCATTGCAGATGCCCAGCATCAGGCCGTCGCGATTTTTCAACAGTTCCATAACTGCCTCTGCAATCTTTGGATTGCGGAAGGTTGTCGCAATAAACTTTCCAGAGCCGTCCGGCTCGTCGCCGCCGGAGAAACCACCGGGCAACATGATAATTTGCGCATTGCGGATGGCTTTTTCCATCCGCTCGATGGTATTTTCAATGTCAGTCGAGCACAAATTGCGCACAACCAGCACATCGGTTTCTGCTCCTGCTTTTTCAAATGCACGGACGGTGTCGTACTCACAGTTTGTGCCAGGGAATACGGGGATAAATACCCGCGGTTTAGCCGCCTTGATCGCCGGCGTTTGCGCATACCGCGCTGTATAGAGCGGCACTTCTTTTTGCATTTCCACCGCTGGGGCATGATTCGGGAAAATCTTTTCCAACGTACCCATCCAGCGTTCGGCCAGCTTTTGAAGCGGAAGGACCTCTCCGCCAATTTGGATGGCCGATGGCTCTATCGTTTTTCCCAGAAGCACCGTAGCTGTATTGGTGATCGGCACGCCTTCTGCCAGTTCAACCACCAGGCTGCCGGACAACGGTGCAAAGAGGATTCCCTCATCCACGGTGTCAAAGTCAAAGCCGATACCGTTGCCAAAGCACATTTTTGCCACGGCCGCCGCGGCGCCGCCTTCCTTAACAACCGACGCGGACAGTATGCTGCCATCCGCCATCTTTTCGCCGATTTGCTTATAGAACGTCTTTAAACGCTCCCAATCCGGCAGCAGCGTTTTGGCATCCTCCGGAATCGGAAGCAAAACGACGCGGGACCCAGCATGCTGGAACGCCGCTGACACCGTCTTGCTTGCCTTTGTCATGGCAACCGCGAAGCTCACCAGCGTTGGCGGCACATCCATCTGCTCAAACGAACCCGACATACTGTCTTTTCCACCGATGGACGGCAGACCCATCCCCAACTGGGCTGCCAGCGCCCCCAATAACGCTGCAGTCGGTTTGCCCCAGCGCTTAGGGTCCGTGCGGAGACGCTCAAAATATTCCTGGAACGTCAAGCGGCAACTGAGCGGATTTGCCCCCACTGCGCAGAGCTTGGACAGGCTCTCCACCACTGCATAGGCCGCTCCATGAAACGGAGAAAATCTTGCAATACCGGGTATATAGCCATAACTCATTGCCGTTGCATCATCCGTTTCCCCATGGATAACCGGCAGCTTGGCGACCATCGCTTCCTCCGGCGTCAGCTGGTACTTCCCTGCAAACGGCATGAGCACAGTGGCCGCGCCAATGCTCGCGTCAAAACGCTCGGCCAACCCTTTTTGACAGGCGACTTCCAATCGGCTTAGATTCTCCTGGAATGCCTCTGCCAACGGTTTTCCTTTCAGGCAATCGGGAATCTGCTTGCGATAATACTGGTCCGGATTTGGCGCTTCAATCTCTACATCGGCGCGCTGTGTCACGCCGTTTGTATTCAGGAATGCACGCGCAATGTTGACAATCGTATCCCCGCGCCACTCCATCTTGAGGCGTGGCGCCTCCGTAACAATGGCAACCACCTGTGCATTGAGGTTTTCTTCCGCGGCCGCCTGACAGAATGCCTCCACACTCTTTGGAGCAAGGACCACCGCCATACGCTCCTGAGATTCCGAAATAGCCAGTTCCGTCCCATCCAAACCCTCGTATTTCTTGGGAACCTTGTTCAAGTCGATCTCCAGACCGTCCGCTAATTCTCCAATCGCCACACAGACGCCGCCTGCTCCAAAGTCATTGCAGCGCTTAATCAGGCGGGAAACCTGCGGGTCTCGGAATAGGCGCTGAATCTTCCTCTCCGTCGGCGGGTTGCCCTTTTGCACTTCTGCACCGCATACTTCGACGGATTTCTCTGTATGCGCTTTGCTGGAACCAGTTGCACCGCCTATCCCGTCGCGGCCTGTGCTGCCACCCAGCAGCACGATCACATCGCCCGGTTGCGGCTGTTCGCGCACCACGTTCTCCTTTGGGGAGGCGCCGATTACTGCGCCAATCTCCATCCGTTTTGCGACATAGCCGGGATCATACAGCTCTGTGACCTGTCCGGTTGCAAGGCCAATCTGGTTGCCGTAGGAGCTGTAGCCGCTGGCCGCACCGGTTGTAATCTTGCGAGTCGGCAGTTTTCCATGTAACGTCTCTTCAAAAGGAATGCGCGGGTCCCCGGACCCCGTCACACGCATGGCCTGATAGACATATGCGCGGCCGGACAGCGGGTCGCGGATTGCGCCGCCGAGACAGGTCGCCGCTCCGCCAAAGGGCTCGATCTCTGTTGGGTGGTTGTGTGTTTCATTTTTAAACTGGACCAGCCATTTTTCTTCCTTGCCGTCGATGGTCACAGGGACCTCGATGGAACAGGCGTTGATCTCGTCGCTGAGGTCAAGATCCGGAATCTGGCCACGCTTACGCAGAAGTTTCATGCCGATCACCGCCATATCCATCAAAGAAACCGGCCGGTCGGTGTTTTCTCCGTAGACCTCTCTGCGCGCCTCATAATACGCCTGCAAAGCCCCTTCAATCGCCTCGCTTAATGCCCCCTCCACAATCTTGATATGTTCCAAGCGGGTGGAGAAGGTCGTATGACGGCAATGGTCGCTCCAATAAGTATCAATCACACGCAATTCTGTGACACTTGGGTCGCGGTGTTCATCCTTTTTAAAATAGTCGCGGCAGAAGAGCAGATCTTCCAAGGTCATGGCAAAGCCCATCTTCTCATAATAGGCGGTCATTTCCTCTGTGCTCCAGGAAATGAAGCCTGTTACCCGCGCCACGTCCGGCGGCACATCCGCCTGCATATCCAGCGATTCGGGCTTGTCCAAAGACGCCAAGCGGCTCTCCACCGGGTTGACCAGGTAATTTTGAATCTTCTCAAGTTTTTCTTGGTCCAGATTCCCTTTGAGTGCAATGACACGGGCGGTAACGACCTGAGGGCGCTCCCCCTGGGTCAGCAGCTGTACGCACTGAGCCGCAGAATCAGCGCGCTGGTCATACTGTCCGGGCAGGTATTCCATGGCAAAGATCGAATATCCCTCGGGCAATGGGTATTCCTCGTCATAAACAGTATCGACATTCGGCTCGGAAAAGATCGTGCCGCGTGCAGCCTCAAATTCTTCACGGCTCAATCCAGAAATGTCATACCGGTTCAATAATTTTAAATCTTCGACCGGCATTCCCAGATTTTCCACCAAGTCCGCCTTCATGTGCTGTGCTTCCACGTCGAAGCCGGGTTTTTTTTCGACAAATACTCTGATTACGTCAGACATTGTTTCCCCCGTTTCCCCGCCTGTGCCGTCCCACCGGCCAAGCAGATATTGATGGTAATATGATAGCATATTTATGTCATTTAATAAAGAGGACGCTGCCATTTTACTGCAAACGGGAGAGTTCTGCAAGATTCAATCCCTGTAGATTTCCTGAAAGCGCATCACCGACTGTATCTTTTTCCCCTTATCATTTCCCCAAGATAATCAATTCCGTCCCTGCTCTGAACAACCAAGTATCCGATTCTAGCCCGAAAAGAATCGGACAGGCAGAGCCCCATTTTTTTCGTTCAATAGTTGCGTACGCTACTATTTTATGATAAGATCATCTTCGCAGGAAAAGGAGGTGGTCGTTTGAACGAAGATTTTACCAGTATTGGGAGGAACATTTCCAGTCTCACACGTATGATGCGCATGTATTATGACCGTGGCTTGGAAGCTTATCGCATTGGATGGGGACAGCAGTTCTTTCTGCAATACATCTATGAACACCCTGGACGGATGCCACAGGAGTTGACCGAACGGTTCCATGTGGACAAGGGCACTACCACCAAGGTTTTAAAAAAGCTCTGTGCAGAGGGCTATGTCGCGATAGAAGTGGATAAGCGGGACCATCGTGTGCGTATCATTCAACCCCTGAAAAAGGCGGAAGAGGCAGTGAAACAGATTCGTATGCTCCATCAACAGCTCCATCAAATCTTGACGGACGATATGTCCGAGGCGGAGTGTGACGCAATGGAACAAAGCTTGGAACAACTGCGAATTCGATTGCGAAACGAACTGTTGCATGGCCACATCTCACATACATCTGGAGCCGAAAGGAATTGTAACGAATAAGGGACACAGGAGAAAGGAAAACGAATGAATCAAACCAACACCATAGAAGCACATAACCCTCTGGAAACAGAATCCATTGGAAAACTCATGCGTCAGTTTGCCATCCCAGCCATTATCAGCGGTCTGATGAACTCCATCTATAATATTGTCGATCAGATTTTTATTGGCCAAAGCGTCGGCACATTGGGCAATGCGGCAACAAATGTCGCCTTCCCACTGGTGACCATCATGGCCTCGCTCTCGATGATGATCGGTGTGGGTGGTGCTTCAAATTTCAGCTTGTATTTAGGAAAAAATGAAAACGAAAAGGCGGCAAAGGTTGTCGGGAACAGCCTCTGCATGGCAGTCCTATCGGGCATTGCGTTAAGCGTTACTGTTTTGGTATTCTTGGAACCACTGATGGTGCTTTTCGGTGCCAGAGGACAGGTTCTGATCTACGCCAGAGAGTATACCGGCATCACTGCTATCGGAATTCCCTTTACACTGTTCGGTTCTGCCGGAAGCCAATTGATCCGAGCGGACGGGAGTCCCAAGTATTCCATGTTCAGCGCCCTTTCCGGCGCCATCCTGAACACAGTCCTGGACCCCATCTTTATTTTTGGCTTTGGTATGGGCATTCAGGGGGCTGCCTTGGCAACCATCACGGGACAGATTGTAACGGCAATTGCCGTCCTACTCTACTTTCGAAAATTCCGATCTCTGCGTTTAAAAAGAGAACACTTTTTCTTCCGTGCGCGGACCGTTCGTTCCATCGTCTCCCTCGGTGCAGCCGCCTGCTTCAATCAGCTGGCTGTCACTTTGGTACAAATCGTCTTAAACAACACCCTGGGGTATTATGGAGAACTCTCCATCTATGGAAGGGATATTCCGCTCGCCTGTGTCGGTATCATCTCAAAGGTCAATACTATTTTTATTGCTGTGATTTTTGGTATCGCGCAAAGTTGTCAGCCGATTATGGGCTTTAACTACGGCGCTGGAAATTATAAGCGTGTCAAGAACGCCTATAAAATGGCTGCAATCGTGGTAACCTGTATCGCAACCGCGGCGTTCCTCTGCTTTCAAATTTTCCCCAAACAGATCATCTACCTATTTGGACAGGGCGACGCGCTGTATTACGAATTTGGAATCCGCTATTTCCGTATCTTTCTATTCTGTATTTTTATCAATGGAATTCAAATTTTAACATCCAATTTCTTTTCTTCTATCGGCTATGCACTCAAAGGAATTCTACTCTCCCTAAGCCGGCAGATCTTTTTCCTTCTGCCCCTTGTTCTCATTCTTCCCCTCTTTTTGGGGATTGACGGCGTACTATACGCTGGGCCGCTGGCAGATGGTGCCGCCGGATTGATGGCGATTCTTTTTATGATTCATGAAATGCGGCGTCTATCCCGAAAAGACGCTTCTATTCAAACAGCGGTACCCACCCTATGAACGGTGCATCTAACCGAGAACAACTCTTATCGCATGCAAAAGGCTAAAGAGGGCACACCAATTGGTGTGCCCTCTTTAGCCTTTTAAGGTTTTGGTTTTACATGTTCAAAAATTTTCTGCAACAGGCGCATAAATAGATCACGTTCAATGTCTGTCAAGCCACGCAATTGCTCCTCATGAAAATCATTGACAATCTGTACGATTTCAGGATAAATCGATGTAGCCTTCTCCGTAGGATATAACTCATTGACTCTACGGTCCTCACGACTGACCTGCCGCGTGATAAAACCACCCTTTAAAAGCTGCTGTACCGCCTTTGCAACCGTACTCTTATCAATACAGGTCAGCTCTGCAACCTTCTCTTGTGAAACCCCAGGGTTGTCGCAAATGCAGAGAATATACATGAACTGACCGCAGGTGACCCCCAAATCCTTAAGACGCTTTGCACAAAATCCCTGTGACTGCCAATAGATTACCGAAAAAATTTTGATGTAATCCCAATATGGTCCTTTCACGGCTTTCCCCTCCCGACAGCAATACCTGCGCCTTCCGCCAAGTTTATTTTAACTTGTAGAAAACGGGTTGTCAACGAATCTTCCGACAGCTGGAATCCTTCCGTTGACAGGATAAAAAATCTACGAATTTCTTTGATCTTCCTATAATTTTTTATTTTATATTGACAATCCTTTTGTTTCTCATTATAATGCAATTAATTGGTTATGCAACTAATTTGTATATATAATATAGCGATTTCTCTATCAATAAATAAAAATAACCCTTTTATTTAGTTGTATAACCCACTAAAATGTTCCAATGAGGAGTTGCAAAAGCATGAAGAAGAAAGGCATGGGAGGAGGATTGATCGTATGGGAGAATATGTGCTAGAAATGAACAACATCACGAAGGTATTCCCAGGCGTAAAAGCGCTGGACGGAGTAACCTTGAAAGTGCGGCC